>Ga0351859_1072_pt1 | contig 24371 bp, 21 predicted proteins | sample BONcelFGM3001D11_FD_206789 | JGI IMG/M metagenome (GOLD analysis project Ga0351859, IMG submission 206789) | Enriched cells from coal bed in the Powder River Basin, Montana, United States - BONCAT cells FGM rep2 HSBNCT.FGM.300.1.D11 ... | reverse complement strand
ACTTTCACTCAGTGGCAAAGGCAACGCAGGAGCCAGAGGTGGAATTCCCGGCGATTTAATTGTCCTTATTGAAGAAGAAAAACATGCAGAGCTCGAACGCGATGGAAACAATTTGATACACAACTTGTTTATCAGCGTTTCGGATGCTGCCCTTGGTTCACAGGTAGAAGTACCTACCGTTGATGGCAAAGCACGAATGAAGATTACACCCGGAACACAACCAGGAAAAGTGTTGCGCCTGAAAGGAAAAGGATTGCCAAGTGTAAATAGTTATGGCAATGGCGACTTGCTGGTAAACATAAATGTTTGGATTCCAAAAGAACTGAATAAGGAAGAACGTCAGATTCTTGAGAAGCTTCAGCATTCTGAGAATTTCGTCCCCAATCCTACCGCTAGCGAGAAACGCTTTTTTGATCGTATGAGAGAATATTTCGGATAAAAAACCACTTATGTTTGCACTTGAAGCTCAGGATATCGTAAAAAGATATGCAAATCATCTGGCCTTAAACAAAGTTAGCATTGCCGTTCCCAGCCAAAGTATTTTCGGTTTATTGGGACCCAATGGTGCAGGGAAAACATCTCTGATACGAATCATAAATCAAATCACAGCTCCCGATGAAGGCCTGATAAAACTAAACGGTGCTGATCTTAAACCGGAGCACAGTGCTTCTATTGGTTATTTACCAGAGGAGCGTGGTCTTTACAAAAAAATGAAAGTTGGTGAACAGGCGATGTATCTGGCTCAACTTAAAGGTGTTGACAAACATACGGCCAGAAAACGGCTTCATGAATGGTTTGATAAATTTGATATTGGCTCATGGTGGGATCGCAAAGTAGAAGAGCTCAGCAAAGGGATGCAACAAAAAATTCAGTTTGTTGTAACAGTAATTCACGAGCCAGAAATCCTCATTTTCGATGAGCCATTCAGTGGTTTTGATCCTGTTAATGTCAATCTGCTTAAATCAGAAATATTACAGCTTCAGAAAAATGGTGCCACAATACTGTTTTCTACACATAACATGGAGTCAGTTGAAGAACTTTGCGACCATATAGCCTTAATCAATGCAAGTGAGAAAATTCTGGATGGAACGGTGCAAGATATTAAAAGGGCTTATCGATCACACACGTTCGAGATGCTTCTGAGTCAAATGTCGGATGTGCCTCGTAAGCTCATCCCTGCTGATTTCGATCTGATTTCGGAAAAAACAAACAACTATGGCGAAACGTTAATACAAATTAAAAGTTCTGTTGCTGTTGATTCGAATCAATTGTTATCATCCATTCTTCCTCATGCAACTGTTGTTTCATTTCAGGAAGTATTGCCGAGTATGAACGATATTTTTATTGAACAGGTACAGCGGAAATAAGATTAAGCTTTGTCTCGCTCCTAGTCATTATCATAAAAATCTGTGCTGTAATGAATAAAATTTTGTTGATTCTTCAAAGAGAATACCTTACAAGGGTTAAAAAGAAAAGTTTTATCGTAATGACTTTTCTTGGGCCGTTATTAATGGCTGCATTAATGATAGTGCCAATTATTCTGGCCACCCTGCAGGACGTTGGAAAGAAAAAAATTGCTGTCCTTGATGAAACAACATGGTTTACAGGTAAATTTGAATCAGGTGAAAACATGGAATTTACCTTTGTTGTTGGTGATCTTGAAATACAAAAGTCGCTGGTTCTTACAGGTGCTTTTGACGCTTTGTTATATATACCGCTGCCTGAATTCAATGTTCCTGCTAATGCCGAGATCTTTAGCAATAAGCAGATTTCTATGAATCTCAAGTCTTTAGCTAGAAACACTATCAAGACCGAAATTGAAAATCAAAAATTATTAGGCGCGGGTATCGACCCCAAGCTTATCAAAGAAGCACAAACGACTGTAAATATTCAAACGATTCGATTAGAAGAAGATGGTACGGAGTCGAAAAGTTACACTGAAGTTCAGGTAGGACTGGGAATTTTTACTTCCATTTTAATTTATTTCTTCATATTCTTATTTGGTGCTCAGGTGATGCGTGGTGTTATCGAAGAAAAAACGAGTCGCATCATCGAGGTAATTGTTTCGTCGGTAAAGCCTTTTCAACTGATGATGGGTAAAATTACAGGCATTGCTTTGGTAGGTCTCACCCAGTTTCTTCTTTGGGTTGTGCTAACAGCAGGTATATTTGGTTTGTTTACATTGTTCTTTGGAAGCGAGGCTGCTCTTAAAGGAACAGGCGGAATGCAGGGAGCATTGATGGAACAAAGTTTTCAGGTGGATCAGTCGGCCTCACAACAAATGGTCAGTCAGGTTTTTGATGTCATCCATTCCATTGATTACGGAATTATCGTATTTAGTTTTGTCTTTTATTTTCTAGGAGGTTATCTGCTTTATGCTGCACTTTTTGCAGCTATTGGCTCTGCCGTTGATAACGAAGCTGATACCCAGCAATTTATGCTGCCAGTATCTTTACCTTTAATCCTGGGAATTGTTCTTTCCAATTTTGTTGTAAATAATCCTGACGGCCCGGTTGCTTTTTGGTTGTCAATGATACCACTCACCTCACCAATCATCATGATGGTCAGAATTCCCTTTGGAGTGCCTATTTACGAATTGATTCTATCAATGCTTTTGCTCATAGGCGGTTTTCTTTTCACCACATGGTTAGCAGCAAAAATATACCGTACAGGAATACTCATGTACGGTAAAAAAGTCAATTACAAAGAGTTATGGAAATGGATTCGCTATTAAGATAAACAGCGGTTATTCACTTCACAAGATCATTTTCCTACTTCGCAGGTTTCATCTCATAGGTTTTAGAAGGCTCACAGCAGGCTCCTTTCACTTTTACTTCTTTGTTAGGAGTAAGCATTTTGGTTTTAGGACTGATGAAAGGTATTCCAAGTGATAATCCTCTGAGGATAAAGATAATGCCTAAGATCACTATAAAAACAGGAAGCACTCTGTTCATGTATTTCCTCACGGTTCCCGATGCCAGATTACCTAACAACGACACGCTGAGCATGATAGGAATTGTACCCAGCCCAAAAAGAATCATGAACAAAACTCCGAGAACCACATCATTTGTATTGATGGCTCCTGCCACGGCTACATAAACCAACCCACAAGGCAATAACCCATTCAACAATCCAATAACAAAGAGATTACTCTTAGATTGTTTCCCAAACAAAACCCTGAATCGACGGATAAGTTTTCCAGTGAAGCCGGAAGTAAGGGTCTCAATATTAAATTTTCCCCGAAAGATGAACGGAAAGAAAACAGATAAAATCATTATAACCCCCATTATGATAGAAGCCCATTGCTGGAAACCTGCCATTTCTATCCCTTTTCCAAGCAACCCAAATATAGCTCCTAATACGCCATAAGTAATGGTTCGGCCAATATTATAAACCAAACCACCAAGACTACGATCGAGCCAACTTTTTCTTCCAATCGGTAAAGCAATAGCAATCGGACCACACATCCCTATGCAATGAAAACTTCCGATCAAACCTATTGTAAAAGCTGTATATAATTCAATCATGGCTAGTTAACATCAAAAGACTTTTCAACGAAATAGGAAATCCCCTCATATTCCCAATCGATTTTGACGATATAACGCCCGCTCAATCCTGCGATAGGAACAACAAAAGCACCATCAGGGTTAGATGATAACTCATAGGTCATATCACCGGTATCCTTTACTCGATTGTAAAAAAACACAGTCCCTTTTAAGTTTGAAGGAATAAAGAAATCAGGGAAATTGATTTGTAATGCTCCATCCTTAGCTATTAGCTGAATCTGCTCCGCATAAGGCTCCGCGTTGGATTTCTTTTGAATCAAATCCTGAAAAGCCTGCCCCTTCGGATAATAGTCTCTCTCAACCAGATCAACACTCTCGCGCATCATCAATGTTGCAAAAATAATAATCATAATCATAAAAGCTGCCATTGCGATAGCAAGCTTTGTTCCCCAATTCCATTTCATATCGTATTCTTTATTTTAGTCCTCTATTTATCCAAACTATTTGGAGCGATAAAGGTAGTTTTAAACAATTCAATTTTAGTATCTCCTGAATAAATGCCTATTTCAATAGGAGTATTGCTCGATTTTAGTGAAGATTTAGGCTTAACCAATAAGAAGTTTGACTCTACAACCTTTCCGCCAGGGACAATTACAGGTCCGCCCATCACGATTACTTCACCTTCGCTGCCTTCCAACTTCAGAACCACTGGCATATCTTTACGTGTTTTGTTGACCAACTGAACCTTGTAAACATTGGAATAGTTATCAGGGCCATATTCCTGGAAAAGTGTACCCGGAACACGTAATATTGTTGCCTCAACATCCGATCTGAAAGTAAAAAGACTCGCAAGCACAATCAGGAGCAGCGTCAAAAATGCAGAATAAGCTAAGGCTCTTCCATTAAAAATGCTGTTATGACCTTCAGCAATTCCTTTTTCTGAAGAATAGCGAATTAGTCCCTTGGGTTTTTTCACGCGTTCCATGATGGTGTCGCAAGCATCAATACATGCGGTGCAATTAATACATTCGAGTTGTGTTCCATTACGGATGTCGATACCTGTTGGACAAACGGTGATACAACTTTTGCAGTCGATACAATCACCTTTAGCAGCACTTTCGCGATCTTCCAAAGGGTTATGTTTACCTCTTGGCTCCCCTCTAACATAATCGTAGGCCACAACAATTGATTTATCATCTAGTAAAACGCCTTGCAAACGCCCGTAAGGACAAGCTATCATACAAACTTGTTCGCGAAAGAAGGCAAAAATGAAGTAAAAAGCGCCTGAAAAAAGAAGCATTGCCAAAAATCCTACCAAATGCACTGCGGGTCCATCTGTAATTAATAACTTTACTTGTTCAATACCAATGATATAGGAGAGAAAAGTGTTAGCTATCAGCACAGCAATCATAAAAAATACGAGGTGCTTGAGTGATTTTCGCCATATTTTATCAAAATTCCATGGTTGACGGTTCAGTTTTTTCTGCATGTGAGCATCACCTTCGATGAGATATTCAATCTGCCTGAAAACAAACTCCATGAATATCGTTTGAGGGCAAGCCCAACCACAAAAGAGTCGACCGAAAATAACAGTAAATAGTATGATAAAAACTATAAAAGTAATAATCCCCAATACCACCAGGTGGAAATCCTGAGGCCAAAACAGCTGTCCGAAAAGAATAAACTTGCGCTCGAGTATATTAAAAAGCATAAAGGGTTCACCATTATACTTTATCCATGGCACAACAAAAAGCACGGCAAGCAATATGGATGCTACAATCCAGCGTTGGTTATACTTTTTCCCTTTAGGTTTTTTTGGATAAATCCAGGCTCTTTTTCCATCGTCTCCAACAGTGGAAATTTTGTCACGAAATGAACCATGATGATTCTCGTTCAATTCCAATTCTTCGTCACTCATTTGAATATTTTATTAATTTGGTTTTATAGAGCTAATAAAAAACTCATCCCCTGCAGCAATGTTTGCTGCGAGGGGATGAGGCCGATGTTTCCATCAATAAAAATCATACATAGGTATCTTGTTGCAAAAAAGCAACAGTTTTACTCATATAAATCACCCTGAGGTGCTTTTGGTGTTGCAGGTGTTGTCCCCTGAAGTTTAACCAACACATAGCTGGCAACTTGCAGACGCTGTTGAGGTGAAAGCTGGTCTTTGTATGAAATCATCCCTTTTTCAATAACGCCAGTTTCGAGAATCTTGAATAAATCTTCGATTTTACTTCCGTGAATCCAATATTTATCCGTCATATTAGGACCAACAAGACCTCCCCCATCAACAAGATGGCAAACGGAACAAATCTTTGTCCATGTTTCTTGTCCACTAGCTAAAGAGACTTCATCCGTTAAGATTTTCAACTCAAAAACTTCGGTTTGTTTGGCAGCAGAACTGGCTTTAGCGTCCACCATTTCCTTATCAAATTCCTTTTTCTGGACCAGGTCGTCGGCGTGGAAAACCCATAGGCGTACAACGTAAACGATTGCGAAAACAATGGTTACAATAAATAGCCATTTCCACCAGGAAGGCAAATCATTATCTAGCTCTCTGATGCCATCGTATTCGTGATCTTTTAACAAACGGTCGTTTGTTAAGGTATCAATTTCATAATCGGCATCTTTTTGCTGTATCGGTTGCTTTTCGGTAGTCATATTTTTTAATGTGTTTACTTATTAATTGAATCTATTTTTTCGTTGGCAAGATCGCTATCATTATCAAGAGGGAGATGACTAAACTCATCAATTTGATTTTTCGTCAGCCGTGAAACAAAGAACAGCAATGCCACAAACATGATAAAAAAGATAACTAACCCAATGATTGGGAAAAATTGAATGTCAGCAATTCCTTCGAGTGTTTTTGTTACGATCTTCATTTTAATACGATTGAATACATTGATTACTTCTTATGAATATCAGTTCCAAGTCGCTGAATATAAGCTATCAATGCTATAACTTCTTTGTCGTCAGCTACATCGATACCACCGTCTCTTAAGCCTTGAGCTATACCTGCGGCTTGTTTCTTAAGATCTTCAACAGCTTTATCGGAATAGCCATCAGGATAAGGAACACCTAAGGTTTGCATTACCCGAATCTTTTTAGCAGTTGAACCTGTATTCAATGTATTATTGATGATCCAAGGATAAGGAGGCATAATTGACTGCGCAACCATTTTTTGCGGGTTGAGGAAGTGGTTATAATGCCATGAATCAGGTTTATATATTGGTCCTGTTTTTACGCCTTCGCGAGCCAAATCCGGTCCGGTACGTTTTGAACCAAACTGGAACGGATGGTCATAAACAGTTTCACCTGCCTTGGTGTAGTCACCATAACGCTCAACTTCTGAACGGAAAGGCCTTACCATCTGACTGTGACAGGTATAGCAACCTTCACGAATATAGATATCACGTCCTTCTAATTCAAGTGGTGTATAAGGTTGTACGCTCGCAATAGTAGGCACATTGTTTTTGACCATAAACATTGGCACAAACTCAACAATACCCCCAATCAGGATAGCAACCAAAGCAAGAATAGTAAAGAGAATTGGTTTACTTTCGATGAAACGGTGACCTTTATCTTCGCCATGAGCATGTAATGCAGGAGCCTGATCTTCTTCCTTTTCAACAAAAGTACCAGACTTAATGGTCTTCACCACATTTACAATCATAATGATAACACCAGTTATATACAAAGTGCCACCAAAAGCACGTAAATAATACATTGGTAATATTTGAACAACTGTTTCGATAAAGTTAGGGTACTTAAGATAACCTTCAGCTGTAAATTCTTTCCACATCAAACTTTGGGTAAAGCCGGCAAAATATAATGGCACTGCAAAGAACAACATACCTGTAGTAGCAAGCCAAAAATGTGCATTCGCCAATTTTACACTATGTAGTTTAGTATCAAATAAGCGTGGAACAAGCCAGTAGATCATACCGAAAGTTATCATTCCATTCCAGCCTAAGGCTCCAATATGCACGTGTGCAATAGTCCAGTCGGTAAAATGGCTCAAAGCATTAACACTCTTTAATGATAGCATCGGACCTTCAAATGTTGACATTCCATAGGCAGTAACACCAACAACAAACATTTTAAGCACAGGGCTTTCACGTACTTTATCCCATGCACCTCTAAGAGTTAACAAACCATTGATCATACCACCCCATGATGGAGCAATAAGCATAATAGAGAAAACAACACCCAAAGCTTGAGCCCAGTCAGGAAGTGCTGAGTAAAGCAAATGGTGAGGCCCTGCCCAAATATAAAGGAAAATCAACGCCCAAAAGTGTATAATAGAAAGTTTATAGGAATAAATCGGGCGATTTGCAGCTTTTGGAACAAAATAATACATCAATCCCAAATATGGTGTGGTAAGGAAAAATGCTACCGCGTTGTGGCCATACCACCATTGCACCAAAGCATCCTGAATACCTGCATACACCGGATAACTCTTAAATAAAGAAACCGGAATATTGATAGAGTTTACGATGTGCAAAACTGCTACGGTAACAAATGTTGCGATGTAGAACCAAATGGCTACATAGATGTGTTGCACCCTGCGTTTTACCATTGTCATGATAAGATTCAGGCCAAAAACTACCCACACAAGGGCAATAGCAATATCGATAGGCCATTCTAATTCAGCATACTCTTTGCTAACTGTAATGCCTAAAGGAAGTGTAATTGCAGCAGCAACAATTATAAGTTGCCATCCCCAGAAGTGGATTTTTCCAAGCAATTCGCTGTACATGGAAGTCTTGAGCAGTCGTGGGGTAGAATAATAAATACCCGTAAACATTCCATTTCCCACAAAGGCAAAAATCACAGCATTGGTGTGTAATGGGCGCAAGCGACCAAACGACAGCCATGATATTCCACTACTCATGTGCGGGAAAATGAGCTCAAATGCAATGGTTAACCCAACAAGCATTCCAATAAAGCCCCAGAAAACTGTGGCGTACAGGAATAAACGTGAAAGCCTGTTGTCATACGTAAACTTTTGTAACTCCATAAAGTTAAGGTTTTAAATTATTGTTGTTTGATTCGGAAATTTCTTTTTCAGGTTCGCTTTGTTTTTTATTATCGAACAACATGCGCACGGATGGGGAATAATCATCATCGTACTGCCCATTTCGAACTGCCCATATAAATGCAGCCAGAAATCCTCCGGCAACAATTACACCTATGATAATTAGAAATAAAACAGCTTCCATTTCGGTAATGAAGTTCCTCTTTACATTTACAAATACAAAAATAGCAAACTGACCCAATCATTTGATATTTCAGTCTAATTTAGAATTTTTCTAAATAAAAAACCTGTCTTCTGCAATAAAATTGCAATTTAGTCTAAATCAAATTTTAACTTTCGGCGCGCCATCCAGCCAATGCTAAAGGTAACAAACGCAACAACCGTAATAGAACTTACCGGCATCAAAATAGCCGCTATCAAGGGTGAAAGTTTCCCGGTGACAGCAAATGATAATCCTATAATATTATAAACCAAAGAGATAAAGAAGCTTGCTTTTATCACTTTAAAGCTTGAACGGGTGAAAGCAATAAAACTACCTAGCCTATTGAAGCGTGAAGCTTCAAGAATAGCATCACAAGCCGGGGAGAAACTAAAAACATTTTCCGCAATACTGATACCGGTCTGACTTTCCGATAGTGCGCCCGCATCATTTAGCCCGTCGCCTATCATCAACACTTTCTCCTTATCTTTTTTTAACTGTTGGATATACTGCTTCTTCTCCATAGGACTTTGTTGGAACAATAGTTTGCTTTCAGAACCAAAAAGCTCACGAAGATTACCAGCCTCTGCATCGTTATCGCCCGAAATCAGGTGGAGTTTATACCTGCTCTTCAAATCCTTTAGCAATTCATGAAGACCTTTTCGGTAACTGTTCATGAATGTAAAATATCCACATTGTTTACCATCTATACTAACATATACACGACTCTCTTTCATCGGTGTATCGGTATGTAATCCTGTTACAAACTGTTCGGAACCAAGTGTTACCCGATGACCTCCAACAGTGCCTGTAATGCCCATACCGGGAATCTCTTCGTAACTTTCAGGGAAATTTTCTGAAGCTTCAGATAAAAAATCATTTAATGCAGCACTTAATGGATGGCTTGAATGACGCACCATGTTGCTAATCAGATCGGTTTCCCAAGCTTCCAATTGATTCCCATGAAACCCAACTTCAACTTTGCGGTTAAGGGTAATCGTGCCTGTTTTATCAAAAACGATTGTGGTTGTGCGGTACAATTGCTCTACCACATCAGTATTTTTTATATAAAACCCCCTTCTTCCAAATGCCCTCATAGTACTTCCAAAAGTAAAAGGGACTGTTAAAGCCAGTGCACATGGGCAAGCAATAATTAAAACTGAAGAAAAGACATATACTGCGATTTTTATATCTATCGTTGCCCAATAAGCAAAAGCAGAAATAGCAATTAATAAAACAGCAGATGTGAAGTACTGACTAATGTGATTGATGTGACTGTTAAGGGTTTCAGACTCTGATTTAACATTGCTTTGATTCCATAATTGGGTAAGATAACTTTGTTCAACGGCTTTTTCAACCACCAACTCTATTGAACTTCCTGCTTGGCGACCACCGGCATAAATAAAATCAGTAATTTTTTTTGATACAGGCATTGCTTCACCAGTAACAAAGGAATAGTCGATGCTCCCTTTGCCCTTTACGAGTATGGCATCAGCAGGGATCAGTTCCTGATTGCGGATGAGCATTCTGTCTCCTTTCTTTAAATCTCTTATTGGAATAATTTCTTCTTCGCCATCTTTCAAAACCGTTACCGCCACAGGAAAGTAAGATTTATAATCACGTTCAAAAGAAAGTGCTTCGTAAGTTTTGCCCTGATACCACTTGCCAATAAGCAAGAAGAAAAGAAGTCCGGCCAAGGAATCCATATAACCAATGCCTTTACCCGAAAAAACGATATAGCTACTATAAAGAAACAAAGCCAAGATGCCTAAAGAAATAGGCAAATCAATACTAATGATTTTGTGCTTAAGTCCTTTATATGCACTAAGATAGTAGTCGTTTGCACTGTAAAATACAACAGGTAATATGAGTATAAAACTCAACCAGCCAAAGATATTTTTAAAGCGCTCTTCCAATAAATCACCTCCGGGTAGGTATTCCGGAAAACTGTACATCATGATATTCATAAAACTGAATGATGCCACACCTATCTTTAGTAAAAGGCTACGGTTAGCTTTGCTGATTTTTTTATTCTCTAATTGGTCTAAAGTAATTTCAGGAGTATAATGGATTGCTGTGAGCAATTCTGCTAATTGCCGAAGCGTTATCTGATCATTCTTAAATGTAATTTGAACCTCTTTACGTGGAAAATTTACAGCTGAATAACTTATTCCCGGATGTAAAGTATCTAAATGTTCAAGAAGCCAAATACATGATGCACAATGTATTGCAGGGATAAAAAATTTTATTTTTGAAACGTTTCCATCCTGAAAGTCGGTAAGTTTCTGAGCAATCTCTTCAATGTCGAGAAAAGCAAAACGCTTGAGCGGTTGTCCGGTATCAATACGAATTCCCGACATGGGTTGAATCTGATAATATTCCCCAAGCTGGTTCTCGTTTAAAATCTGATAAACAGTTTTACAGCCGTGGCAACAAAAGTCCTTTCCTTCCCAAACAACCGGACTCGATCCACAGTCGGCCCCACAATGTACACATTGCTTTCCCATAGTTTAGTTTTTAAAACGGATTTTCCACATACCACGAAGCTCACCTAATTGATAACCAATGGCTTTATCATCGGGATATAAGGTTTTGATCAGACTTAGATTCTGGGATTTGATGTCGGTTTCGGGCATTCCATGACATTGCAAACAGGGAGGTGCAATAATAATTGGTGACATATAGGTTAAAGCTCCATCAACACTCATCACAATCGTGTCACTTGTTTTTTTATGCAGAATGAGATTCTGTTGCATCAATTCCAAAAACACCAAATCAAGTGAATCAGCCATATTTAAAGTATTACGATTCTTTATAGAAACTCTGCTCACCTCAACCTTATAGGCTTCAGCAAGTGAGTCAGTTAGCGGAATTGCTTGAAGGTTACAAAACTTCAGAGCATGTGGAATACCCTGAGATTCAATGGCCGATAACAAAGCTGAGCTCAATACCTGAAAACTGCTTTTGGTTACTTCTCTTCCTTTTTGCTTATAATTTTGAAGAATGCTGTCGGATAATTTACCGACAGTTTCCTTATGTTGACTTTTTTGAGGTGTTTGATCGCAGGATATCAGAAAGGCAACAAATGAAATTACTAGTGAGAGTTTTATTATACTATTCATGTGATTTATCTATAAAATTAACTAAGAAATTAAAAACTAATCCAAAGGAATCTCATCCGGTCTTGCTTCACGTACTGCTACAATGCGACCTTCAAACAATAAATCTCTTCCAGCCATAGGGTGATTAAAATCCATTGTCACACTATCTTTCATCTTGCGTATGATCTTACCATAATGCCTGTTCCCATCTTTATCTGCCATTGGAAAAACATGACCTACTTGCACAACTTCCTCATCAATAGTTCCATCCTCTTCTTCAAAAGTTGAAATTGGCAGATCAAAGATAGCGTGTGGATCAATTGGTCCATATGCTTGATCTTTTGGAACAACAAATTTAAAAGTTTGGTCCGTAATCAAACCTAATAGATGGTCTTCAAAAGTATCAATAAGTAATTGATGTCCAATAAGAAACTCCTGAGGTTCATCTAATTGCTGCTGTAAAATTTTATCGCTTGCAGCATCCTTCACGCTATAAAACAAGCTGACAACTGTATTTTTTGATATTTCCAAACTATTCATTATAAACTAATTAGTTCATAGATTGAAAAGCCTCTTGCATTTGATGCAAGAGGCTTTTATGATAATAAGAATTTTATTTCACTAGTTATTTTGCAAGCGAACGAACATAGTGGATAATCTTCCATCTGTTTTCAGGATGTACCTGACTTCCATGAGCGCCCATCAAACCAGAAATCGACCCCATCGTTATGACGTGATAAAGTTCGCCATCAGGTTTATTGTTTACATAGGGTTCAACCAACGATGTTGGTTTAGCTGGGAACAACTTGCTTGTATATAAATGTCCATCACCTTTTCCCTGTTCCCCATGACAATGAATGCAAAAAATCTCATACTGAGCTTTACCGTCAGCAAGGATTTTGGCATCTGCAACAAGCGGATTTTTAAGTTCAAGACCTGCATTTACCTGATCCTCAAATGATTTTGCTTTATAAGGATAAGGTTGATAACCGCGAGGTATTGTTCCATCTGCAGGTAAGCGCATGGTAAAACCATCCTTAAAAACAGGATTGGTTGTGTAGGTTTCGTAAGCAGTTGAATAAGCCATATCGGGAAAAAAGACATGCCCGGGGTGGTTCTTATCACGATTACATGCCAGGACAGAAAGCATCACTAGCAGTAGTGTAATTATCTTGACGTTATTTTTCATCGCATTCGATTTTTTCATTTTTCAGTATAAAATTGCTCCACGAAGGCTTAGTAATGCGTGTGATAATCCATACTTTCTTTAAAATACGGATGATTCTTTGGTGCTAAAGGGGCTTTAGTCAGCGACCAGAATGTCACAAGACCAAAAATCCCAAGATATCCTACGGTCAATCCAACTTCAACGATACCAATTCCGGAAGCTTCACCACCTACTGCGCCTGGCATGATAGCCATGTATAGATCAACCCAGTGTCCAATAATTATAATCACTGAAACTGGTACAAGCACTGTAAACACTCTTTTTGATTTGCGTGTCATCAGCAAGAGAAATGGAATTACAAAATTAAGTATAAGATTGACATAGAATATATTAGTGAAATATTTATGCCTTTCGAAGTAATAAATAGTTTCTTCCGGAATGTTGGCATACCAAATGAGCATGTATTGTGAGAACCACAAATAAGCCCAAAAGATACTGAACCCAAAAAGATATTTTCCAAGATCATGCATATGCTCATCGTTGACATGTGTTAAATAACCCATTCGTTTAAGCACATAAATCAATAAAATCAACATAGCAAAACCGCTTGCAAGCATACTCGAAAAGATATACCAGCCATACAAAGTGCTGAACCAATGAGGATCAAGTGACATAAGCCAGTCCCATGATGAAACAACACTTGTAACAGCGTATGTAACAATAAAGATTGCTGATAAGGTTCGCATCCTGTTGAAATACTTCATGTCGCCATGACGATCCAACTCAATGGATGCCTTTCGTACATAATGCGCTAACAATGACCATACTCCAATAAAAACAAACAAACGCACATAAAAGAAAGGTACATTTAAATAAGCAACTTTCTTTAGTAAGATGGCATCAAGATGATCAGAATGTGTCCATGGATAAATAGAATGTAGTCCACCAAGCACGAAGAATAACAATAACAAAACACCACCTACCGGAATATACGCAGACATTGCTTCGCCTACCCGTTGAACACTTGTTTGCCAACCTGATTCTGCTATGGTATGCACCGTAACAAAAAACAATCCAATAAGTCCGAGGCTTAGGAAGTAATAATTATTCAGCAGCAAATTAGCTGCAACACGTTTCACTTCTACACCACCTAAAAATCCATATGCCAATGAGAGGACTCCCACTGCAATCATCACCAAGAATATGGTAACCGTTTTCTTTTTTAAAATAAATGTAAGATTCTCCATGGTTAGTTTTTCTTTATTAAGGTGATACCATGTGCTCCAGCATCGTTCAAAACCGCTTCAATGGCTTGCGTGTTGTCTTCATCCTGAACATTAACAACCAAAAGGAATCGGTCGTCAGTTATCCTTTCATCATGAATAACGGTTTTTGCTCCCGGCCCTAGCTTGTTGCTGATAAGAAAGGCAAAAACCATCGAAAAGGCTGCAAATAAAACAGCCATTTCAAATGTTACAGGGATAAAGGAAGGAACGGCAAAAAATGGCTTGCCACCAAAATTTAGCGGATAAGCCTGCGTAAAAACCCAAGCTTGAAAGCCAAAGCCTATAATTGCCCCAACGGCTCCACCGGCAAAAGCTACGCGTGTCAACTTTGAACGACTCATTCCCAAAGCTTTATCCAAACCATGAACTGGAAATGGCGTCAAAACATCAGCAACCTCTATACCTTTTGCTTTGATCTGTTTCAATCCTTTGAGCAGATCTTCTTCATCGTTGTAATATGCTGTAATATATTTATTCATGATGCGAATCTTTTTTATTGTCACCTGAAGATTTTAAAACACTCTTGACTTCAGCAATGGCAATCACCGGGAACACCCTGATGAAGAGCAGGAACAATGTGAAGAACAACCCAAGCGTACCTACATATAATCCAATTTCCACCAATGTAGGCTTATACATCACCCAACTTGATGGCAGATAATCACGGTGTAGCGATGTAACTACAATTACAAAACGCTCAAACCACATACCTATGTTGACAAAAATGCTGATAATGAATGTAGCCACAAGATTTGTCCTGATTTTTTTGAACCAGAAAAGCTGAGGAGTGATAACATTACATGTCATCATAATCCAATATGCCCATGCATAAGGACCAGTAGCTCTATTTATAAACGCATATTGTTCATATTCAACCCCGGAATACCAAGCCATGAAAAACTCTGTGATATAAGCAATCCCAACAATTGAACCGGTTATAATAATAACCTTGTTCATGTTTTCGATATGACCAACGGTAATGTATTCTTCAAGATTAAGTGCTTTACGTGTTACAATAAGTAAGGTAAGCACCATGGCAAAACCTGAAAACACAGCTCCAGACACAAAATAAGGAGGGAAAATCGTTGTATGCCATCCTGGAATTACGGATGTTGCAAAGTCAAAACTTACAATGGTATGCACTGAAAGAACGAGTGGTGCGGCCAAACCTGCTAGAATTAAGCTTACTGTTTCGTGGCGTGACCAATGTCTTGCAGATCCTGTCCAGCCAAAACTTAAAAAGCCATAGATTGCTTTGCGGATTTTATTTGTAGCTTTATCACGTACTGTCCCTAGATCAGGAATTAGGCCAATATACCAAAAAACAAGTGACACAAGCAGATAAGTACTGATTGCAAAGACGTCCCATAACAAAGGTGAATTGAAGTTAACCCACAATGCACGTGTGTTTGGGTAAGGGAAAATAAAGAATCCCAACAATAAGCGCCCCATATGTATCAATGGGAAGAATCCTGCGCATGCAATGGCTATCAATGTCATCGCTTCGGCAGAACGGTTAATGCTGGTTCTCCATTTCTGACGGAAAAGCAACAAAATTGCTGAAATAAATGTACCGGCGTGACCGATACCAACCCACCAAACAAAATTGGTGATATCCCATGCCCATCCTACGGTTTTATTCAAACCCCATGTTCCGATACCGTAATAAACGGTCATAAATGTCGCCCAGGCACCAAACAGGGCTGCGGCGCCTGAAAGGGTGATGCCCATATACCAGTATTTGGAAGGCTTACCTGCCATTGGCGCCAAAATATCTTTGGTAACCTGACTGTAATCCTTTGATCCTCTGATAAGCGGTTCTCTTAGTGGAGATACGTACATGCTTCTTTGGTTTTAGTTATACGGTTTTGTTTTTTACTTTGGTAAGGTAACCTACTGAAGGCAAGGTGTGAATTTCCTCCAACAGGTGATAGTTGCGTTCGCTGGCAAAATATTGTGATACTTTGCTGTTCTTATCGTTCAGATTACCAAAAACAATGGCTTCAGCAGGACATGCTTGAGCACATGCCGGAACAACCTCTCCATCTCTAAGTTGGCGATCTTCGGTTTTTGCCACAAGTTTCTTCTCTTGAATGCGCTGAACACAGAATGAACATTTTTCAATAACCCCTTTTGCTCGAATTGTAACGTCAGGATTAAGAACTAGGCGCCTTAAATCTGTTGTCATTTCTGTTGGGTCATACCTGTTTCCCTTAAATGAATCGGATCCTGTATAATCCAGGAAGTTAAACCTACGTACTTTATAAGGACAGTTATTTGCACAATAGCGTGTTCCAATACATCTGTTATAGGCCATTTGATTGATACCTTCATTGGAATGTGTTGTTGCAGCAACAGGACAAACGTTCTCGCAAGGAGCGTTATCGCAGTGCATGCACATTACCGGCTGACGCACAACTTCCGGGTCGTTTGGATCACCTTTATAATAACGGTCGATACGAATCCAGTGCATCTCACGAGAGGCAATCACCTGTTCTTTACCTACCACAGGTACGTTGTTTTCAGATGAACAAGCAACAACACAAGCGTTACAACCTGTACAAGCATTTAAATCAATGGCCATTCCCCAGTGCAAACCATCAAAAGTTGGTTTAGGGTATAATGATTTAAGGTGTTTCTTAACCTCAATACGAGCTTCATTGCCTGATTGTGGATCTTCAAGATAAGCCTCCAAGGAGGTTTCTCGGATAAGTTCCCTTCCCTCCATGGAATGATGTGATTGAGTTCGAGCAATCGGGTAAACCCCTGCTTCAACAGCTAACTTAACATCAGAAACCACAAACGATTTGGTACCTTCAAAAGTTGATACCATTGGGAAAAGGTTTTGACCAACCCCATTTGCCGGAACCCCTGTTTGCTGACGACCATAACCTAAAGCAACCGCAACAGTTTTATATTCCTGACCCGGCTGAACAATTACAGGTAAAGTGACATTTCCATTTATTGATATCAATTGTTCATCAACAACATTCAGCTCTTCAGCTAAAAGGGGTGAAATCATAATATAATTGTCCCAGCAAGCTTTTGTTACCGGATCGGGTAACTCTTGAAGCCATGGATTATTGGCATGCTTTCCTGACCCAACACTTACGTTGCTATAAAGCACCAGATCTACGACATCAGATGCAACACTTGCCTTAACAGATTCCAAAGCTTCAAGTGAAGCCACATTGCTATAGGTAATAGGAATTAAATCCTTTTCACCTGATTCAAAAATACCATCATGCAAACATTTATTCCAGAAAGAGGTGAAGCCAAACAATCCATCAGATTTGGGATAAAGATTCTTTTCCCAATAATTACTGATATAAGTTCTGAAATCAGTTGTGTTCCCAGCCCATCTTAACAACGACTCTTGCGAAGACCGTGTATTGAAAATGGGTCGAATTGCAGGTTGAGCCAGAGAATAATGTCCTGTTTTGATTTCTGCGTCATTCCACGCTTCAAGGTAATGATGGTCAGGACAGATATAAGTTGTTGCAGCGGTAGTTTCATCTGTGACAACAGGCATTGACACAGTTAGGCCCACTTTTTTTAAGCCTTCAGCAAATTTTGCTGATTCAGGATAATCATACAAAGGGTTGACATCAAGTACAATAAGTGCATCAACTTTGCCTTCATTCATTTCAACAACAAGTTGGGTCATTTGAGAATCTATTCCCTGACGAGATTTTAAAATCACGTCTGTTTCGATTGTCACACCATAATTACCTAACAGATCATTGATTTCGTTAACAAGTAGTTGAGTCTTTTTATTATTACTTCCACAAACCACAAGTGATGCAGCTTTATTTTTCATTAGTTGAGCTGCAAGGCTTTTCACATCTTGAGGCACTTCAGGCAGGCCAACTTTTGCTTCACCATTAAGAGCTTTAAGTTCGTTCAGCAGATTTGCCAAAACAAGTTTTTGGTGAGAAGGACGCATTTGAACGCGATAGTCAGCATTAGTTCCGGTGAGTGACATTGCACCTTCAAACTGAATATGCCGTGACATTTTCCTTTCTCCATCGACTAACTTTCGGTTCTTAACATATTGTTTTGTATACTCGATCGGAGAAAGCCAGCTGCCAAGAAAATCAGCATCGAAAGAAACAATGAGTTCAGCTTTGTCGAAACGGTATGAGGGTACAAAAGCCTGACCGAAAGAGGCATGATTCGCTTCCAAAATTCCGGATGCAGACATTACATCATATTCGACATGCTGTACTATTGGGAAAACCTGAGCAAATTCTTCAATAGCTGCTGTTGTTGATGGACTAATTACTGTTGATGAGAGCAAAACAATTTTTCCATTTCGTTTACTGATATCTCTCAGTTTTCCAACTATCTCGGCATCAACTTGTTCCCAAGAAACCTCGCTGCCATCTTTTAATGGAGTTTTATAGCGGGCGTTATCATAGAGATTCAAAACCGATGCCTGAGCACGGGCATTTGTTCCTCCTTTTGTGACCGATGAAAGTGAATTACCTTCGATCTTTATTGGCCTTCCGTCACGAACTTTAATTAATACACTGCAATATTCAATGCCATCATAAAAAGTTGAAGCGTAATAGGAAGCTTTTCCAGGGATGATACTTTCCGGTTGGATAAGAAAAGGAATTGCTTTTCTAACAGGCTGTTCACAGGATGAAGCAACAGCAGCTGAGGCGATTGTAAAACCAAATGCCTTGAGGAAATCACGTCGTGATGTTGATGGCAAAGCAGCTGACTCACGTTGTAGTTTCAGGATAAAGGACTTGTCACCAGCTGATTGCTCTTCAAGTTCCCTTGAAGGGTCAACTCTGAGCTCATCCAAGCTTTTAAAATACTTATTTTCCATTAAGAATGTTTTCTTTGGTATGTTAATAATGACATTTCATACAATCACCACCGCCCAGCATGTCGGCCGTAACTTTTTTCACTTCACCATTTTTGAATTGCTCATGCATTTTTTCATAAGTGGCAAAAAAAGCATTGTCAGCAAACTGAACCTCTGTTTTGCGGTGACAATCAAGGCACCATCCCATGCTCAAGTCATTTACCTGCATTACTTCATGCATCGCTTCTACTTCTCCATGGCATTCAGCACAATCAAGTTTTCCGGAATTAACATGTTGCTGATGACTAAAAAATACATGATCAGGAAGGTTATGAATGCGAACCCATTGCACAGGTTCGCCACTATCCCAGGCTTTCTGAATTTTTGCAATCTGCTCAGTTCCTGTAATCTTGCCTTCTTTAACCATATGGTGACAATTCATACAGACATTTACTGATGGTATGCCCGCACTTTTACTGTAATCAGCAGCAGTGTGACAGTATTTGCAGTCGATCTGGTTTTGGCCTGCGTGCACCTTATGCGAAAACCAAATCGGTTGATCCGGTTGATAATACTGTTGGCGACCCAAAGCAGCTGCCTCCTTATAAGTTATTTCACCGATGATAAACAAACCAACGAGAATCAATGTGGAGTGTACAAACTTTGCTTTTATCACTTTGGTGACAAAGAGGTCGATGAGAACAATGATCAAGATAATAATTGTAATGTAGAATGTTGTTCCAAAATTCCGGTTGGCGTCTCTTTCAATTTCAATCAGGCGTTCTTCCCGAGCTTCTTGTTCAGCAGCAATTTTCGCAACTAATGCCTCTTTTTCAAGCTGTTCAGCGTTTGTTGGTTCAGCAACGGCATACTTTGGATCTACTTTTCCTCCACTTTTGATATACATCAAAATATCGATGATCTGCTCATTGGTAAGGTTGTGTGGCGGCATTGGTATTTTGTTATTCTCTTCATACACCTTCACAGCAATAGGGTCACCTGATTGGATCACCTCCTGTGAATTCCGTATAAAGCGGATCAGCCAATCCTGCTCGCGGCGTTCTGTCACGCCCGAAAGGTTTGGTCCGATTAGTTTTGAGCCTTCCAGATTATGGCAGGCCTTGCATTGCTGAAAGTTCTTTTCTGCTTCAGGAGTCTGAGCGCTGAGCGGCTGTAAAAGAGTAGCAAGCCCAATGAAAAGAACCAATGTAATTACACGCTTCATTCGGCGTGATGAAGGTAAATTAATGATCATCATACGTGATGCTTGGTTAGAAAAATTTTGTGTTCAACTTGGTGCAATAGATGCAAAATACTCATTATCTATAATTTAGAAATATATTTCGTTCAAATGATGGCTTTCAAATTTAGGATTTTTTAACATACAAATATACAATTCAGTATGAAAGTACCACAATACAAAAGCAATAAAGGCCTTTTTTTTTAAAAAAAAAACAGTCAACTCTCGCAAGTCGACTGTAATTCATTATTTATCAGTTATTTAAAAAAACAACAATTAAAGCAATTTATTTTTGCATCACCAACTTCCTCCAGCTCCACCGCCGCCAAAACTGCCGCCTCCAAAACCGCCAAAACCGCCGCCACCCGAACCACCTGATCCGCCTGTGAATCCTCCCCAGCTTCCTGAATGACTTCGGTTAGCCTGACTGGCAAGCCATAAGGCGGTCCATAACGAGCCACTTGGGGCACTTCCAATGCTTGTATTGGATTTGGATGAACGAAACATAATCAGAAGAATGATAAGAACAATTACAACTCCAATCCATGAACCATTTGCTTTTCCATCATACTGATCAGCAGAGTAAAGCCCGGAGGCAAGTCCAATCATTGTGTCGACAGCCTTATCAATTCCACCATAATAATCACCTGTCATAAATGCAGGTATCATTTCCTTTTCAACAATTCGCTTTGCCAGAGCGTCTGGTATTACTCCTTCAAGCCCATAACCTGTTGCTATGTATGCTTTCCCTTTTGACTGATCTGTTTTAGGTTTAACAACAATAACTGCTCCATTATTTTGCCCTTTCTTCCCTACGCCCCAGCTTTCACCTATACGATATGCGTAATCTGCAACATCATAACCATTTAAGTCATTTACAATTAAAACAAGTATTTGAGTCGAAGTGGTATCATTGTAATTAACTAATTTGTTTTCAAGTTGCTGCATCTCCGAATCACCGAGAATTCCGGCAAAGTCATTTACCAATCTTGGTGGATTAGATGGTGTCGGAAGCTCTTGCGCCCATAAGTTCGAACTCATAAGCCAAAAACACAGCATTAAAAGCCAAAGAGTTTTTCGTTTTTTATCGTTACGAACCGAAAGAGATTTCATCAGATAATTCATTTAAATCGTCTTTTTGGAATGGAAAATGCTTTTTTAGTTTGCGACCGGCCATATCGATGCCGGCTATCAAACCATTTGCAAAAGCGGATTGTTTAAAATGTACTGCCATGGTGTGTTTTATTTCATCCCAGAAATTTTCTTCAACCAAAGCATTGATACCCATATCACCTATTACTGCAAACTTCCTGTCTTTTACCGCAAGGTAAAACAACACGCCGTTGCGAAGTTCAGTTTTAATCATTCCCAATTCTGAGAATAAAAAAGCTGTTCTGTCAAGCACATCTCCCTTACAGGAATTTTCGATATGAACACGAATTTCGCCTGAAGTTTTGAATTCAGCTTTCAGGATTGCAGCCTTTATGGCTTCTTTCTCTTGTTTGCTGAAAAAAAGTTGAGCATTTGGCATGTTTGTATTTATTTAAAACTCCACTTTTGGAGCAGTTTCTGCGCCGGCAGCAGCTTCAAAATAAGGCTTGGCCGCAAAACCAAACATACCTGCAAGGAAATTCTGCGGGAAAGATTTAATATAGGTGTTGTACACCCTTGTTGTTTCGTTAAATTTCTGACGCTCAACAGTGATTCTGTTTTCTGTTCCTTCAAGCTGTGCCTGTAACTCAAGAAAGTTTTGATTTGCTTTCAAATCAGGATAACGTTCTACCACAACCATCAATCGCGAAAGAGCACTGCTAAGTCCTTCCTGCGCTTGCTGGAAAGCCTTCATGTTTGCTTCGGTGAGGTTCTCTGCATTCAGGTTGACAGAAGTTGCTTTAGCTCTTGCTTCAATAACGCCGGTTAGAACTTCCTGTTCATGGGCAGCATAGCCTTTCACAGTGTTCACAAGGTTTGGAATAAGATCAGCCCGGCGCTGGTACACATTTTCTACCTGTGCCCACTGAGCATCAACTTGTTCACCATTCTGAACCATGGTGTTGTATGTATTTTTGAAAAAGCTGTAGAAGAGCAAAATTACAACTGCAATTACAGCAATGATGATAAGGGTTTTTTTCATTTCACAAATATTTGTGTGTAAAAGTAAACTTTTCTGATAAAAAAAGAGCAAAAGGTTCAATAAATCAAACCTTTTGCTTTAAAATATATTTTATTAAAACTAAAGGCTTTCCTGACTTCTTTTAATAAATTCGCTAAGCTCTTTGCCTTTAAGTAAATTTTTCGACAGACGGGCAAGGTCATAAAGATGCAAAATCACGCGCTCCTTAGTTGCTTCATCTTTGTCAACGAGTGTCGCAACAAGGTTATGATTCGTATTGATAATGAGGCTGTAATGATCAGGTAGATCGCCAAAGCCCATCATCCCTCCGCCTCCAACAGAATTCATATCCTTCATACGACGCATGAATTCATTCTGGGTAATTACTACCGGTGCATCAGTTTCACTCATTGGTTCAACCTGCACATCAAACTGCTTGGTATCGATCAGCTTCTCGAAAGCTTCTTTCACAGCCTTTTTCTCATCATCATTCAGTTTTGAAGGAACTTCGGCTTCCTGCTTTTGAATCAGCTTGTCAATGGTGTTGGAATCAACTCTAACGAAGCTGGTATCACTTAATTTCTGTTCAAGTGAATTGATAAAATGTGCATCAAGAACGCCATCCATCCATAAAACATCATAGCCTTTTGATTGAGCGGCTTCGATATAACTAAACTGCTCTTCGGCCTGCGTGGTATAAAGATAAACGACTTTGTTATCCTTGTCTTTTTGAAGATTTTCGATATGACTTCGGTATTCTTCCAGCGTATAGTATTTGCTGTCAACACTTTTTAGAAGTACAAATTTCTCAGCCCTTTCATAAAATTTGGCATCGGAAATCATTCCATATTGTATGAATATTTTAATGCTGTCCCATTTCTTTTCAAATGCATCTCTATCTTTCTTAAAAAGCTCTTCCAGTTTATCGGCAACTTTCTTAGAGATATGACTGGAGATTTTCTTTACGTTTTGATCACTCTGTAAAAATGAGCGGCTCACATTCAACGGGATATCCGGCGAGTCGATCACACCATGTAAAAGCGTAAGAAAATCAGGCACGATTCCTTCAACAGAATCTGTTACAAACACCTGATTTGAATAAAGTTGTATTTTGTTACGCTGAAGTTCATAATTATTTTTCACTTTTGGAAAATACAGAATCCCGGTAAGATTGAAAGGGTAATCTACATTCAGATGGATATTGAAAAGTGGTTCATCAAAATTCATCGGATATAATTCCTGATAAAATTTCTTGTACTCCTCGTCGTCACTTTCTGATGGGGCTTTTTTCCAAAGTGGATGGGTGTTGTTGATGATCCAGGGCTTTTCGACTGACCTGGTTTTTTGGTTTCCATCTTTATCCAATTCACCTTCAATGGGTTCTTCTTCAGTTTTTGTACCAAATTGAATTGGAACAGGCAAAAACTTACAGTATTTGTTCAATAGTTCACGAACACGGTATTCTTCAAGAAATTCATTGTATGAGCAAGGTATAGACTGCCAATAATTGGTCGATTTCTTTTTGGTTTCTATCATAATCTCATAAATTTTTCAATCAATGGATACCTACATGGATTAAAAAATGTAAGGTCTCAATTCATTTTTCTGTCAGCATTATTACATTAAGGGGTCAAAATGGCAGTTTATTGTATTGGCACATGCTTTGATTCCATACAGCCTGATAACTTAAAAATTGAAAACAATGCAAAAAGGAACAATTGATGTTAAAACAGAAAACATCTTTCCCATTATCAAAAAATTCCTCTATTCCGATCATGAAATATTTCTCCGCGAATTAGTAAGTAATGCTGTTGATGCGACACAAAAGCTTAAATCGTTTGCCTCGGTAGGGCAATTTAAAGACGATCTTGGTGATTTAACGATTCAGGTTGAGATAG
>Ga0351859_1066_pt2 | contig 24554 bp, 15 predicted proteins | sample BONcelFGM3001D11_FD_206789 | JGI IMG/M metagenome (GOLD analysis project Ga0351859, IMG submission 206789) | Enriched cells from coal bed in the Powder River Basin, Montana, United States - BONCAT cells FGM rep2 HSBNCT.FGM.300.1.D11 ... | reverse complement strand
AGCAGCAAGTTTTTACCCGCGAGACAGGCAAGAAGGCCAAGCTGGCTTTCCTGGAATTGCAGGTCAGTCCGTCTGCGACGGCCTTGGCGACGGAGGATGCCTATCGGGAAATGGTGCGTCTGCTGGAGAAGGAAAAACTTCCCTTTGGTACTGTGACTCTGGATCTCGCGTGGGGCACCACACCGGGAATTCCGATTCACGATCCGAAGAAGTGGCCGGATCTGAAAGGCTTTATCGCCGAGCAGCATGCCAAGGGGCGCAAGGTTCTCTTGTGGCTGGGATGTTGGTCCACGCAGAATCTTCCGGAGTCCATGCTGATGAAGGCCGAGAAGGGCTGCAAACCGCTGCCTGATCCGACATTGCCCGCCTTCCGCAATGCTCTGGGCAAGGCCATTCATGAGGCCATCTCTCCCGAGGGACTGAACGCCGACGGGTTCAAGTTGGACTTCAGCGGTGATGTGCCGCGTGGCCGCGGATATCGTCCTCACAAGGCCCTGTGGGGTGTGGAGCTTCTGCGTGACTATGTCCTCTTCATCTACAAGAGCCTGAAAAAAGCGAAATCCTCTGCCATTCTCCAGACGCATTGCGCGAATCCGCTCTTCGCCGACTGCACGAATATCCTGCGCCTCAATGACATCTTCGAGGATCGCATTGATATTCGTGAATGCATGGCTCAGCGGGCTCGCATGGCTCGTATCGCCAATGAGAACTGGCTCATCGATACCGACAATGATCCCTTCATTAGCGCCAAGGCTTGGTGGGAGTATATGGAGTTTCAGCCCGAGATCGGCATTCCCTCGTTGATGACCGTAACGCACATGTGTCGCTCCACGGAGCCTGTGCCGAAGGGGGCCTACAAACGGCTCAATAAGATCTGGCGGGATTACCTCAAACGGGAGGGGCTCTAGGCCCCTCCTTTTGCTGGCCGGGTCATGTCTGAGAGGCCATTTTTTGCCCGCATTTTTAGTTTTAGAGGCCTTGCCATAGGGCTTTGGGTGGTCCTTGTGGCCGTGGCGCTGTATCTCTTCCTTTTTCATCGTCATTCCACACAAACGGCACTGGGAGACATGATGTCTTCCTCTCTGTGGGCGGCGTGCGCCATCTACTTTGTCCTGAATATTCTGAGGGGATTCATCTTTCTTCCGACGCTTCCGCTGGTGCTGATCGGCATCGCCTTCTTTCCCCCGCTGCCGCTCTTTGTCATCACGCTGGCGGGTATATTGATCCCGGTGATTTTCATTTACCGATTTCCCACGGCCTTCCAAATACGCGAGATACTTGGCACCCGTGCCGACGAAATCATGGCCAAGGTGGAGAAGGGGCTTTCAAAGGGAGGCCTTCCTCTTATCACGGCGTGGAGCTTCATTCCCCTCACTCCGACCAATGTCATGGTCTATGTGGCCGGCCAACTGCGGTATGATTTGCGAAAGTTGCTTCTCGGTGTGGCGGTCGGATCTGGTGCGAATTGCGCCCTGTATATCTTCCTGGGCGACTACGTATTGCGAGTGAGTGGATTAAAGTGAGGTGCTCAGTCTGCCTTTGAGGATGGTGGTCGTGCCTCCCGGGGCTTGAAGGTGTGAACCTCGCAGGAACAGGCACAGGAACACCCAGATTGCCCAGCATCTCGGCCAGCCAAGGCTGCTCGCCAGAATTTGACGAATAGATCCCCGCCGAGTCGCGTCCATTGCGCCAGAAGGTGGAGCCCAGTACGATGACCTGCCCCTCGCCCAGCGGACGGCGGCCAACTGCCACACTCCCATCCGCCCATCGTGCGATCACTTCACAATCCTCCGCAGCAGCCTGCATTCGGATACCACCACTCGCCGTATTTTGCCCGGTGAAATCCACGGCGCTTCCGGTGCCCGATCTCTCACCTGAAAGTGAAGTCCACAATTTCTGCCCGGCTTCAAAGCGGATCTTCTCATCTGGCTTGGCGAAACCAATCACCTGGAATCCCGAGATCCGTGAAATGGGCCAGGCATTCGCCTCCAAAAGCGTATGACGTCCGGTGTGGTGAAGCGCGATGAAAGTACCGCCCTCCCTCACCCACTGCTCCAAATCTTGCAGCACAGTCTCCTCCATCACGGAAGTTCCCGTATCCATCATCACGCGGATATTGTCAGGCAGGCCCCTGCTCAAGGGAGTCTCGGTCACATAGCCAAATTCGATGCCCGACTTCTGCACTTCCCCACGGCCCGGATCCCATAGGAACGGCAACGGATGCATGAAGTATTCCTCAAGTTGGAATTGCAGGCTCGTCCGCAAAAAGGCCAGTGTGGGAGGCTTCGGTGCGTATTTTCCGAAAAGACTTAGCAAGGGAGCTGCCTTGAGCATGGGCTCGTGCACCGGGCTTTTCGGACTCGCGTAATTCGACAGGTCCCAGAAAAAAGCCAGGTCCTGATCGTTATTGAAAAACCACCACCCGAGGCTTTTATTCAACGACTCCTCGGTCAGGATCGGAGCGGACGGCTCGACACTGCCGGGATATCCCGTGATGAGTCCAGCCCGCGAGTACCATGGATAATAATAGGCCTCACCTCCCGTAAACCGGATCGCGACATTGTATTTGATCGCGATCTCACCCGCAGCATCGAGAAGACCCCCATGGGGTGAGAAGACGACGAGTTGAGCATCGGGGGCCAAGACACGAGCCAAGCCGTAGAAGTAATCATGTACCGTGGCCGCCCGATCATAGGCCCATCGTATCCAATCCACGTACCGGGCATTGAGTTCCTTCCCCAGATAGGGATACCGCACGGGAGGCTGCATACTGAGAAAGAGCGGAGCCGAGAGTCCCTTCTCAGGTAGGATACTGATGACATTCGTACCCTCCTTCAGCTTATCTTCCACCCTGACCGCAAAAGGATTGAAGGGGAAGGCACGCTCGACCTCTCCTTCCACTCCGGGAGCCGGATCCGTACTCCGACCATCGAGAGTGCCGAGGTCGTGCCCATTCACTACCACACGCATGGCCCCCTCGCCATAGAGCCAGACCCCCTGCTTCCGAAAGGCCTCAAGATCATGGGAAGAAACTTCGAATGGGCGACGCAGGACCGTTTGCTTCTCGGGAAAATCCTTCTTCGGAAGCGGCGCAGGCAGGGCCACGACCGCGGATCCCTCCTGTCCCCAAGCAGTATCCAGCAGTAATGCCTCGGCTTGCTCACCGCTTCGCACCCAGAACTCTCCCTTCTCGCCATCGCGAAGATTTCCCGTGAGCGCTATCCCTTGCAATGGCCCCCAGCCGAAAAACTCATACGGAGCCGGAACACGCACTTCCTCCCATGATGTGTAGTGATCCCGACGCCCCCACCACCTCTTGCTCAGTTCCTCGAGGGAATAGCGATCACTGAGCCATGCCTGGAAGGCTTTCTGTTCGTCAGGAGAATGCCCATAAGCGAGTCCATCGTGGCTCAGGACCATCTCGACCTGACCGATCCCAGCTCCGATGAGGAATCCTTTGACCTGAGGATTATCCTTATAGCGATTGATGGAAGCACGGATCATTTTCTCCGCATCCGCCATCATCTCCTTGTTATCGGGATTGAAAATATGCTCGGGCCAGCCGCCCTGCTCCACCTGCACGCGCTCCGGCCGCACGTCGTAGGCCGGATGCACCTCGCTGACGCGGCCTGGGAACTTGGGAGCATACCAATTCGGAGGCCGATCCACATGGATCTGGAAAAGCATCTTTGCCCCCGAGCCTTTGGACGCCTCCAGATCGTAATCGATCTCACGGTAGTAGTAGCTGTTTGCATCCGCACCCGGCTGAGTAACAGCCTCCGGCTGCGTTCGCCAAAACATGACGGGATTCAGCCCGGCATGCAGGGTGCGTAGAAACTCTCGCCCCTGTTCCTCGGTGAGTGGCAGGTCTTTATTTTGCCAGCCCTTCGGCATACCGTACAACTCACCGCGCCAGTAAAAATTCACCGGCTGCTCCGCAAAGGGAAGTGGCTCCGCCCAAGTGACCGTGGGAACAAGACTCAGGAGGGCTAGAAGAGGGAGGGATCGCTTCATCGGATTGAATCCCTAGTACCAGATGACTCCGCTGTCTATCTCTGGTTGGTGGCGGACCAGCTTATCGCAGGATTTCTGCCAGTGAGACGCTCCGCTTTTCCTTGGCGCTGATCATGGCGGCAACCACAGCTCCAAAGCTCTTGATATTATCTTCTCCGCTTGTCTCAGCGGGATTACCCGAGCGGATGGCTTCGGCAAAATCATGCAGGGTATGCGCCTGCCCGACACGCTCGATGGCCGGAGGTTCCATGGCTTCCACCACGACCTCGCGTCCCCAGCGTTCGCACCCGGCACTCGAGACCTTGTCGAGCTCCATATGCAGAGAGCCATTGGCGCATTGCAAGCGCCAGTCCCCATTCCAGCTCGTGGTGCGTCCCAAGGCACTCCAATCCCCGGAATACGAAAAAGGGATGCCGCCTTCGAGTTCCAGAAGAAGCTTCAACGCCGAGTCATGCTGGTACCAGGACCACTCGGGTCGGGAGGAGAAAGCTGTGACCGTCTCGATATTCCGCCCCGTCACACAGCGAATCAAATCGAGGTGATGAATCGTCATATCCAGCAGCAACGGGAATTCCATTTTTTCCCGAAACGTGCCGGTGAAATCAGCCGGAATGTAGAAGTCGAGGTGACCATGACCGAAGACTCCACGGCTCTGATCCTGCAACAAATGCTTCAGCATCTGCACGGGAGGACTGAATCGATACTGTTGACTGACCACCAGTTGACGCCCGGCCTCACGAGCCAGAGTCAGCATTTCCAAGCCATTCTCAACCGTGTCGGCCAGTGGCTTTTCCGTCATCAGATGCAGCCCCCGGGCAAAAGCGAGACGGGCATGCTCGACATGCACGTGGGGAGGAGTGACCGTAAGAACGGCATCCGCCTCGACCGCATCCAGAGCTTCCTCCAATGAGGCAAAGCGGAACTCAGGTGCGATGCCGTATTTCTCGCCAGCAGCTTTCAGCGTCTCGGCAGACAGATCGACCAGAGCCACAAGATCGAAATCGGGCGACTGGGATGTATGCCCCTGCAACCAGTGATCTCCAAATCCACCGGCTCCACATTGAATCAAACGCAGCTTGCTCATGCTACGACGGGATTGGGCACGTAAGCGCCTCCGCGGCAGTTTTTCAAATAGTTAAGCCCATGCACCTGGCCTGTCATCTCCAAGTCATCCCGATAGACCGGATCATGCCAGCCTTCGATATCGATGCTGCCCTTAAAGCCGGCCTGACGGAGAATGGTGATGACATCCGACCAATTCGTGTCGCCAAATCCCGGCGTGCGATGCCAGACATAGTCCCTGCCTCCGCGGATACCATAGGTCTTAAGCACATCCCAAGCGATCGTCGCATCCTTGCCATGCACATGATAGACGCGATCCACCCACTTCCGCAGTTGAGGAAGCGGATCGATGAGAGAGTACATCTGATGGCAGGGCTCCCATTCCAGACCCAGAGCTTTGCTTGGGACCTCGTGAAACATCATTTCCCAAGCTGAGGGCGCGTGCGCCACATTCCACCGCACATCGTGCCACCAGCCTCCCATGTCACAATTCTCGAAAGCCACACGCACGCCACGATCCTCCGCACGCCGCGCCAGCTCACTCCAGACCGCCTTAAACTGAGGCATCGACTCTGGAAGCGGCTTTCCCTCGACCGCACCTGCAAAACCAGCCACCACATCGCATCCGAAAAGATGAGCCGCATCAATGCAGCGCTCCCACCCCCGGACGGTCGCTTCTTCCTGCAGGGGATTGCCAAACATGCCCAGGGAACTGATGACGGCCTTGTCTTCCAAGACATCCTTTACGCTCTTGGCAAAGTCCGGAAAGTTCAACCCCTCGGGGATCTCCTTCCAAAACGTGAGGGAAAAACTTTCAAATCCATGAGGCAGGATCTGACGGATGTAAGAAGGGGCCGTTTCGTCCGCCTTGACCAGGGTGCCAATGCGGATGTCGGTTTGAGGTGATGAAAGAGGCATGGGAGAGTAAGGGTGCTTCAGTTCGAAAACGCCACCACTAGCAACTTGCCACGAAACGTCAACAGGGAATAAAGACAATATTCCTCATCTCCCCACCCGCGTTTGGTTACTCAGGCTGGTATAACGAGGATCTCCGCCCACTCCAATTGGCCAGGACCCGGCAGCGGCTCAAACTCCACAACATTCACATCGTTCTTGAGAATCTCATAGGGAATCTCGAAGTGAAGAGTCTGAGCCACCTGCTCCGGAAACTCGGCATTGTCACGCGTGGGAAATGCCTTCGGCATGCAGTCGGGATAAGCAGGAGCTTCACAGATTGAGACTGGTTCCGCATTCACCCGAAACGTGATCTTGCGCAAAGCTTCGAGGATCGTATCTCCGGAAAAACCCAGTCGCAGGATGTGTCGGGCAGACTCGACTTTGCGCCCTACCGCTATGCGTACCGTGACATTCTCCGCCCAGCGACCGGGATCGACGCCGATGTGAGCATTAGTCAACGGCACCGGCAACGAGGTACGAATTCCCTCCCCGGCAGCACGCACCTGAGGGTATGCCACCGCATGACGGCGCACGACCTTGGCCAGAGTATCCGGGGAACCCAGGGTATTGAGCATCTGACAAAGAAGCTCGCGGCGCCCTCCGGGATAAGGCTCTCCGTAGCATTCGTTAAAGAGATAGACGCCATCCGCTCCCCGCTCCAGCGCGGCACTGGCGGCGGCAAAGAGGAAATGATAGCTATCCACGGCTGATCCCGGATAGGGCCGGGCAATCGACTCGACCAAAGCCAGGATCTTCGTCTGCTTACCGACCAATCGCCTCCACAGAGCAATCGGATAATCAAAGTTCGTAGCGGATCCGAAACACGACAGGATGATCTGGTCCGCAGCCCCCATATCCACCCAGGCGGGTACGTCAAAACCCAGCGCAAGACAGGTCTGAGGTTCGGCAGGGATACGATGCCGGAGTTGGATCGGATGTCCCCACTTCTTCTCGGCGGTGCGTTTAAGCTCAAGCACCTTCTCGAGAAAACCACAGAGAACCTGGCAGCCCTCCGCCTCATAACCCGGGCGAAACATAAACATCCAGCGCATCCAGTCCAACTCGAAGCCGTCCATGTCATAGCGTTCCATGACCTCGGCAATCAGAGCCAGATGGTGAGCCTGGACTTCCTCCTCCGCATAATTAAATGCCCCCTCGAAGCTCCGCTCATAGCGATAGGGAGCCCGGCGAAGATCCGGGCGGCTTTTCCAAAACTCGGTGGCATGCGAGGAGAAATGCCCCTGATCGGATCCCCGGCTGCGATGACCGCTCCAGAAATCTCCGTGTCCTTCCAGACCATGACAATCATTCATCCGCATGGTGAGAAAGGCCTCGATGCCGTGGTGGCGTGCTCGATCTACCCAGACCTTGAATTGATTGGCTCCATTGCGTCGCAGAGCCGCCATACCACGAGCCTCTCCGCTACGCTGCAAGGCAGGCTGATCATCCCCCAAGGCGGGATCATAGTCATCGATGAGTGTCTCCCAGACCGAACTCCCAAAAAGAGCTCGCTGCATATTCACACAAAATGCCAGCCCTGCGAGTTGGCTCCCCGCAGCATAAAAATCGACGAGTCTTTCAAGACCCTCGACAGTCATGTCTTCGATGGGATGACAGCGTGTGAAGGCTGAGTCATCTTGGTTTAGATAAATGCGTTTGGAGCTCAAGAGATGATGATGGGATGAATGTTTATCGCCCTAGGGGGAGCAGAAATAATTGCTACACTAATAGCATTGAGAAATTAAACCAATACAAGCTTACTTCGTGAGAGTCTTCAGTCGTGCATTGAGGCGATCTTCCGCCAGCCATCCATTATAGATCGCCAGATTGGCGAGACAGCCGTACCAACGACTGCCGGAGCCATTGGCTTCACCGCCGACGTTAATGCGAGACTGCAAAGGAGGAGTATCGGAAGGACCAGCCGCCTCGACTTTGGTAACGGCGACGACTTCGAGCTTGGGATTGTCCGTATCAAGGGCTGCCACAGAAGCTTTCAGATCACATGTTGAGTTGGCCGCATCGAAACGATACTGGAGCACGACATAATACCAGGTGTCATCCTGAAGGTGCACCGGGCTGTTACCGCCGATGAGATCGGGTCTATTCTCTTTGGCGCGGTTAGTCCCCCCGACCCACCACTGCAAGGGTTGCCCGCTCTCCGGCTGAAAGACGTACCAGCGATTTGACAAAGATATCCCGCTCACCGCATGGCCGCTTTCCAGTGGACCGTCAGAGCTAGGTTTGATCAGGAACTCGACAGTCCCTTCCTCCGGCCAGTCGAACATCATCGTACGCAGCCATCCGCCATTCTCGGGAGAAGCCGGAGCAGGAAAACACAAAGCATTTCCCCCACCCGGAGCTTTGGCCCCGATGACCGCGAAGATGCTGTCGTCCTTCTCCGCTTGTCCGCGCTGGAGAGGCATCGTTCCTGCGGTATCGTCGGACGTTGCAACCTTGGCTCCTTCCTCTCCCTGGAAATCCCAGAGATAGGCCAGAGAGGGTTCCCCGCTTTGGACATCGGCCAAGGTATTCTGAGCATTCGCCTGCACGGGGAGAAAGCTGAGTGACGCGATCGGCAGTAGGGCCAAAAAGTGGCGGGCATTGATGCGGAGGGAGGATAAGGGAATCATAGAGGGAGGATTATATGCTAAGGAGTAGCGTTCACGGGTAAATCTCGGGCTGATGGATCTCAAGTTGAATGCGCTTCACCTCTCCCTGGCCGGGCTGGGAAAGTGTTGCGAGCTCGATCTTATTTATCTCACCAAACCGGATGAAGGGAGTGACGTTGATATCCCAAGTCGTGCCGATGAGATGATGATGACGACGCAGCCAGGTGCCATTCACGATGACTCCCAGCACGGGGCCGGTGCTCTCGGCGGAGACCATGACATTTTTTCCTTCCGCCTCCTTGGGAATCAAAACTTCGCGACGGAATCCGCGTCCATCATAAGCGCCCGGCAGAGTGATCGTGGTGGCATCACGCATCATATCCTGAGTGCCGATCCACTCGCCTGCCAGGTCGATTGTCTGCTCTGGAGTCGGGCGGAAGGTGAGCCAGCAATTTCCCCGGATGCCATTCAGCGTGCCGACGCCCTGTATTTCCATCGCGATGGTGTGCGTCGTGCCGGGTTCGAACCCTTCATCCAAGCGAATCCCATCAATCCCGTTTCCACTCCAATCCTGGATCAACTTCCCATCCAGCCAGACGCGGGCTTTATCCATAAAGGTGGTCGAGTACCAACTTCGAATCCACAGTTCCCGACGCCCCTTGTCCCAGCCCTCTGGCACAGTGAAGGACTTGCGAAACATGGCGTGCTTCACATCACGACGAGCCGGAGTATTCCAGATCCCCAGTCGGAGTCGCTGCCACGCGGAGTCATCATAGGCCGAGTCGGCCCAGTCCTCGGGACGATCCTCCGCGACGATGGGATGCCACGCCCAGTCCTCCATAAGAACCATAGTATTCTTGGAACGTGGCGCAGGAAACTTCTTACCGACGATACCATCCTTCTTCCACCAGTCCCGCTGAAGCGCAAACCAATCCGCAGCGCCTGCCCCGAGCTGACTGCGGGGAGTCAGGAAGATGCGAGTCTCGCTGGGTTCGAATTTCATATCGCGCAGAGTTCCCTCTTGCACCGGGATCTCGCCTCCCGTGCGAACATCGACGGCAAAGGATGGAAGGGGCGATGTCTGAAGGACGAGCGAGGTCTGCACGGACTCCTTGTCGCTTCGGTTCCATAGAGACCACACATCGTAGAGACCGTTATTGCTGACAAAGTGGCGCAGCAAAAGATGAGGAGATCGCCCCTCAGCCAAGTGCCCGGGTACATGGCGGACTTGGAAATGATCCAGCAACGTGGTCATGAAGGCCGATGTCGCCTGCACCTCAGCGGATGCTGTCTCCAGCGTGCCGATGCGATCAGGCAATCTATCCCCATGCCACTTCGCGCCGACCTGTATGATCTGTCCCTTACCGAGCTTCCGCATGCCCACGGCCACCGCTCCATTCTGCCAGAGGACGAGATCTTGAGCGTCTTCGGCCACTCGCTTTAGCTGGAGGCCATTAGCCCGCTTCATCCAAGAGGCATCGGTGAAAATATCCTGTCCGGGAGCGAGCTTTAGAGCCTGAAAGGAATCCTGCGTCAAATTGCCTTCGGGAGAATACTTCTCCATACCGACAACTTCGTACCCGGTGAGCTTTGAGATCGGCCAAGCATCTGGCGCACTCGGACTATGGCGCCCCGAGTGAACGAAGGTCACAAATGTGCCCCCCTCCCGTACATACTGCTCGATGTCCTCGATCAGCTTGGGGTCCATGATCGTCGTATTTGAGTCGATGATCATTCGATAACGCGAGGCATGCCCGCGACCGAAATCACCTTCCGTCAACGCATCATAGGGGAAATGTTCAAGAAGACCGACCAGGGCATTGGCGCGATTATAGCCGGTTTCCAGATAAATATTCGGCTGACGCACCCAGGGACCGCGCCAGGATAGAGGGACATTCGCCCCATGCAGGATCGCCACATCAGCAGCCGGGCTATGATATTTTCCAAACAGCTCGATGAGGCGTAGCGACTGCTGGAAATAATCACGGATCTCCGGAAACCACATGACGGAGCCGATGTGAATGAAGTAGTCGATGCCTTGGACGCCTTCCGTATGCCACAGGCCGAGATACGTTTTGAAGTCCTGCAGATTGGCAGCTGGCGAGCCTGGCTCAAGGGAGAATGGCATGCGGGAGCCCCGAGAAATGGCCGGCAGGAAATCCGACCAGAATCCGGACATGTAGCCGGTATTGTGCAATGTGGCGCCCATCGGCTCGGCAGCCCCCTTGATGGAATCCACGAAATCATCGGGATGCATGATCGCTATCTGGCGATTCGGATCTTCGCCCCGGATCATTTCCAGGCCGAGCTTCACCGAGCTGACGCGGGTCCACTGCCGCCAGCCGAAGAAGTCCGCCCAGAGAGCATTCTGCCCCTCGCCGAGGTCGGGATAATGACGGGGAGCCTGGCCGGAGAGATAAATACGGTAGCCCAGATATCCCAGCGGCAAAGACAGGGTGATCTGATTCTCACCGGCACGAATGACATCTTTCAAGGGAATGGCCATCCAGTGAGGCACACCGTGAGTACAGGCATCCTCTGCGACTTTCTGTCCATTGACCCACGCCGTAACGACCTTCTTGGCTCCGATATTGAGATCCCAGACGTAAAGCCAGGCATCGGGATTCTTCTGCAACCACTCGGCGGGAAGTGTGAAGGTCTGGCGATAGATGGCTGGTTCCTTCGGCAGGAAGAGATTGCGGTCCGTACCCGGGGCGGTAATCACGGGCCAGGATGAGTCGTCGAATGTTTGAGCAAACCATTCCTCACGGGGAGCCTCCTTGCCGGGATGGAAGATCCTCCACTGCCCAGTCAGATCAAAGGAGGCATCATTCCATCCTGCAAAGGATGCGACCTCCGGCACTCGGATATCTTCCCAAGTCGCATGCTGGGTTTTCCAGGCGGCATTCAGCGCCGCGATATCGGCATAGCGCGTCTGGAGATAGTCACGGAAGGTCTTGTCTGCCGTGGGTCCGTAATCGAGATAGATGTCGTGGCCGGCGTGCGCCAACTCGCCATGAGGCTCGCACCACGTGACGATATTCTTGTCCTTGGCAAAACGGGCGACCGCTTCCTGCTGAGTCCCCAGCAAAGCGCGACGAGATTCCGTATCTCCCCAGGACAGCATGCCGATCGCACCTCGGAAGGGATTTGCAATGGCGTGCACCGTGCCCAGAAATTGCGGCATTTTGTAGGAAGACTCATGTCTCCACCGATCAAGAGCCCAATTTCCGAGCTGCATGTTCGAGGTCATGAGATGGATGCCGGCTGGTAGATTCTCATGCTTCGCCCAAGCTTGAGCCCAGTCCCACCAACTGTCATTGTTCTGATCGGCGGCATCATCCACCTCCATCTGGCTGCTCCAGAAGATGAGTCCGGTATGTCCATTCTCCCGGGCAAATTGGAACTCACTCGTAATGTCGTAGGTAGCCGCGTTCTTCCCCTGTGGATATTCCCAGGGACGGTAATAGAAAATGAAGCCGTGTTTATCCCATCGGTTCAGCCACATGGGCACCTCGACCTGAGCCTGAGTGGATTCGAGGGAGGGCATGCCATTCAGAGCGCTGCGCAGCAAATCACGCAGCCCCAGAGTGGTTGGCGAAGAGAGAATATAAACATGATTCCCCGAGACAACAGTGAGGACACTCCCCTGCCCTTTCACATCCCAAGCGGACAGAGTCCTCCCGTTGATTGGCAGGGAATGCTCGGTGACTCCGGGAAGCGAGCGCAAATCGGAGAGATACTTCGCCTGCGTCATCGCGGCATACTCGGGATTCTCGCAGAGAATCTCCAAGACGGAGCCGCCTTCCTTTCCCGTCCACAGTTTACCGGAGACAGTGCCAAATCCCCTCAAGCCGCGCTCCTCAAAGACGGCCCCCTGTTGGAGCCCTTCTTCGTGGAGAACAAGATGCGTTGAGGATTTCTCCTGGCACCCACAGGCAATCAGCAGGGAAAGGACTCCGGCTATCTTTAAGGATTTAACAATACCGAGACTGATAACTCTGGCGCCACTTTGATAGGAAATCATCATACTCAAAAGCCATGCCAAGAACGTCCCCCTATCTCCCTGCCGCACAGACCAACGCGGAAGATCTCAGGCCGATTTCGGAATGAAAGCGCTGAAGAAACGGGGCGTCTCCTCAGCGCAAAGGTTACAATTATTAGGATCCGCGCTCGAATCAGCTCAGACGCGTGTGCTTCCGACGGGCAAAGAGCACCACACTGAGACCCAGACCGATCAACAGACTCGTCGTGGGTTCGGGAATCGCCTCGAAACGAACGGTAAGGCTGCGCCCCGTGGCATCCCACAAGTAACCATCCGTCCCATACGAGCTATCTAGATCATATCCCGAGGGACCATTGAAAACAAAGGTAGACAATGTATTGCTCCAGGTTCCTGCGGTACCTGTAAACAAAGTATACGTGGTCCCTTCTTCCACCGTGCCAAGATTGGCAAAGTCGAAGGTCACCGTTCCCGAGAGTGTCAGCGGGCCTGTTCCAAAATTGATGGTGTCGCTTGTGGCACCATTAAGATCGAACTTAAAGGTCGATCCGGTGGTTGCAGACAAGCCGCCGAGGAGGTTGAGAGTCCCGATGGAGCTGACACCGGTGATCGCCATATCACCTGCCGAGAAGACGCTATTCGCAGCACTCCCGGTAACCAGGCCAGTGATACGGCCCGTACCGCCAAGGGTAGCACCTCCGGTAACCTGCACACCAGCGGTGCCTGTTGCAGAGTTGGACGTGTTGGTTACAATCAGAGTGCCAGCAGAAACAGTGGTACCACCATCATAGGTATTACCCGCCGCATTGGTCAGACGAACGATGCCTGCACCTACTTTTGTAACGGAACCACCTGTGAGAGTATTGTCAGAAAGTACTCCACTAAAATCAACTCGACCATTTTGCACGGCGGTCAGCCTAATATTGTAAGGTGTAGTACTGAGATATAGATTTATATTTCCACTAAATGTGGACTGCTCCGCGGAGCCGCCACCGATAATTCGGGTAGCACCAGCATCTCCTGTAGTCGAGATGTTATTGGCCACAGTAAGGGAGGCGTTCGTAAGTAGCGAAATGCTATCTGCGGCTGCTGATCCATTTCCAAGTCTGACCGTTCCGTTCCCCATCGCTTTTGCGTTGCCAAGATATACAACACCTCTTGTCAGATCAGCAGAATTTCCATTTGTGAGTCCGGAATTATCTCCGTTGAAATAGTATTTGGCGGTTGAAACCGTACTCTCGGTTCCGATCTGCATAGAAGAAAACCCTGAAGTAACGGCATCGATAATGTTTCCGCTAAACGTGAGAGATCCGGCTGCATTTTCCTGACTAAAGCTAATCCATTTGGTATTGCTCCCAGATGTTCCCGCAAAAGAAATATTACTTGAGATCGCAAGGTCACCCGCTGTCTGATTGCGTAAGACATAACGCGCCTGCTGCCCATTTCTCGCCGTCACATCGAGTGAGATATTGCTGCTTATCGAAGTCGCGCCAGAACCTGCACTCCAGGTTAAGATGTAGTTCGTGGATACGTTATCGCTGGGCCTTATGTAAATCGAACCAGTACCGCCACTGCCGCCTGTGATTTGATAACCCCCGGTCGTGAAGCTCAATGCTGTAGTGCGCACTGTGCCGCTTACCTCGACTATTCCTGATGTACCTCCAAAGACTGCGCTATCCGTAGGCGTAACAACGTTCGGCCAAGCTTGGAGAGTGCCTGAACCATTCGCATTCGGAGCCCAGTAGAGATCTGTCAGATTCCACGTGCCAGCCCCCCCAGGACCGGGAGTCTGTCCATTAGGTGCCCAATAGAGCGGAGCCGCTTGAAGAGAAGCCGAGGTCAAGGCTATCGCCGCCATGACGCCGAGGCGTGATCGCGAGGAAAACCGGGCACGATGAGGGAGAGGTGAGGAGGAGCACATAGGGAATGTGGGGGGGGTTAGTTTTTAGGAGAGGGCTTATACCGGGGGACAAAATGGCCGGGAATATCGACAGCAGCATCAACGAGAGTCTGACACAGCCTGATGGGAGTGCAGGGCTCACCGGCAATCTGGCGATCAATTTGCTTCATCAGACTGATGGCGTAGTCTTTTTCGCTGGTCACGATCTGTGAGGCTGGAAAGGGGCAGATGTACTCGTGGCTCTCGTTGCGATGGAGCACCAGCTTCAAGTCATCAGGGACCTTCACCCCACGCTGCAAAATGGCGGCCATGGCTCCTTCGACGACGATATCGGGTTCGATGATGAGACCCTCAGGGCGTTCTTTGAGATCCCAGAGAGCGTGAAACTCATGGTATCCAAAACGAGCAAGATCGAAGCCTCCATAGCCGTTCAGGTCCTTGGGAATCCGGATCCACTCATTGCGGATCTGAATATGCTTCTGAGCCGCCATCTCCACCAACTCGTCGTAGTAAGATTTGTAGGCTTCGCTGGTCGGGTGGACCGTGATTAGGCCTGCCGTGCGGCATCCCCTCTCGGCAAGGCGTCCGAGGCTGAGTTCAAAAAGTCGCTTGGCATTCAGGGAAACCGCAAAGGGAAGATTCTCCGGGGTAATGGCCGCCAGGGGCAACGGAATGGAACGCGCAAACTTGAGATTCTCCTTGATGCATTCCACCAGCATCACGGCCTGCACCTCTTTGTCTCGAATGGCCGTCTCCCACTCCGGAAGCAGCGTTCCTCTCTGGCCAATAGGGCGACTGTCGGCCCAAAAGCGGGTTTCTATTCCGCGGGACCCCAGGAGCTCCTGCAACTGGACCATGACACTACGAACAAACCACTTCGTCGGGTCGGACATGGAAGCCATCGAGAGATAGAGCGCGATGGTGTGGAGCTTCGTCCGGCGTTGGCCGACAAAGGTCCCCTTCCCGTGCCGACGGATGATAAGCCGCTCCTGTACAAGATCCGAAAGAGCCGAATGCACTATGGCCGTATCAACATTCCAGAGGGATGCGAGTGATCGTGTGGAAGGAATCGCGTCACCGGAGCTCAACTTTTCCGAGACAATGAGCTGCTTCACGAAATCGCGAATCCGCTGCCGAGGCAGATCGGAATTCAGGATTTGAAGATCAGAAAAAAGTTTCTCAGAGGACATCAGCTAGTACCGCCTAAAGCGGGAGTATTGCAGAGTATTTACCGCAGCTATTGAGCGCCGTCAACAACAGTTTCAACACTTTCCTCAGTTTCAACACTCTCTCACATTTTCATGGTAAATCGACGAACAGTCGCTTGGCCTCCGTGTCCTATTCCGTCACCGGACGATAAAAGCCCCACCCCGCCAGCGTCCTCAGCAACTCATCCGGCCAGGCATGACCCGAGTGATGAGGCTCCAGACCAAAAGCCCCATGCCCCCCGGAATCCAGAAAACGAATATCCGTGCGCAGACCGGCCTCTTCAAACTGCTTCACCAGGACTTCCGCCAAACCAATGCTGTAATCATCCCGCGCATGTCGGAAAAAGATCGGCGGTGCATCGGAGGGAAACGCAAATGGCGATTCATTTTTGGAAAAATTCCAGCTTGAGAAGACAGCCACGAAATCGGGGCGACTGCTCTGCTGCTCCACCGGATCACCGGTTTCCAAGTTCCCACGGTCAAAATGGCAGGCAAGCTGGAGGGCGAGATTGGCACCGGCGGACTGTCCCACCACACCTATCCGACGAGGATCGATGCCCCACTGCGTCGCTGATTGACGGACGAGTTTGACTGCCCGCCGCGCATCTTCCAGAGCGATTTCGGGAACGCCCTCATCAGCCCCATCGATAGGCCACTTGGTACGATACTTGAGGCCGATGACGGATACGCCCTCAGGATTCAGACGATCTGCCAACTTCCGCACGTGATCGACGAAATCGAGATAAATGTATCCTCCCCCCGGGAATACAATGAGGGCCGTGCCCGTGTTCGGCTCGGCAGCGGGAAAGAAGATCAACTCGGGGTCCACCACCCTCTCAACCCGGAACGACGCATTGATACGTTCCCGCCCGCGCGTTTCAAAACCACGCGGCGTCTGCGACCAGAGACGCTGATGATGTAACCCCGATGATCGCGAGCACGCCGTCCACCACTGCTTGATAGCTCCCGCAAGGTACTCACCCTGCTTACTTCGCGCCTCCGGCTTGAAATGAACATGATCCGCAAGTCCCTCCGGAAGCTGCCTGGCGCAGAATTTGTAAAAATCGACGACCGTCACGCCATGCTCCTCCATGACCTTCTCAGCGACTTCATTATACGCTAGGACATCCTTGTCGTAACGATGCCAGGACATCTTCGCATTGTGCACATCATCAATGACCGGACACGTATTCAGCCAGAGAGGCTCCAATCCCATCGCCTCCGACACACGAATGATTTCGCGAAGATTGGATTCATACTCAGCGATGGGAATTTGCTTTCGGCCCGTGGCTACATCTGTGCGGATGTCGTGAAGGCCACAATTGAAAACAAGGACGTCCGCCTGAATGGGGGCCTTTTCCAGTCGATCTCGCAGATAAGCCAGCACCTGCCGGGAGTTGCCGCCGTTTGCTCCTTTGGCAATATCAAGATCCGCCCACCCCTTTTCTTCTTCCGTATCCCGCTTACGATCATACAGGAAATCCCCCCGCAAGCCTTCCTCCAAAAAGGGCCCGTAGTGCATACTGATACTATCACCGATAACAAAGACTCCGGGCAGTTCGGAAGAGAGAGCCGACATAACTGTAAAGAATGTCAAAGCGCCAAATAAGCTCAAGCCTGAGTACAATTTCATCATCACCTTTTCTGCCGACGCCAGGCCGATGGCGGCATGCCCTTCACACGACGAAACACCCGGGAAAAGTAATATTCATTAGGAAACCCCGCCTGAGCCGCGATCTCCTTAACGGAATCCGACGTAGACTCCAGCAGGCTCGTCGCAAACTCAACCCTCCGGCGGATCAGGTAATTCATCATCGATTCTCCAAATTCTCGGCGAAACAATTGCCGCAAATACTCCCGGCTGACGAAGAGGTGACCAGCCAACTCCTTCAGGGAAATCGGCTCTGTCAGGGAATCTTCCAGGATCTCCCGCGCTCTCTCCGCATGGGAACGTACCGATGACGATAGCGTCGGCTGCAGGGTCATCAGGTCACAAACCACGAGACCAGCCAGCAGATCGAGACGACGGGACTGAAGTCTATCGACTTGAGATAAGGCTTCCTTGATTTCCGTAAACCGGGCCGTCATGAGGTCCGAAGCTTGAAAGACCCCAGAGGGCATCCGTTCCGCCTCGCAGCCGACGACGCCGATGCAGACATGCTCCCCACCCCGGGAGTTCTCCACCCAGTGCGTGCTGCCGGGTTGGTAAACGAAGACGGATCCATCCCCGTAGGCGAAACTCTTTCCTCCCTGATGCAACACTCCCTCCGTACCAGCGGAAAAGACGATCTCCGTGCAGGAATGCTCATGGGGCAGGCAGCGGTGGTTTTTCTCGATCGGAAAATGCCACGAAAAAACGCAACGGACTTGGGCCATGGTCTTCGATTAGTGCAAGGATTATTCCCGCTCCGTGCATTCCGGAAATGGGGGGTGACGGCTAAGCTAAGCCGCATGAATCGATATTCAACGTCAAATTTTTCCATCCTCGATCTTCCTTCACTCACTCCCGTCACCCTTGATGCAGCAGGTCTCGCCGAGAGTTTTTCCCGATGGGGCGTCGTGATATTTCCCTCCTTCTTTGGCAGCAACGAGCTCATCCCGGTGAATGCCGCTCTCCGCTCGCACTTCTCCAGTTACGAGAAAGACGCACTGGCCTTCACGGCGTCTCACACCAGATCGAATGAGAAAGCCTTCGATTGCGATGTGATTCCATGGGATCCCTTGCGAGATGAAAATGCCACTTTTCAGCAACTGCATCGGCATGAAAAACTTCAAACCGTGACCGAAGCCGTGCTGGGGCCGGGGTTTACCGATCCGGGAAGCCTGGTGATGTTTTCCGTCGGAGGCGGTCGTGGACAGGCTTGGCATCAGGATTGTCCCTCGGATGATTCCGGGTTCAACCTCAACCGTCTCATCTACACCGAGGACGTCAGCCTTGAGGATGGGGCTATCATCTTCGTCCCCGGCAGCCACCGCCTCGGCAGGATCCCTCCCGGCGGCCATCAGGAGGCCATGGAGCAGGAAATCACCCTCACACCACGGGCAGGCACTCTCGTGCTCCTACATGGTCACGTCTATCATCGCGTGACTCCTAATCTAAATCTCAAGCCGCGCATCTCGGTCAACTTCCGAGCCTTCCCCGCAGGCGTGTCCCCCGATGTGACCTGCATCGGAGTCTATCGCAACGGCACCGTGAATTTCTGCGACAAGCCCAAAAACCACGATGGCACTCCCGCCGAGAAACCGACAGTAAGCATGAGGTAGTCAGACCTCCGACTCGGCCGGAATGATCCCCTGGGCGAGAAGCTGAGCTTTGACGTCCTGAAAGATCTTTTCATGACCGGCGGCATCGGGATGGACACCATCCGCTGTATGTTCCGTAAGATCGCAACGACGCAAATCGATGAGCCCCGCCTTACACGTCTTAGCCGTGCGCACAATGATGTCGTTGTACTGATGCCATTCCTCCAGCGCTCTCTGGATCGGAGTCATCGTCAGCAGATGTGGACTTTTTCCCCGAGCCCGGATGATCTCAATGATCCGCTGGAGATTCTCCTCGTAAACTTCCGGTGAGGTCAGTTTGCTCTTGTTCGTGATGTCATTCACACCGACTGAGACGAATGCGTGATCGATATGGACTGTCCGGGCGACGATTTCCGCATCAATCCGATTCCGCACCTCCGTGCTGTTATTTCCTCCCAGACCGAGATTGAAAATGTGATCCCCCAACTGGCGGGACACGCAGTACATCTTCAGTCTCGTCACCCATCCGCCCATCACGGTATCGCGGCCACCATGGATAATACTATCGCCCCAGATTCCAATCTGAACCCAGTCCGGTCGTTCACTCATATCCGCTGATCTCTGCATGAGATCGGCAGATATGACAATGAGATCCTTGCGCTTACTCCGCTGCGGCGGGCGTTACCGTCTCCAACTTCGGCCAGTCGTCCTGATTGTATCGCTTATTACCGATAAGGGGAAAATCATCCGTGCGGAAGGGTGAGGCTGGAAAGCCATTGCGGCCATAGAGATTGCAGGTCGGATTTCCGGCCCATGCATATCGCACAGCCACCGGCTGCGGAACTTCCGGCGAAGAGACAATGACGTCTTTACCGTCGATCTTGGCCTGCGCCCATTTCCAGACCCGGTCCTCGCCACAGATGGCGAATCCCTGAACTTCGCTACCCGGACTGGGTAGTTTGAGCGGAGCCGTAATCGCCTTCGTGCGGGCCTGATAACGCAGAATATGCGTCTCCGGAAGGGGCCTCGCCTCCAGTCCGTCCTCGGCATTCTTAAAGTGGATACGGATCGCATTTCCCTCGCGAGCCATCGATGCAAAGAGCGGTCCCGTATGGGGAACATCGACTCCATAAGTCTGCGCGAGAGCAGCCGCTCCCAAACGCTCCCCCTGATCCTTGCGATTCAGCGGATGGATATCCTCCGTCATGCCGGTATCGATCAGCACAGCCATGCCGGTGGCAGGTAGTCTCAAGGTTTGCTGCTGAGCCTCGATCAGCTCTGCCCAGCCGCTATCCTCAGGTTGATCCGTTTTCGGGCCGTAGTTGGCCAACTGGCAGAAATAGAAAGGGAAGTCTCCCCTGCCCCAGCGCTGCCGCCAGTCCTGTATCATGAGCGGAAACGACGTGTGATACTGAATCGACCGTCCCGCATTCGTCTCTCCCTGATACCAGATGGCACCACGGATGCCATACGGCACGAGCGGAGCGATCATGCCGTTGTAGAGCTGCGACGCCACATGGTGCACCAGCGGAGGCTTGCGAGGCGGTCGGGGCCGCTCTGCGGCTGCCGTCTTTTCAAGCTCGGGAAGAGTAAACTCGACCTTCGCCAACCACTCCCCATTGAGCGGATAATCCATCGGGGTGAGGCTCATGGCCCCCGCCTTGCCTTCCACCTTCGACTTACCGACAGGCTGAAAGACACGCAGCGCCAGCACGTGAGGACCGGGCGCGATTTTTGCGGATTGTGAGATGCGATAGAGCGCCTTGGCTCCCGGGTAATCCGTGGACGGCGTGGTGCTTCCCGATATCTTTTCCCCGTCCCAATAAACCTCGTGATATCCATTGATGTATCCCGGCATGATGACCATGTAGCCGTCACGAGCCATGTCTTCCGTAAAATCAATCTTACGACGGAACCAAACCGCGCCACTGTCAGGAAGCCCCAGGGCTGAGAGTTCGCCCGGCAGGGAAACCTTCTTCCAATCCGACTCATCGATATCCCGAGCGGCGAAGGCCATGGGATCACCGGCCCGATCTTGCCGTCCATATTTCTTTTCCCAGGCGATGTACTCGTCGTAATAGGCTTTTTCCTGAGCGGGAAAACCATCGTTCAGCTTTGTCACCACGTCGCTTCCAGCGCGCAAAGCCTCATCCTTGGCGAGCGCCTCAGCACTCATCCAAGCCTCGATCGACGCCCCACCCCAGGCAGCCCGCACAAGACCCACGGGAACATTGAGAGCCTTCTGCAAGGTCTTGCCGAAATAATAGGACACGCCGCCGAAATCCTGCGAAGTGGTTTTCGTCGCAACGATCCACTTCCCCTTGGCTTCGTCGACCGGAGTGGAGGAGGAGTTCTTATCGACGCGAAACTCGCGAAGCATCGGATTATCAGACACAGCGATTTCTGCCTCGGAGTTCAGCGAATGATAGAGACGGAGCTCCATATTCGACTGCCCCGAGCACAGCCACACCTCGCCGATCAGTACATCCTTCACGCTCAGGCGATTCTTTCCCTCGACATTGAGCTCATGAGGACCGGGAGCTTTTTCGCTCAGGTTGAGTTTCACTTCCCAGCGCCCGTCGGCTCCGGTCGTCGTTTCCTTCTCCGATCCCGCGAGGGAGACCTTCACTTTTTCCTCGGGATCAGCTTTGCCCCAGATGCGAATGTCGCTGCCTTTTTGCAACACCATGTGATCCGAGATAATCGCGGGCAAGGTGACATCCGCCCTCAGGCTGGTTTGGCAAATACTGGCGGCTGCTACGGAGATGATCAGACATCTCCGCAGGTTGGCTCGTGACTGAAAGGGCTTCGTTGTCATCATGGGTAAACTCCTTCGTCGTAGAAATTCAGGTTGAGGGCTTCGATTTCGCCCTTTCCTCCGCCGCCTGAGATAATCAAATCCAATTCATTGTCCTCCCCAAATTTCACCCAGGGAGTGATGTCGAGGTGGGATCGATCACCGATGACATGGCCATGCCGACTGACCCAGCGACCATTGATGATGACACCTAGCCAAGGCAGGGGAGCGGACATGTCGAGTACGACCCGCCTGCCTTGCTGGTCTTTCGGAATGGAGACCATTCTTTTCAGGCTCAATGTGTCGCGATATGTCCCAGGCAGCTTGATCGGAGCTTTGTAAACCAGGGCATCCTCGCTGGGTTGCCATTCGCCGCCCAGGTCCAGACGGAACGCGGGCTTCATCCAGCACCACAACCAAGCCGAGCCGCGAATACCAGCCAGGCTGGTTTTGCTCTCAATCTCCATGACGAGCGTATGCTCACCACCGGGTTTGAAGCCGCCCTCAGGTTGATAGTTCGTGATCCCTTTCGGACTGAAATCCTGGATGAGCTTGCCATCGAGCCAGACGCGACCTTGATCCACAAACGTGTCCGACAGCCAGGAGCTGATCCATAGCGAAGGATCGCCATTCGTCCATGTCTGGGGGATGGTAAATTTACGACGCAGCACCGCATGTTTGATGTCGCGCTTGTCGGGAAGACTCCACACGCCGAGAGAGATTTTTTCCCATTTGGAATCATCCAAGTCCGCTGCCGCATATTCCTCGCCGCTCTGACCATCCTTCAGCGGAAGGAAGGCCCAGTCGTGAGAAAGATCGACGGAGAATTTATGCGAAGGCTTGGGCAGCACCTTGTCGGAGGCAGGAGCAGTGCCACGCCACCACGCCCGCTGGAGTTGGAACCAGTCCAATGAAGCTTGCGCGATCTGATTCCTCGGCGTCAGGTAAATCCGTGTCTCGCCCGGTGGCAGGGAAACAGGGATCTTTCCATCCTTCACCTCGATCTTGTCGCTGCTCCTTACATCAATAGCCCACGTGGGAACAGGGGACGTTTTGATCTGTAGCACGGTATCCGTGGTATTTTCTTCACTTTGATTCCACACAGTCCACACATCGTAGAGCCCATTGTTGCTGACGAAGTGCCGCATGAGCACACTCTTCATCGGCTCCAGGCTGGCCGGCACAGGCTTGATCTTCTGCCAGTCCAGGATGCTGACCACCAATCGACGCAACGCATCGGTTGACGATTCAGATCCCTCGTTGGTGGGACGATTCTTGCTATCCTTCGGCTCCACACGATCCGGGATGGAATCGCCACTGAACTTGCATCCGATCTCCACGATGTACCCTTTACCCAGCGGCCGCATACCCGCAGCCACGGACCCGTCTTCCCAGAGGAGCAGGTTCACGACATCGTCTGTGGTCTTTTCCAGAGTAAGGCCATTCGCCTTCACATTGCTCCAGTCCCCAGTGAAGACATCCTGGCCGGGAGCCACTTTCAGAGCACGGGTGGTCTCAGGTTTGCCGTCACGATTGATCTTGTCGATGGCTACGGTACGGTAACCGGTAAGGCGGGAAATCAGCCATGCATCCTTCTTCACGGGTGAGTGTCGGCCCGTTTGAGCAAAGGTGACAAATACGCCGCCATCCCGGACGTACTTCTCAATTTCATTCACCATCTTCTCGTCCATGATGGAGGTATTGGAATCCAGGATCATCTTATACCTCGCAGCGTCACCATCCTGAAAGGAGGACTCGGTCAGTCCGTCGCCGTCATAAATCGAGCGTAAGACGGAACGAAGATTCCAGTCCCAGTACCCGGATCGCAGATTCGTATTCGGATCAGAGGCCCACGGAAATAAGCCCAGGACCAGCCCCCTTGTCGAGTAGAGCGCGGCCACCTCTGGCTGCGGCGAGTGGTACTTGCCCACCATCGTCACGATATTGAGATTTTCGTCGAAGTGCTTGCGGATGTCTGGTGGCCACATGATCCATCCGACATGAATGAAGTAGTCCAAACCCTGGACGCCTTCAGTGTGCAGAAGACCGATCTTCCTTTTGAAGTTCTCTATGTTCTTGGACGGACCACCGGGTTCCAAGGAGAAGGGTAATTGCGCTCCACGCATGATGGAGGGCAGGTAGTCATTCCAGAAAGCGAGCATGTGACCCGTGTTTTTGAAATTGCCACCGTATTTCAGGGCAAGCTGCTTGATGCCGTCAGCGTAGAAATCCGGCGCCATGAGGTCGATCTGGCGATCCCGGTCCACCTGCCGAATCATGTCGATCCCACGCTCGGCCATTCTGACACGGGTCCATTCCTGCCACTCGATGAAGTCCACCCACTCGGCATTACGACCTGCGGTGAAATTCGGATATTGCAGCGGCTCTTCACCACTGAGGTACACCTTGTACGCGATAAAGCCTTTCGGCAAACGCACCGCCAACAGGTTTTTCCCGGCGCGCAGCGTATCGGTGACTTCGACCGCTTCCCAGTGCGGAATGGTATGCTCCAGCGAGGTCTCGCTGAGTTGCTTGCCATTCAGCGAGATGGAGACCTTGCCAGGATACACGCGATTCAGACTCCAGACATAGAGCCAGACACGGGGATGTTTGGAGAGCCATTCGGCAGGCACTTCAAAATGGCGTCGAAAAACCGCCGGACGCCTCGGCAGGAACATTTGACGATCATGTCCCGGAGCGACGATCTCCGGCCACGTCGAGTCATCGAAGCTCTCGGCAAACCATTCTAGCGGAGCGGGAA
>Ga0351859_1067_pt1 | contig 24664 bp, 17 predicted proteins | sample BONcelFGM3001D11_FD_206789 | JGI IMG/M metagenome (GOLD analysis project Ga0351859, IMG submission 206789) | Enriched cells from coal bed in the Powder River Basin, Montana, United States - BONCAT cells FGM rep2 HSBNCT.FGM.300.1.D11 ... | reverse complement strand
CTCCTAAGATCAAAAGAAGGGTAAGCTCATCTGTTACATTTGTTGTGAATACAGTAAAATATTTCTCCTCCAGAAATGAGGAGAATATAGCCAGCACCGGGAAATTTATTACAAGATTGAAAAAGGCAAACAGAGTCCCCAAAATAAGACCGGCAATAAATAACATCCACCCGGCTACCTTAGCTTTGAATGGAAATGGCGCTAAATCTTTAATCATAAGTCTATTTTTCTTTAAACATAAGAAATTTTGAGAAAAGAGCAATCTTTCTCCTCTCTCTTTTACCCAGTAAACTGAACAACTCATTTGCAACCGGTTCCCACTCAACTGAAACAGGTTTTGTCTTTTTGTATAGCTCTTCCATTGGCTCGCAAAGTTGCAAATGTGTAGATTTAACATTGGCACATTTTGAAAGCTCTCTTAAAGCTTCGGGGGAATCCATAATAGGACAAGGCATAAATGGGTTTGAAGAAAATGGTTTTTGTCTTCGGAAATGACGGTAAAAATTGGAGGAGAGAGCCTCTTTCAGCCGCATTGTATGAAGATTAGTATCTGAGTAGTGGAAGAATGCACACGGTTCAAGATCTCCGTTTGAATTTATATGGGCATATTCATTACCTGCTGCTACACAACCAAATGCAAAATGGCCCATATTGGCAAAGTCTATCAGAGTAAAATCCTCTCTCTTTTGATAACTCATTATCCTTTCATAGACAAGCCTCCTTTGTGAAGGAGATGCTATAAGTGAGAGATCTGCTCCCTTTCCCATCGGCATATAATTGAACAGCCACCCAATCCAGGCTCCACTCTCTCTAAGGAAATCAAGAAATTTATCGCTGCTGATCTCTTCACAATTATTTGAATGATAACAAATTGAGAAGCCGAATCCTATTTTTTTTGATTTCAATACCTCCATCACCTTGACAACTTTATCAAATGTACCCTCTCCCCTTCTGAAATCTGTTTTTTCCCTGAATCCTTCGATACTGATAAAAACATTGAGATTTCCTACTGAAGCCAGCTCGTTTGCAAAATTTTCATCTATCAGGATTCCGTTGGTAAACATTGCAAATGATAGAGAACTATGTTTTTTACAAAGATTAAGAATGTCATCTTTTCGCATTAGTGGCTCTCCGCCACTAAAAATAATATCATAAACACCCAGCTTCTTTGCGTCGGTTAATATCTCATCCAGTTTTTCGAAGCTCAAGTTTGCCGTTTTACTGTAATCTGCAGCCCAGCAACCTGTGCATTTAAGATTACAGGCGCTTGTAGGATCAATAAGAAGTATATAGGGGATTGAGAAGCCGTGTCTGAACTGAAGCCACTTACGCTTTAAGGCATATTTTACCCCGTTTATTGCAAACAGATTAAAAAGATTGTTTGCTTTGAAAAAAACAGAACTTCTATAGACAAAATTTTTATGATGAGGATAAGGGGGGATTTTTTCTCTCCCCCCCGGAAAGTTCAGATATCTCATTAAAAAAAGTTAATCATTTTGGGCTGTAGTGTAGACAGGGAATTTTGCAAAAGTGCCGTCACCAAAGTTGAACTGAACACCAACCAAACCATATTTATGGTTTGCCCAATAGGTAATTTTGCTAATTCCGGCTGCGCTTTTAACGCCTCCAACTATCTCCTCAACCTTCAACACCTTAATAAGGTAAAATCCATAACTATAGTCATCGCCAGTTGATTTTGTCATAACTTCCCTGTAGGCTCCGGTTTTACCAACCGGATACTTATCTCCCACATTAGAGTCATAATTTACAATAATCCCTGCAGTAGGCCCGGAGAGTAACTCCAACCCCTTTGTTGTCTGTTTGAACTGCATATTCGTTGTACTTACAGTACTTCCGTTGACCGATACCCCGGGAATATTGGTAAACAAGGTTGATAAGGCGCTGTTAGTAACTGTAGCCGATCCTGAATAGGTTGATACTCCGTCATTTGAAGTAGTAACCGTTGCGGTAAAATTGCTTACCCCCGAAATTGGGGAAGAGGATGTTGTAACGGTGACTCCAACTGCACCCATAGCAGATGGAGTTCCACCTAGCTTTCCGGTTGCCGCATCTATAAGATCGCAAGAGTGAACAGATGCAACAAGTAAGAGAATCGTGAGAAATGTGAGTAATTTTTTCATAGTTTAATAAGAGGTTAATCTGTAAAAAGTCGTTACCAAATTTACAAAAAACTGAACATTTATTTGAGTTTTTCTCACAAATTTAAACCCATATAGTCAAATTATACACTTTGGTAATCATTAAAGAAAATTACAAGCCCTACACCTGACACAATCAACTCAATCCAGGCTATTGTTATTACCGCAATTTCAAACCTGTACTCACGATTTATACCATAAAAAAGAGATATTAAAACGAAAGCAAAGAGAGCAAAGATAAAGCCCAGTATAAAACTCCAGCGAATTATCCTTTCGAGTCCGGTCGGTTTACTAAAAACTGGGGCAAGAAAGAGAAGTGATAGAATTAAAAGAGAAAAGCCGGCCTCCTCCATTACAATAAATAACCCGTGTGGATTATACTGAGAAAGTATTGATATCCCATCACTTTCACCGGCAAGTAAAGCAGGCTGAATTACAGAGATCTGTACAAAGTATGTTAAAATAAGGATAAGAGAGGAGATTGTTGCAATATGAACACTTACAAGGCTAAAATGCTTCTTTCCTCCGGGAGTTACTTGATGGACCGCGATTATAAGTATAAGCGTACAAATTGACAACAGAATTGCCGGGTACATCCAGAGGTAATCTCTCGGAAAACGGCTGGCTATATCTAGGTATGGATATGTAAAACCCTCAACTGTACATAACGGTCCGGACAGTGGTGGTGTCGAAACAGCCATTCCAAATGTGATTATTGCCAGTAAAGTTGTAAGGATAGCCGCACTTAATCCAAACTTTGAGAGACTAGACACGGCTTTTGAATTAATTTCATTGTATACCATAACTGTCAGTAGATTAATATTTATTTGTAGATTGATAGCCGATTAACTAATTAATAGATAAATTTCTAAAACAAATATAATATTTATCCCTTTTATATTTGTTAGAAAATAACTTTTGGCATATCTATTGTAGAGAATCTGCTCATAACTAACCACTAGAGTGCTCTTTATCTTAACTACTCCCAAAAATGAAAAAAATCTATCTGCTGCTTACACTTTGCGTGTGTATGTCTGCGTACATTGTTGCTCACGCTCAAAAAAAGATAGTCTCTAAGGCTATTGTCACCGGGGTTATTGTCGACTCTTTAACCGGTAAAAGTATCGAATATGCTACTGTAGCGATATTTAATGACTCTTTAAAACCAATAAACGCCGTTGCTGCCGGAGCAGACGGCAAGTTCTACCTGGAGGCTCCGGTCCCGGGCAGATATATATTATCTGCATCTATGATAGGTTATACAAATTCAAAAACTGTGATCAACTTAGATGCTCAAGATAAGAAGCTGGATATGGGCAAAATTTCAATTGCAGAGGGTTTGCAGTTGGCAGAGATTACTATCGTGGGAGTTGTGCCACTAATCAAAAGCGAGCCCGACAAACTGACATATAATTTGGACTCCGACCCTCAGACATCTACCAGTACAATAGTGGATATACTTAGAAAAGTGCCGATGATTAGTGTAGATGGAGAAGATAATGTAAGGCTTAACGGAGAGACCAATTTCAAAGTTCTGGTAAACGGAAGATCTTCCGGAATGCTCTCAAGGAGTTTTAAAGAGGCAATCAAAGCGATGCCTGCAAGTTCTGTTAAATCTATAGAGGTGATTACAAACCCTCCCGCGAAATATGATGCAGAGGGGATTGGAGGTATAATTAATTTAATTACAAACCGGAAGAGCATCGAGGGGTATAACGGCAGTATTAATATGGGTGCAAATAACCTTGGGGGCTATAATGTTGGAGGGTACATCTCTGCGCAAATAGGTAAACTGGCAATCAGTACAAATATTTTTACCGGAAAACAGGTAACAAATAAAAACAGAACGAGGCTGGATTCAGAGAACTTCCTGAGCGAAGAGTTCAGAAACTCTCAAACTGAGGGGGTTTATAATGCAGATAATACATTTACAAAAGGATCGTTAGATGCCAGTTATGAGATAGACTCCCTAAACCTCATTACAATCTCCGGTAGTGGGTTTGTAGGGTCAAGCGAAAACGAGTCCTCTTCACTATTTAGTGCATATAATGCTTTAGGGACAGCGACCCGCAAGTACACAAACAACTCTCTATCCAGGCACGGATATGGCTCTATGACCGGAACTATCTCATATCAAAAGACTTATAAGAAACCAGACCAAAACCTTACCGTAAGCTACACTTTGGATTATAATCCAATGAAAATAGAGGTGACTAACTCAATAGTTCCGGAAATTAACTACATAGGATTTGATCAACATTCTATAAATGACGCATTTGGGAAAGAGCACACATTCCAGATTGACTACTATGACCCTCTCACAAAAAAACATCAAATAGAGACAGGGGCAAAATATATCCTGAGACAAAATACTTCTGATACAAAAATTGAGAGATTGAGTACAAACGGAGTGTGGCAGGACGATCCGACAAGGGTAAACGACCTGGATTACGACCAGCATATTGGAAGTTTTTACGGTGGGTATGCTTTTAAACATAAAACTATGACTGCCAAGGCAGGGTTTCGCATAGAGTACACCTATAACGACGGACTCTCAAAAAGTTATCTGGAGAATATCCCTTTTTCAAACGAACAGTTTGATATAATACCATATTTGAACTTAAACTATATGCTCAACAAAGGGAATATGGTATCTGCAGCATATACCCAAAGGTTAAGCCGCCCGGGAATCTGGCACCTGAATCCATATGTTAACGATTCAGACCCGATGAACATCTCTTACGGTAATCCCAACCTTGAGTCTGTCAAGAGAAACACAATCACTTTAGGTTACCGGAAAGCATCTCAAAACTGGAATCTTTCGGTTAACTTGACAAATAGTTTCACGCGCAACAATATTGAACAGATACGACGCGTGAATGAACAGGGTATAAGTATTGCCACATATGAGAATATCGGAAAAAACAGTAATGCAAGAATGGATATTAACTTCTCTTTCCGCTCCGGGCAGAGATTAAGCATCAACATTAACGGAGCAGTTGCCTATACTAAGGTGAGCTCCCAAGATCTTAACCTTGAGAATGACGGGTTCAATTTTAACGGAGGAGCTTCTTGTAATACATCTCTTTGGAAAGGGGGTATGTTAAACTTAAACGCATATCTTTATGGAGGAGATATCTCACTGCAGTCAAAAATGCCTGTAATGCTATTCACTTCAATGGGATTAAGTCAGCGGTTTCTTAAAGATAAATTATCCCTGAGTCTAAGTGTACAGGAGCCTTTTAATGAAAAGAAGGTTATCAAATATAACTCGTACGACAACACCTACAGCCTGCGCGCCCGCAACGAAATCTTTATGAGATCTGTTAACTTAGGTCTATTCTGGAGATTCGGCAACTTCAACCCTATTATTAAGAAGGCCAGAAGATCTGTGGTAGACGATAAAATGTCTGCAGATAGCCCTGCTGCATCAAAAACACCTTAGTTGTATCCAACCAACCCTCCTTCTTGAAAAAATATATGAGCAGGTATTATTCTAATTGTCATACCGTCTTTCTCAACTGTATCACTTTGGTTGAGGGTAATGATACTCCCCTCTTTTATGCCGAGATTCTGCATTGCTGCGAGTAACCCGTCATACTCTCTTTTAAAATTCTCATCATCTATGGTGAGGCATACTTGTATGGCTTCTTTTACATCATTTTTTTTCATCGTGATGAAATCACATTCACCCAGGTCTTTGTAATAGAAGATATGCTTATATTTCCGGCGTAAATGCAAAAACACAAGGTTTTCTAAACGTCTTCCCATATTGTCGCTTGTGGATACAGAGTTTTCCGTATAGATTCCCAAATCCATCACATATACTTTTTTTGGATTACGTGCCTGTACCTTTAATGAGTGGCTGAAAACAGGGACAAATTCCAGTAGATAAGCATCTTTAAGGAATGAAAAATATTCCAGAAAAGTAGTGGGAGATTTTACATCAAACATTCCGACTAACTTGCTTGCAGATACGAGATTTCCTATATTGGTTATAAGATAAGATGTTAATTGCCTCAATGTGACTACATCACGTATTGAATGTCTGACAGCAATATCCCGCATTAAGATATCGTCCACTAATGTATTCAGAACAACAGATGTTCCCGTTTTAAGGTATTCGGGGATTCCACCCTCTTTAAGATAATTCGTTACAGCGTCCTCTCCGTTATTCAGCTTTTTAAACTGTACAAACTCCGAGTAAGAGAATGGGAATAGTTCCATTGGCAGATGCCTGCCTGTTAAATGTGTTCCCAATTCTATACTAAGCATAGATGCGTTAGAACCGGTTATGAATACCTTATATCCTTCGCGCAAAAGTTGATTGACAAACGTTTCCCATCCTTTGATAGCCTGTATTTCATCAAAGAAAAGTACATTTACTTCCCGATTCTCTATCTCCCGGTGGAGGCGCACGAGATCTCCGGTTTCAAAAACAGATAGGCGTATATCATCAAAGTTAAGGTATATGGCATCCTGATAATCCCGGCGAAGCAGTTGTAAAAGCAAGGTGCTTTTTCCGCAACGGCGTATTCCGGTTATTATCGTAGCAAACGAATCTGCAATGGGTATTTCTGAGAGTGCATCACGAATGAACCCCGAATCCTGCTTCAAAAAGGTTTCCCGTTGTGCTTCTATAACAAAAGCTATCTCTTCTTGCCTTATCATCTTATTAACAGTAATATGAATAATCTTTCACCACAAAGATAACAAATCTTTCGTTATAATGAAAGATATCTTTTGTTTCAAATGAAAGAAAATGTGTTTATAGATCAGAAATAAAAAAAATCCCTGAAAAAAATAATTTTCAGGGATTTTTGAATATTAAACCCTTTAAAAAGTGGTGCCACCAGGAATCGAACCGGGGACACAAGGATTTTCAGTCCTTTGCTCTACCAACTGAGCTATGGCACCTTTTGGTCGGGGAGTGCAAAAGTAGAACAAATTTTGATTTTTACAAAAAAAGATTCTCCTTTTATTCTATCTTTGCATCAAATTAAAAATAGTTTTATGGCAAACACATCTGATTTTAAAAACGGACTCTGTATTGATTTCAACGGCAAACCTTGTTCTATTATATGGTTTCAGCACGTTAAACCCGGTAAAGGGGGAGCTTTTGTAAAGGTGAAACTGAGGAACCTGGAGAATGGTAAGATTCTTGAAAACACATATAACGCCGGTGAGAAGATAGAGATTATCAATGTAGAGAGAAGACCATATCAATATCTTTACAAAGATGATATGGGGTTCAATTTTATGCATAATGAGACCTATGAGCAGGTTAGCATCAATCCGGATATGGTTGACAATGCAGATCTTATGAAAGAGGGACAATATGTGGAGATGATGTTTCTGGCAGATGTGGAGAGAGTTCTCACCTGTGAGTTGCCTCCTTTCGTAGAGATGGAGATCACCTATACAGAACCTGCTGTTAAAGGAGATACTGCATCAACAAATGCAATGAAATCTGCAACAACCGAGACCGGCGCAGAGATTATGGTGCCACTTTTTATAAATCAGGGCGAAAGAATTAAGGTAGACACAAGAACTAGAAGCTACTCAGAGAGATGTAAATCTTAACTCTCCGGAAGGCAAAATCCCGGTTAAATAAACAAAATATGAGAAATTTCTCAATAATATTACTCTCCACTCTGCTGTTTGCTTGTGGAGAGTCTTTGTCTTATAAGATGCCGGACAAGGGCACAATAGAGACAGCAATTGAAAAAGGTGAGTTCACAGAGGCCTCGAAGATGGTGCGGCTCTATCTTGCCTGTGATACTCTAACCCCGAGAGAGAGGTATGAGATGAGCTTCCTTCTGGAGTGGATGGATAGGGTAAAGGATGATTTTGACCAAACAGACTCATCTGTGATTGCCTATATCAAAAAACACTACCCCCAGGCAACAACAGAGCAGATATCTGAATGGGAGAAGAGTAACGCTCTGGAGAACAAAGTTATTGACGGACAAAAAAAATACTTCTCTCTTGCAGGAAGAAATCTTTTTCGGATAGACTCCCTGGCAGAAAAACACTTCCAGTACAAGGAGGGTGAGAAGCCGGACTCTCTCACAAGATTGCTCTCAAAACTAATTCCTCAACTTGTGAATGAGGCAAAAATCAAAAAAGGGGTCTATGTTAATCCGGTGAAGATGAAGATTAGGTATACTCTCTCAGTGAAACCAAACGAGGTTCCGGACGGAGAGAGCGTTAGGGTGTGGATGCCTTACCCGAGAACAGACACAAAATCCCATACAGATATTCAGTTACTATCTACAACTCAACCTTTATATATTATCTCTCCCGATAGTTATGCCCATAAAAGCATCTATATGGAGGGTGTGGCGGTAAAAGATGAGCCTCTTAAATTTGGGTTCGAACTTATCTACACCTCATTTGCACAGGTTCATCTATTTGGAACCGAAGACATTAAGGATTATGACACCACCGGTGAGATCTATAAAGAGTACACCGGTGAGAGTGGGCAACACATACGCTTTAGCGACAATATCCTTTCTGCCGTAAAAGAGGCAATTGGCGAAGAGAGCAATCCATATCTAAAGGCAAGGAAGATATATGAGTGGATAGACAGTAATTTCCCGTGGGCAAGTGCAAGAGAGTACTCTACCATTGAGAACATTCCGGAATATGTGCTTAAAAACCGACACGGAGATTGCGGCCAGGTATCGCTCCTTTTCATAACTATGGCTCGTTGTGCAGGAGTTCCTGCAAAGTGGCAATCGGGATGGATGATGCACCCAGGGAACATTAATCTTCACGACTGGGCAGAGGTGTGGTTCGAAGGAGTGGGCTGGGTTCCCGTTGACCAATCCTTTGGAAGGGTTAAAAGCTCAAAGGGAGATGACAGTGCATTCTACTTCTTTACCAAAGGGCTCGACCCATACCGGCTTATTGTAAATGACAATATCAGCGGAGAGTTCTTCCCTGCAAAAATATATCCTCGCAGCGAAACTGTAGATTTCCAGAGAGGAGAGGTTGAGTGGAGGGGAGAGAATCTCTACTTCGGCCGTTGGCGCTACAAAATGGAGGTAGAGTATATAAAATAGACTCTTACAAAATTCTTATAATTGTAAGGCCGTCGCGAAGGGGCAGAATATAGCTCTCTACGCGGCGGTCTTCCCTTATCATCTTATTGAATCTCACAATCTCCTGAGTTTGGGCATCTTTCGGGAGAGGCTCCATCACCACCTTTTCGTACCACAGAACATTATCTGCCAGGATATATCCTCCAGGCCTTACCATATTAAATATCAGCTCATAATATCTACAATACTCCCTTTTGTTCCCATCAATATAGGCCAGGTCGTAGGTATAGTTGGAGAATTTCGGAAGCGTTTCGAGTGCATTCCCGAAATGGAGTGATATTTTATCTGAGACTCCTGCCCTCTCAAAGCCCTCCCGAATTAGAGGTTCAAGAAGATCGTTCTTCTCAAAGGCATCCAGATGTCCTGTTTTGCTAAGCCCTCTTGCAAGGCAAATTGCCGAGTATCCGGTAAAGGTTCCTATCTCCAGAACCCGCTGAGCATTTATCATTTGAGCAAATGTTGTGAGTAAGCGTCCCAAAGTTGGCCCAGATAACATCCTACCGTTATTTGTACGAATGTTTGTCTCGTGTTCGAGCCAATCCAGCACAGGATCTGCCGGATTTATGTTCTGAAGAACATATTGGTCTATTAAAGAGTTCATAACTGGAAAAACTGTTTTAGCGCCGGAATATCAGCTGTATATAAGGGTAAAAAATCGCTCTCTATCCATTATCTCATTTGCTATTCTGTGCAGGTTAGTAGAATCAATTGCAGATATCTTCTCTCTTATAACCTCTATCGGTTCTACTTTCCCATAAAAAAGGAGAGATTTCCCCATAGAGAGACACTGAGACTCAGCATTATCGGTGGAGATCGCAAGTTGTCCCAGAAGTTGCTTCTTCGCCGCCTTAAGTGAGATTGCACTAAACTCTCTCTCCTTGATAATATCCAGCTCTTTGTAAATAATATTAAGACATTTATCTACACTGCTCTTGTCTGTTCCAAAGTAGATAGTAAAGAGCCCTGTATCTGTATATGGTGTATAGGAGGCATCAACTGTATATGCAAGAGCGTGTTTCTCACGCAGAGATTGATTTAGTTTTGAATTTAGAGCCGGACCTCCCAGAATATTTGTAAGTAGGGCAAGCGGGAGTTTGTTTTCATTGTAGAGAGAGTAGGCGCTGCTCCCCATCACGCAATGTGCCTGATGTGTCTTCTTTGGCAATCTTATTACACTCTCCCCTTTTGAAACAATCCGGCAACTTAAATCGGCTAACTCTTGCTTAGAATCAGGGACGATACCGTTACTCTCCATCTTTCCGAAGTAGCGGCTAACCATCGCTGCCCCCCTCTCGGGAGATATATCTGCAACAATCGCAAAGCTCATATTTGATGGCTGATAGTACTTCCCGGTAAACTCACGGATATTGTTGACCTCTATCTGCTTTACGCTTTTGGGTTTGCCCAGAATAGGCATTGAAAGGGGGTGTCCATTGAAGAGATGTTCGTCAAAGTCGTCAAAAATCTGCTCCGATGGAGTATCCTTGTAGGAAGATATCTCATCCAGCACAATGTCCCTCTCTTTGAGCAGCTCTTTTTGAGGGTAGGTAGAGTTGAATGCAAGATCTGCAAGAAGCTCCACAGCTTTTGAGATGTCCTCCCGAAGCACTGTGGCGTGAATTACAGTCTCCTCTTTGGTGGTATATGCATTTAGCTCGCCGCCAAGGCTCTCCAGATAGTTGTTAATTCGTCTGGCCCCGCGTGTAGTTGTACCTTTGAAAAGCATATGTTCTGTAAGATGAGCAACCCCGTTAATAGAGAGATCTTCGTCTCTTGTACCAACTTTTATTGTAAGGGCACAATATGCAACGGGAGATGTAATCCGGCGAAAAACAAAACCAATACCGGAATCTAGTTGGGTAATATTAATGCTCATCTGTTAAAACTGATATGGAGCTGTTATCTTTCTTATATCCTCGGCAGAGAATCCTGCGGGAGATCTTTTTGATATCTTTTGCCTTCTCAAAAATAGCAGCTGATGGGAATCTGTGGTTATGATCATTTTGTAGCAGTAAGATCCCGCAGTACCCCCTTTGGGTATTACCACTACGGCTACGGCACTATTCTTTTTATTGTCGGTTACAGCATCCTCAATATCATCTGCGGATACCAGCTTTGCATCCCCTTTAAAAAGCTTGACAAACTCTTCATCTGCAATCTCGTAACCAAGCTGATCTTTAGAGAAGAGAACGGTTTTACCCTTTAGCATTGAGACTCTGTCCGAGTAAATCAAACTCCCTTTGAAAGCCAATAAAACACTCTCCTGAATTCTATATATATGATCCTGAATAATATCAACATAGGCAGGTATCAGAAAGAGGTTACCCCCGTCAAGATCTTCACTCTGTTGTATCGGCAAATTTATAATGTTGTGACTGCTGTAGAGCCCTCTCTTAACCTCCGCCCCACCCTTTATTAGGGTCAGATACTCGATTTTGGGCTCCAGATCTTTTTTGTACATCCCGTCTACCCGCATTAGGAAAAAGTAGTTTGTATCTTGCTTGATCTTTTGGTACTCTGCATAATCACAAAATTCAAACGGGGAGATTCTCCACGATTTATTTACAGCATCCCTGAGCATAAGATCTGCCAGGGAGGTAGAGGGGATAACAACTTTTGTAGTTTTTTTTCCGTAGTTGTTAAATGTGTTGCGGGTCTGGGTGATAGGATTCTGGCTGAAGCTCCCGGTAAAAACAAAAAGAGAGGCTGCCAATATTATAAAATGTCTCATATCTCACTTCTTTATCAGGTGCAAAATTAGATAAAAATTTGTACTTTTGCCCGGTATGGAAAGATTTATTGTTTCTGCCCGAAAATACCGTCCCGATAGCTTTGAAAGCCTTATCGGACAAGAAAATATTGCGACAACCCTAAAGAATTCTATAACCCGCAAACAACTTGCACACGCCTATCTTTTTTGCGGTCCTAGGGGGGTTGGTAAGACCTCTACTGCCAGAATCTTCGCAAAGACCATTAACTGCCTCAATCCGGGGGAGAGTATGGATCCCTGCGGAGAGTGTGAGTCCTGTCTCTCTTTTGCCGAGGGTCGCTCCTACTCGATTCACGAGCTTGATGCCGCCTCAAATAACTCCGTAGATGACATAAGACAGTTAAATGAACTTGTACGAATACCACCGCAGATAGGTAAGTATAGCGTATATATTATAGATGAGGTGCACATGCTCTCATCATCTGCATTTAACGCTTTCCTTAAGACTCTTGAGGAGCCGCCCGCACACGCAATTTTCATACTTGCCACAACTGAGAAGCACAAGATTTTGCCTACAATTCTCTCCAGGTGCCAAACTTATGACTTTAACAGGATCTCCGTTGAGGATATCGTGAAAAACCTAAAAGTTATCGCCGTTAAAGAGGGTGTAGAGATTGAACTTGAGGCACTACACATTATAGCCCAAAAGGCAGACGGGGCGATGAGGGATGCTCTCACAATTTTTGATCAGGCAGTAGCTTTCTGTGGCAGGACTATCTCATACGATAAAGTCATCTCCTCTCTGAATGTACTGGATTATGACTACTACATAAGGCTCACAAATTTCTTTCTTGAGGGGAAACATAGTGACGCGCTTTTGATTTTTGACGAGATTCTATCTAAAGGGTTCAACTCTCTTCACTTTATTGGAGGGCTGAGCGTCCACTTCCGGGACCTTTTAATTTGCAAGGATAAGAGCACAATGCAACTTCTGGACCTTGCCCCATCGTTTATACAAAAATACAGAGAGCAATCTGAGTCCTGCTCCCTTGCTTTCCTGTACGATGCTCTCGGAATCACATCTGCGTGTGAAGCGGGCTACAAAAGCAGCGGCCACCAAAGGCTCCATATAGAGATTGCGCTTATTCGTCTCTGCCGCATCAACTCCCCTGCATGGGTGGGTGAGAGTGCTCCGCCAAAAGCTGCAGAGTCGGCAAAGAAAATTGAAAAAGAACCTGTAAAAGATCTATCAGTTCAAACCGAGGTACAGGCTCCACAAGAGAGCTCCGCAGAAAACACTCCTGAGGTAATAGCAAAGCCTGTTTCGGAGCCCTCCGCTCCCCAAAAAGAGAAATCACTTGCAGAGCAAGCCCCTTCACCAAAAGAGGGCAGCGCTGTCTCAATCTCAATAAAAGATCTTATCAAGAGTGCCGGGAACAGCACCAAAGCTGCATCTGCAGTGAGGAAAGGTGAGGTTGGTACAGATGTTTTAGATATCGAAAAACTTACTGATGTTTGGAAAAAGATGGCAGAGTCCGAGAGTCATATGCCAAGATTGTCAACTGCAATCAACCAGACAAAACCTATATTCCGGGAGGATAATACAATTATCTTTCCTGTGAAAAATGAACTTCAAAAAAACTGGATTGAGCAGAACTGTAAAGCACGGCTTTTGGAGTTTTTAAAGGTAAATCTCAATAACAGAGAGTTAAAATTGGATCTTGAGGTAACTGCAGATGATGACCCCCAAGAGAAAAAGATGTATATGCCTGAGGAGAAGGCAAAGTTTTTGATGGATAGTTACCCGGAGGTTAAAGAGATGCAAAATGATCTCAAGTTGGAATTAAAGTAGTATTATGCGTTTACATTGCAGTAATCTGGTAAAGAAGTACGGTGCCCGCACTGTTGTTAAAAATGTCTCCATTGAGGTGGAGCAGGGAGAGATTGTAGGTCTGCTTGGGCCAAACGGTGCCGGTAAGACAACCAGCTTCTATATGATAACCGGGCTTATAAAGCCTAACTCAGGGAGAATCTTTCTTGATAACGAAGAGATCACTAACCTTCCAATGTATAAAAGAGCACAGATGGGTCTTGGCTATCTAGCCCAGGAAGCATCAGTTTTTCGCAAGATGAGTGTAGAGGACAACATTATGGCAGTAATGGAGTTCTCACCTCTTACCAGGAGCCAGAGAGATGAGAGGTTGGAGATGCTTATGGATGAGTTCGGTCTGCATAAGGTGAGAAAAAACCTTGGAGTTCAACTATCGGGAGGAGAGAGAAGACGATGCGAAATAGCCCGCGCTCTTGCAATAGACCCCAAGTTTATCCTTTTGGACGAGCCGTTTGCCGGAGTGGACCCAATTGCAGTGGAGGATATCCAACACATTATAGCCAAACTCAAGACAAAAAATATCGGAATCATTATAACCGACCATAATGTTCACGAAACTCTTGCTATTACAGACAGGGCCTATCTTCTTTACGAAGGGAGCATTCTTGAGAGTGGCTCAGCAGAGACTCTTGCAAATAACCCTGAGGTTAGAAGGAAATACCTGGGTCAGAACTTTGAACTTAGAAAGGCGGTATTAAAGGAGAGAAAAAGCAATGCCGGCACCGAAACTTCACCTGTAGTCCCTCTAAAAGGGAGTTCTATAAGCGGTGAATCCGATGCCGACATGATTAGCTATGGCGACAAAGCCAGCGATCTGGAGAGAGGAGCTTAGTTATTAACCGGAGCTTCTGCTTTTCTCTCAATTCTCATAATCTTAACCTCTTTTCCCGGCTCTCCCTCTTTCCACTGGAAGTTCATAGCTCCCGGTCTTAAACCTCTTTGCATAGCGCCTCTTTGCATAGCCACTCCTTGAGGAGCACCTCTTCTTCCAATCATTGGGCGTTTTGCGTGAGCACCTCTTTTATCAAACATAAGCCTCTGCTCATCTGTTAGAAGTGAACGAATCTTTGCAGTGTTGGCAGCTTTTGCTTTCATCATCTTATTTTGTAAAGATGTAATCTCGTCAATTTTTGAGTTTATCGCCTTCATATCGGGCTTATCTACCTGCTGCAGAGTTTTTAGCTGAGCTTTTTTCTCGCCGAGTTGGTTCTGTACCTGTACCATCTCCTTCTCAAGCTCGAATCTTAGAGCTTTGATGGACTCTCTCTGCTCCTGTGTGAACTTTGGCTCAAGGTTTGCAGGGTTTGCGCCCATAAATCCTCTATTCTGTACCTGGTGGTTTTGAGCTGTGAGAGAAAGTACTGAAATAGCCATAATTAGTGTGATGTAAATTTTTTTCATCTCTTCATTTTTTAATTTGTTTATCTGACAGTAAGACTAACAATAGACGAAAAGGTTTAATAAATCGGGAAAGTATTTATAACTTTGCGCAATTATTTTGATTATATTCAACAAATAAACAATAGATATGGCAGAAAAATTATTTTCTGAGTTTCCGCCTGTTTCCACTCAACAATGGGAAGAGGTTATAAACAAAGACCTAAAGGGAGCCGATTACGAAAAGAGGCTCATCTGGAAAACAATGGAGGGAATATCAGTTCGTCCCTACTATCGCAGCGAAGATCTTGAACAGCTAAACCATCTGCAGAGTACCCCTGCCTCCTTCCCTTTTGTTAGGGGGACTAAGGATACCAATCACTGGATGGTTCGTCAGGGTTACTGCGCCTGGGAGAGCTTTACAAAGGCCAATGAACAGGCGGTTGATGCCCTAAAGAAAGGGGTAGATTCAGTCGCTTTTTGCATTGACGGTAAAAGGGGAATCACTCAGGAGAAGATGGCTATACTTATAAAGGGTATAGATCTCTCTAAAACTGAGGTGAACTTTGAGGGGTGTTCGTGTGCCACACCCGAGATTATCTCCTCTTTCCTAAAAGTAGCCTACACAAACGGAGTAAACAACAGTGAAATAAGGGGTTCATTCGATTTTGACCCTCTAAAAACACTTACCACAACAGGGAATTTCTGCTGTGCAGATTATATAAACACGCTAAAAAGTTGTTTAAACTTAGTTAAGGATTACCCCGGTATTCGTGTGGTTGGGGTTGAGGGGTATGCATTCAATGATGCCGGAGCAACCATTGTTCAGGAGCTGGGTTTTGCCCTCTCTATGGGAAGCGAGTATATGAATATGTTAATGGAGATGGGATTCTCTGCAGATGAAGCTGCAGCCCGAATCAAATTTACGTTTGCCATAAGTCCAAACTACTTTATGGAGATAGCCAAATTCCGTGCAGCCAGAATGCTTTGGGCAAATATCACCAAAGAGTACGGAGCAATAAAGGAGTCTTCACAAAAAATCAATATCCACGCTGTAACAAGTCAGTGGAATATGACCGTTTACGACCCTCACGTAAATCTTCTCCGCGGAACTACCGAAGCGATGAGTGCCGCCCTTGGTGGGGTAGACTCACTGGAGGTTCTCCCGTTTGACTTTACATTCCGTGAACCATCTGAATTCAGCAACAGAATTGCAAAAAACACTCAGATAATTCTTAAGGAGGAGGCCTATTTTGACAAAATTGTAGATGCCGGAGCCGGTTCATATTATATTGAGAGCCTGACTGCATCAATTGCAGATAGCGCCTGGAGTCTGTTTAAATCTTGTGAAGAGCTGGGTGGATACATCAATTCACTAAAAGAGGGTTATATCCAGTCTGAAATCAAGAGCACATCTTCAAAGAGAGATCTCAATATTGCAACCAGAAGAGAGATTCTTCTCGGGACAAACCAGTATCCAAATTTTGGTGAATGTGCAGACAAAGAGGTCACTCTTGATGTTGTTACCCGCGGAGCCAACTGGGACAAGAGCGTAACTCCTATTATTGATCCTATTGAGAAATACAGGGGTGCTCAGGCATTTGAGGCACTCCGGTTTGCCACCAACACCAGCGGCAAAACACCTAAAGCCTTTATGCTCACATTTGGCAATCTCGCTTTTTGCCGCGCCAGAGCACAATTCGCATCCAATTTCTTTGCCGTTGCAGGGTTTGAGGTTGTAGATAACACCCGATTCAATACAGTTGAGGAGGGGGTTAAAGCTGCACTCGAAGCTAAGGCAGATATTATTGTTGCCTGCTCTTCGGACGAGGAGTATGCAACTGCTGTCGTGGAGATTAAAAATCTCACCAAAGATAGAGCAATCATTGTTGTTGCCGGAGAGCCGGCCTGCAAAGAGGAGCTTATGGCTGCAGGTGTAACCAACTTTATAAGTGTTAAAAGCAATGTACTTGATACTTTGAAGAAATATCAATCTCTGCTGGGTATTAAATAGATAAAAAAGAGTAATATGCGACCAAAATTTACAGATATAAAATATAACGGGGAGAGTGCTCCAAAAGCAGCAGAATCTACCTTTATGACTCCGGAGTTAATTGGCATTAAAGGGACTTACAGCGCCGCAGACCTTGAGGGTCTAGAGCATCTTAACTATGCAGCCGGAATACCGCCGTTTCTTCGGGGGCCATACAGCACAATGTATGTAATGAACCCTTGGACAGTAAGGCAATATGCCGGTTTCTCCACAGCAGAGGAGTCAAATGCATTCTATCGCCGTAACCTGGCAGCAGGGCAAAAGGGGCTTTCGGTTGCCTTTGACCTTGCGACTCACCGCGGATACGATGCAGACCATCCGAGGGTTGTGGGTGATGTTGGTAAAGCGGGAGTTAGCATCTGCAGTGTAGAGGATATGAAGGTTCTTTTTAACCAGATACCTCTTAACAAGATGTCTGTCTCTATGACAATGAATGGTGCCGTACTCCCAATCCTTGCTTTCTACATTGTTGCAGGGCTTGAGCAGGGTGCAAAACTGGACGAACTATCAGGTACAATCCAGAACGATATCCTTAAGGAGTTTATGGTGAGAAATACCTACATTTACCCGCCGGATTTTTCAATGAGAATTATTGGGGACATCTTCTCATTTACATCGGGACATATGCCTAAGTTCAACTCTATCTCAATTTCGGGGTACCATATGCAGGAGGCGGGTGCTACCTGCGATATTGAGATGGCATACACACTTGCAGATGGTCTCGAGTATCTTCGTACCGGTATAGCGGCAGGTATGGATGTAGACCAATTTGCTCCACGCCTCTCTTTCTTCTGGGCAATCGGAATGAACCACTTTATGGAGATTGCCAAGATGCGTGCTGCCAGGATGATATGGGCCAAACTTGTAAAACAGTTCAACCCTAAGAATCCTAAATCTATGTCTTTGAGAACTCACTCCCAAACATCGGGATGGTCCCTTACTGAGCAGGATCCATACAACAATGTGGCAAGAACCTGTGTTGAGGCTATGGCTGCAACCCTTGGTCACACTCAGTCTTTGCACACAAATGCTCTTGATGAGGCTATTGCGCTGCCAACAGATTTCTCTGCGCGTATTGCAAGAAATACACAGATATATATCCAGGAGGAGACTCAAATAACAAAATCTCTGGACCCTTGGGCAGGATCATACTTTGTTGAGAAGCTCACTGCAGAGATTGCAGAGAGAGCCTGGGGCCATATTGAGGAGGTAGAGAAGCTGGGCGGTATGGCAAAAGCCATAGAGACCGGAATCCCTAAACTTCGTATCGAGGAGGCTGCTGCCCGCAAACAGGCAAGAATTGACTCACACCTGGATACAATTGTGGGTCTTAACAAATACCGTCTGGAGAAGGAAGATCCTTTAGAGATTCTGGATGTAGATAATACAAAGGTTCGTGAATCACAAATCGAAAGGCTTAAAGAGCTTCGCGCAAACCGTGACGAGGCCAAGGTTAAAGCTGCTCTGGCTGCAATTACAAAAGCTGCTGCAGAAAAGAGTGGTAACTTACTGGAGCTTGCTATTGAGGCGGCAAAGGTGAGAGCAACCCTTGGAGAGATATCGGATGCCTGCGAGGCTGTTGCCGGAAGATACAAAGCAATAATTCGAATGAATACAGGTGTTTACTCAAGTGAGGTTAAGAATGATGCCGAATTTGACAAAGCAAAAAAACTGGTTGCAGAGTTTGCACAAAAAGAGGGACGCCAACCTCGGGTAATGATTGCCAAGCTTGGTCAGGACGGTCACGATCGCGGGGCCAAGGTTGTAGCAACCGGGTATGCAGACTGCGGTTTTGATGTAGATATGGGGCCTCTGTTCCAGACACCGGAAGAGGCTGCCAAGCAGGCAGTAGAGAACGATGTTCACATTGTTGGGGTATCTTCTCTGGCTGCCGGTCACAAAACCCTTGTTCCACAAATTATGAGCGAGCTAAAAAAACTTGGCCGCGAAGATATTATGGTAATTGTAGGGGGCGTTATCCCTGCACAGGACTACGATGCACTCTATAAAGCCGGTGCAGTGGCCATTTTCGGCCCCGGTACCACCATCGCCTCTGCCGCCATTAAACTGATGGAGCTCCTGCTGCAAAAGTTCGAGTAACAACCTTGCCAAGGATCGTGGGGCTTGATTGTTTATCAAGCATTTAACCCTCAAAAGTTAGCTAAACTTTTGAGGGTTTTATCTTTCTAAAAAATATGTTTGCTTCACAAAACTAATAAAGTTTAAAAAAACATAAAGTTTATCAATGTATATATTTAGGGAATGCTTAACTTAAACTGTTAATATATTAAACGACTATTGACATAGAAAAACTATCAAGAGGTACCTCCGTTTCAGATCTTAATAAATCCCTTGAACAGGAATTTTTTGAGATTGCTTTTAATCTACATTATGAGCGGCTAGTGGTATATATCTACCGTTACTGCAAAGATTGGGGTGCGTCAGAAAATCTGGCTCAGGATACATTCATTACTTTTTGGGAAAATTTATCTAAGGTAGATTTTGACAGAACCCCTCTACCCTTTCTTTTAATGGTAGCAAAAAACAAAACTCTCAATTATCTGAACAGAGAAATTGTAAAAACCAAACATAAAACTCATCTGCATAACAGTGAGATGCTGATATCATCCCGAGCTTTGGAGTGCAGCACACTGGATGATGTCCACTTTAGAGAGATTGAACTTATTGTCAATAAGAGTATGTCTGAGATGGCGCCAAAAACAAAGGAGTTCTTTCAATTGAGCCGATACAGATGTAAGAAAAACGACGAAATTGCCGGAATTATGGGAGTTTCTGTTAAAACCGTAGAATATAGAATTATGTCTGCACTAAGGATTCTTCGCAAAAATCTAAAAGACTATTTCCCGGAATATGTTGGTGAAAACAATAAAGAAGTTAAGAACATTAAAGCAAATCAACAATGAACAAGAGATTACTAATCAGGAATATAGTTGGTGAAACTACAGAAAGTGAGAGACTGGAAGTGAATGAATGGATATCTGAATGTAAGGATAATGAATCCTATTATATAGATTTAATGAACCTTATTATTTCTCAGGACTTACTTAAAGAGAATTACAACTCAATTTCTGGAGAGGAGTTAAAAGAGAGGATGCAGGTAGTAAAGGAGAAAATAAGGATTAAGGAGGAACAAACAGTAATAACTTCTCATCCCCGAGAAAAAAATAACGGCATAAGATTTTATCTGGCTGTGGCTGTGGCAGCCTCTGCTCTTCTATTTGTATCTGTTTTAATTAATATTTATCAGTTCAGTTCAAAAGAGGAAAGTGTTAAAAATACATCTCTGGCAATTGTGTCCAAAACAGATGTTATAAACACTTTTTATACAGAGAGGGGAGTTAAAGGTAAAATTGTGCTGGAAGACAGCACAATCGTATGGCTTAACTCAGACTCCAGAATTATATATCCGGAACACTTTGCAGATGACTCCCGAGAGATAAAATTTGAAGGAGAGGGGTTTTTTGAGGTAAAAAAGAGTAGTGAACGGCCGATGATAGTCACCACTGCAAAGGGTATGTCAGTCAAAGTTCTGGGAACCAAATTCCATATACGTTCTTACAACAATGATGAAACAGAACAAGCTACACTTTTCTCGGGCAAGATACAATTGGCGAAGGTGGTTAAAGGAGAGGGGGGCAATATGGAACAGCGGATAATTGAGATGATTCCTAATGAGGTGGTTATATTCGACAAAAGTGGCGTTCAATCAATTAATCACAATGCCGATACCACCAAGAAAATTGCATGGAAAAGAGGTGAACTCCTTTTTGAAGAGACACCTATGAGCGAGGTGCTGAAGATGCTGGAGAGATGGCACGGAGCAAAAATTATTGTAACAGATAACACTGTCCTAAGGTATCGCTTTACCGGATCATTTAACTCTGAGTCTCTGGTTCAGATACTGGAACTGATAAAGTTCACCTCACCGGTAGATTATAATATTATTGATAATAAAGTATATTTGAAAGAAAGAAAAATTTAAAATTTAGGGATTCACCACCACTAACTTGTTATAGTTATAAATCCTAATTTTTAACTTATGAATAAAAAACTTAATTGTGTAAAAACAAAACATAGGCTACTTTATGTTTTGTTTTTTTGTTTATTTTCGCTGGGCGTGGCAGCACAAAGTAACATTACACTCGATATGAGGAACAAGCCCCTCAAAGAGGTATTAGCTGCCATTACAAAAGCTACAGATTACAAATTTGTCTACTCCGATGTTCTTAAGGAGATTAATGAGCCTGTAACTATCAAGTGTGTGAATCAAAACCTTACTTCTGTTCTTAACCAGCTATTTGGTGACAAGAAGATTAGTTATAGGATAGAGGGAAAAAATATAGCCTTATCTCCTGCAAAGCTTTCACCTGTGGCATCCCAGGAAAAATTATTATTAGTAAATGGGGTGGTTTCGGATGAGGCAGGAGAGCCTATCCCCGGAGTGTCCATTAGGAACAGGAGCAGCAACAAATTCGTTTCGAGCGATCTTAAAGGTAATTTCCAGATTGAAGCAAAGGAGGGAGATGCTCTTATTTTTTCTTCAATAGGAATGGAGACCAAAGAGGTTAAGGTGGGAAAGAGCAGTAGTTTAAATATAACTCTTATAACCAGTATTACCTTTTTGGAAAATGTTGTAGTTACAGGTTACCAAGATATGCCCAAAGAGAGAGTCACAGGTTCAATTTCATCTGTCTCTTCTAAAAAGATAGAGGAGCGTTATACCACAAACATACTAAACAACCTGGAGGGGCGTGTGGCAGGTTTGAGTACTTACGGTGGCAAGACCACTATCCGGGGTACCAGCTCTCTCTATGCAGAGACTAATCCCTTACTCGTTGTGGACGGAATGCCAATAGAGGGTAAGATTCAGGATTTAAATCCATATGATATAGAGAGTGTTAACGTTCTAAAAGATGCAGCCTCTACAGCCATTTACGGAGCACGTGCCTCAAACGGAATAATTGTAATTACGACAAAGAACGCAAGGAAGAGAGGAAAAATTGACATAGACTTCTCAACCAATCTTTCCATATTTGACAAAAAGAATATGGACTATTCAGATAATTTTTATATGAATGCCGAGCAACAGGTTAAACTAGAGTCAGACTATTATGAGTACTATTACTTCAATAACAATGGCGAGGTCTCAAATCCTTTAAGTTCTACTGCATCGTCTATTAATGCCGGGTCCAGCGGTATTTCTCCAATTCAATATGCATATTATCAACTTGCTACAAACAAGATTTCCCGAGATCAGTTAAATACTGTTCTGAATGGTTTAAAGAAAAACAACTTTGCTAAGGAGTACGGGGAAGCTATTTACAGACGTCAGGTAAGACAACAGTACAACCTTTCACTGCGTAACAGTTCCGAAAAATTTCAAAGCAATCTTACATTCAACTATAAATCTGACAATAGCGGCATTATTAACACCGAACAGAATCAGTTAAACATAAGCTATAAAGGAGTTTACGAGGTTGCTCCCTGGATGACTGCAACATTCGGAATCAACGGAATTTACGTTAACAGCCAAGAATCTGGTTATGATTATAACTCAAGCCATACAAATCCCTGGGCTCACCCGGCTTATGAATCGATGTACAATAGCGATGGCTCTTCAAAACCTTACTACTACTGGTACAATGGAAACCAGTACTGGGCCAGTAAAGGTGCCGAAGGATTCCATGATCTTGGTGTCGACATACGGAGCGAATTCTTTAATAATGTTCAGACAACAGATCGTCAGAACACCCGCTATCATGGCAATCTGCTTTTTAAAATAGTAAAAGGGTTATCGGCTAATGTCCAGTTCATATACGAAAATGAGCATACTACTACAAAATGGCATGCCAATACCGAGAGTCACGTTGCACGCTCAATTAGAAATGCATATACAAAAGTTGAGGCCGGAAAGGTAACCTATCTTACTCCTCGTACAGGTGGTATTTTAAGAACCACCAATACAGACGGGAGATACTGGACAGGACGTGGTCAGTTAGACTATTCAAACACATTCGGGAAACATACAATAACTGCACTTGCAGGTCTTGAGTTTCGTCAAACAAAGTATAATGGTACAAGATCTCTGATTTTAGGATATGACGAACAGTTACAAAACAGTTCAACACATACTATCGACTTTGGAGCTCTGGGACTTTTAAGAAACGGCCCATCATATATGACAGGAAACTATCCGGCAAGCCAGTTTGTTTTCAACCCCTATCTGCGTGATGGAATGGGAATCGTAGTTGAACAGTTTCACCGTTACGGATCGGGTTATGCAAACTTTACATACACATATGATGAAAAGTATAACCTTTTCGGCTCTTTCAGAAAGGACTATGCCGATGTTTACGGTTTGAATTCTAAATTCCGGGGAAAACCTCTGTGGTCGGTCGGTACCGGATGGAATATCCACAATGAATCATTTGCAAAAAATATTAACTGGATCAACTTCCTGAAATTAAGAGTTAGTTACGGTGTAACCGGCAACATCTACCAGGGGGCAACCAGCTATATAACTGCAACATCAACCGGAATGAATCAGTTCACGAACCTTCCATACGGAGTAGTTGAGAGTCCTGCAAATCCTAATTTAAAATGGGAACAGAGCAGAACTACAAATATTGGGGTGGATTATTCCCTTATAGGCAATCGTTTACGTGGAACGATAGATCTTTACAACAAAGTTGGAAAGGATATTTTCTCAAACAAAACTCTGGATCCTTCAACAGGATTTACCTCAATGTTTGTGAATATGGCAAGTATGCATAACAAAGGTATCGAATTGGCAATAAATTACGATTGGTTCAGGGAGTTAAAAGCGGGCAGTTTCAGCTGGACAACCGGGTTAACTTTCTCATACAACCAGAACAAAGTAACCGAAGTAGAAAATCCATCTTCACTTGCATATCAGTTATTAAGTAATCCTTTCATGGTGGGTTACCCAACAAGTGCAATGTGGTCATATCGTTTTGCAGGAATCAGCGATCAGACCGGTCAGAAAGGTCAAACATTATGGTACATTGAAGATGGCGGTAAAACCCATAGTGCACAAAGCAGAAGCATTAGTATTATGGAGTATTCAGGCCAAAGTGAGCCTAAAGTTGTATCGGGTCTGGAGAACAGATTTACATGGAAAGGTTTCAGTCTTAATGTTATGATGGCATATTACGGAGGTCATAAAATGCGTGCTCTTATCGAAAATGAAACATTTGCAGTCCCTTACTCAGTAGTTGGCAGCTATTTTCTCAATGCATGGACACCTGAAAAACCAACCAACACTCCGGGTATTGGTCGTTACGCCTCTACATCCCTTGGAAATGAACCAAGATACTCAGACATCTC
>Ga0351859_1065_pt1 | contig 25049 bp, 19 predicted proteins | sample BONcelFGM3001D11_FD_206789 | JGI IMG/M metagenome (GOLD analysis project Ga0351859, IMG submission 206789) | Enriched cells from coal bed in the Powder River Basin, Montana, United States - BONCAT cells FGM rep2 HSBNCT.FGM.300.1.D11 ... | reverse complement strand
ATTGATTGCCTTGCCCTGCTAAACCCTTGACTTAATTTCCTGAGCTAAAACATAGTAAAATATCAGTCTTTGAATAGACATGGCCGAAAAAATTTATCCGGAAAAAAACAGTTTCCCCGGCATGACAGATTGAATATTTTGGACCGCTTAATAAAAAAAAGCGCGCTATGCTCTTTTCTGCTGCAAAAACAATTCTCAAGAACAAAACAATGCACAAGCAAATTGTTCCCGTCCTGCGCATTTATCTATGATCCGGCGCGGACCGCCTATTCCACGGTGTAGCCGCGCTGCACATAGCGCATGCGGGTGAACAGGGACGTGTCCCGCAGCTTGAGATTCACCATATTGGGCCCGGCCTGGGACAGGGTCACGACGATAAATTCCAGCTCCCTGCTGGGATTGGGTTCCACAACGCTGATTGGGATGGAAATTTCAAGCATGGGCCCCTGGGCGCGGCATGTGCCGGATGTGGCGTCGGAATCCAGGGAGCCGCCGCCCAGAACCTGGTAAATCGTACACTCGCGGAACAGTGTGGGCATGGCGTAAATCACCACGCCGCCCTGTTTGAGAATGGCGTCCAGGCCGCGTTCCAGAGTGGCCTTGTCCGGGTTGAGCCAGCCCATCACATAATACTGGAGGTCCGGGGGCGACATGGTGCCATGCGTCACGTCATCCTTGAAATTCATTTGCAGATAAATGCGCCCGTCGCGCACGGCCACGCGGCCATTGCGAAAGTCCATGGAAGGCGTAACGGCCACACGATCTTCTTTGTAAGTGACCAGGTCCTCTTCAGAAACAGAAAGCGGGAATACACAGTCGTAGGGAAGTTGCAAGGCGCAGATATCGGGATAATCATCTTCGGCGCACGCTGGAGGCGCCTGGTCCGGCGCGGGGGGGATGCCCTCCGTAGCCTGGCACATAGCTTCAATGTACATTTCATCGTTGACGCTGAAGGCCTGGAGGCTGAACTGCACCTCGGCGCCCTGGGGCTGTCCGGGGATCTCGCCCGTCCACATGCGATCCGCGCCCGGAACCTGGTCCATGGGCACGCGCTCCCATGTGCCGCCATTGTCCGTGGTGTAAAGGATCCAGGCTTCAAAAATCGGCGTGTTGCGCGCACTGCCCACGGAATAAATGCGGGCGCTCACGCGCACGGGCTCATCCGGGCCGGGGTTTTCCGGCTCCACCACCACGTCCTGCACTGTGGGGGGCGTGCGTTCATCCACGAGATCTTTGAGATCAAGAATCAGCTCATCGGGCAGGCCCAGGTTCCGCAATGTGGTCAGAGGGCTCTCCTGCGCCTGCGCGGGCCCGGGGCACCACACCGCAAACCCCAATGCCAACACTGCGAGAAATGCGAGTCTTCTCATTCTCATCAGATTCTCCTCCTCTCGGGAAACGCCTTTTCCGCAACTTCCTTACAATGTTATCCTATCATACATAGGATCCCCTGTTCCTTGATAAAAAACAAACTTTTTGCCGCATGCCAGCGTTCGATCAAAGATTTGAAAACCGCACGCGGCCAAAACCGTATATAATTACTTACACGTTTTGCGGGGCAATTGTTCCAGGATTCCGAACTGCAACCAGCCTTAAATTCCCGCAAAGCATCGAGGAGGAACCATGAAAAAACATACGGATATTCCACTGGAGATAAAGACAACGCGGCGCATATTTCTGGGGTGCGCGGCCGGGGTGTGCGCGGCGGCTGCCATAGGCGGTCCCGCGCGCAGGGCCCTGGCCGCCATGGCGCCTGTGCCCGATTGGGCCGCGGCGCAGACGCCCGTGCTCACAATCGGGGAATCAGGAAAATTCAAGATTCTCCAAATCACGGATACGCACATGCATTACATCGCAAAAGGCTACCTGGGCACGCCGCAGCAACTGGAAAAGCTCGCAGCCATGGTGGATATTTTCAAGCCCGACCTCATCATGAACACGGGCGATTTCTGGGTGAATGTGACCGAGCCGGGCGGGGCCGATACGTGCAAATGGCTTTGCGCGGAAATTGCAAAATTCAAAATCCCCTGGGCGTTCGCGTGGGGCAACCACGACGAGTCCAAAGATTACAACCGCACGCACAAGTTGCTGGAAAGCGCGCCCTATTCCCTTTACCGGGGCGCGGCCGCGGACGGCAACTACCGCATCGCAGTGCAGGCCGGAGGCGCGGCCGCGCCGGTGTGGAACATGATCGTGCTCAACAACTCGCGCGGCGGGTTCCGGCAGCCGCAGATCGACTGGTTCAAGGAAGAAGAATCGCGCATCCGGCAGCAGACCCCCACCCCGCCGCCCGCATTCATTTTCTGCCACATCCCGGCCCAGCAATATGATGATATTGCGGCCCCGGGCAAGGCGGTTGGCGTGAAATTCGAAAAAGTCTGCCATGAAGACGGTACGCGCGACGCGGCGCCCGCATTCGGCCAGGCCGGGTTTGTGAAAGCCATGTTCGTGGGGCACGACCATGTGAATGATTATTACGGCATGAGCCACGGCATCAACCTGCACTACGGCCGCGCCCTGGGCGGCTACGGCGAGGACCGGGTGCGCAAGGGCGCCACGCTTATCACCGTGGATGCAGCCGCAGGCGTTTACGAAACCAAAAGCGTGTTCGAAGACGGCTCGTCCGTAACATTCGATACATTCACCGATGTGCAGGAACCGGGACGTATTTATTGAAAAATGCGGGCGCAGGGTGAAAAAAGTAAAGATTAGAAGATTAAGGCGTCTTCGACGACTTAAGGGACCCTTTTGAAAAAGGGTCCCTTAAGAATCCTCCCAAAATTTTTTACGGGCAATTCCCCGGCAAAAGTGTGCCGGGAAATTGCCTCTATAATGGCGTTTGGCCTGTGATGAAAAGCCTAACAGTTTTGTTTATTCATCAAAAAGCGCCCCCTATGAACAGGGGGCGCTTGTGTGTGGCGATAGAATTGCGTGTGCCGCAGGTGTTATGCTTTGTCGATCTGTGCGCGCAGGGCGCTGTATCCGTAATAGGCGAACATGTGGTCGAGTATGAGGATGGCGGCCAGGGACTCGGCCACGGGCCAGATGCGGCCCACGATAGTGGGATCGCGGCGGGTAATGGCCGACAGGGTCTTGTTCTCCATGGTGTACTTGTCCACGGTGTTCTGTGTTTTGTCGATGGTGGGCGTGGGTTTGACCACGATGCGTGCGATCACGGGCTGGCCTGTGGTAAGGCCGCCTGTGATGCCCCCGGCGCTGTTGCTGTCGAACTGGATCTTGCCATCCACGGAGCGCATGCGGTCATTGGAATCGTATCCGGTCATGTCCTTGACCGCGAATCCGGATCCCACTTCAACGGCTTTGACTGCGCCGATGCTCATCAAGCGGCCCAGCTCGCCGTCGAGTTTGTAGAACACGGGTTCGCCAACGCCCGGGGGCAGGCCTATGGCCGCGATTTCCACCACGCCGCCGGACGAGTCGCCGGTCTGGGTGATGGCGTTGCAGGCTTCAAGCATGGCCTCGGCCGCGTCCGTGTCCGGGCAGTTGATTACGTGATGCACCCCGTACTTGTCGAGGATTTCCGCGGATTTGGGCTCCACGGCTTTGCTGCGGATTTCAGCGATTTCATTTTCAATTTCCGCGAACACGGCCATTTTTTCAAGAAATCGCTGGTCGGGGTTGATGCGCCCGCTCACGAATATCTGTTGATAAAACGGGTCATAGTCGCAGCGGTATTTTTTGTACTGGTTGTAGGATTTCCACGCGGTTTCAAGGTCCACGTCTTTCATGCGCACGCCCGCGGCTTCCTTGATGTAGGCAAACACGCGAATGCCGCAGACTTCAAGCACGCGGCGCGCCACGTGGCCCGCGGCCACGATGGTGCTGGTGTAGCGCCCACTGAAGAAACCGGCGCCGATGGCGTCGTCCGCGGGCCCGTACTTCATAAACGAGGCGTACGAGGCATGGCCCGGGCGCGGGGTGCGGTTCGTGTCCTGGTACTGCTTGATGTGTATGAAGTGCCGGTCCAGATTGGGAATGAGCACGGTGAGCGGCGTGCCGTTTGTCTGATTCTTGTTGCCCGCGTCCTCGATGGTGTCCGCGGCATTCACGCCCGCGTAAATCACGGGCAGGTCCGGCTCCACGCGCGGGGATGACAGTTCATCGGCTCCGGGTTTGCGCAGCAGCAGGTCTGAGTAGATTTCCTGCTCGGTGATGAGCATGCCGGGCGGCACGCCCTGGATGACCGAGGCCAACCCTTCCTGGTACGACCCGCCCGAGACAGTCACCTGAAAATTTCTTCCAATGGAGCATCCAATCATGATGTGCGATCTCCTTTCGCGATTCCCTCCGCGGCGCTGAAACGAAAGTGCGTCGCGGCGCGGCAGGACATAAATTGAATTAAGTTAATAATTATAAGGAGCACAGGGCGCGCGTAAAGAATATTTTTCAGACAGGGCGACGCGGAAAAGTTTCATGTGTCCGGGGCCGGGCGCTCATTATAATCACAGCATGGCGGGCAAACCCTACGACAAGCTGTACATCTACGAACTGCGCGGTGAAGCCTATGCGGACCGCGAGCTTCTGGGCCCGGCCCTGGTTGCGGACTGGCTCGAAAGCGGATACACATTCCTGTTCATGAGCGCGCCGAGCCAGGCTGTTGTGGATCAGTTCGCCGCACAAGCCGGGCTTGAAGTGCGCTCGGAAACGGTCATCGACTACGAGGACTGGGAAGCCGGGCAGGAGCTGCGCACCGTGCGTGCGGGGCGCGTGCTGCTGTGCCCCACGTGGGATATGCAGGAACCCGGGCCGGGCCAGGTGCGCGTGGCCATGGACCCGGGCGTGGCGTTCGGCAGCGGCAACCACCCCACCACCAACCGCTGTGTGCGTGTGCTGAGTGATTTATTTGAAAAAGAGCAGCCGCGCACCGTGCTGGACCTGGGCTGCGGCACCGGGGTGCTGTGCTCCGCGGCCCTGGCTTTGGGCGCGGAGCGCGCCACGGCTGTTGACAATCAGCGCTCCACCGCGGACACGGCCCGACGCACCCTGGAACTCAACGGGGTCTCGGACCGCTCCGCCGTGCACCACGGCGACGCGCGACTGTTCGCCGCCACGCCCGCGGATCTGCTCTGCTGTAATATTTTCTATTCGGTGATCGTGGATCTTATCGAAATCCCCGAACTCCTGCAGCGCCCGTGGTTGTTGTTCTCGGGCCTGTTCGCCAAGCACATCGACGAAATCCACGACAAGCTCAATGCCAAAGGCCTGCAAACCGTGGAGCATTTCACGGACGAACGCTGGAACACCCTGCTCATGCGGAATACGGATTTCTGAGAATCCTCCCAAATTTTTTGATGGGCGATTGCCCGGCATAAAGCGCGCCCGGCAATCGCCTCATTAACAACTGGCATATTCAGTTATCTAAGGAATTTCTTTATCTTTGAAGCACACAGGCGCGGGCGCTCGGACAGAACGTTGTGCCCCGCCTCCGGTATGGTTTCAAACTGCGCGTGCGGAACCAGTTTCTTTAATTCGCGGCCCTGGCTCACGGGCATGCCGAAATCGTGCTCGCCCCACAGAATCAGCAGAGGCGCGGCAATGCGCGCAAACCGCGGCCTGAAATCCTCGCTGAACACCGACCCCATACACCCGAACACATGCCGGCCGAATCCCGGAGACTGTGCGGCCTCATCCACAAACTCAAGGGCGCGGGAGCGCCCGCTCCAGTAATCCGGCCGCGTCGGGCTGTTCCAGAACAGAGAGGTAAAGCGCATAAACCCGCGCACTGTGTGTGAGGGCATGCGCTTCATGACCTGGGCTAGGGCCGGATTCGCGTCCCACACCCCGGACGGAGAATACACCACGGCCTTGCGCACGCGCTGCGGCGCTTTTTCGCAGCACAGCAGCGTGAGCAGCCCACCCTGCGACCCCCCTGCCAAATAGAACGTATCAAGCCCAATGCGCGTGGCGAAATCCAGCAGAAAATCCGCCAGCCAGTCCACGCTGTAATCAATATGCTCTGGCTTGTCCGACAGGCCCGACCCCGGCTGATCCACGGAAATCACGCGATAACGATCCGCAAGAAACGGGAATATCAGGTCATTGTCCTCAATCTTGCCGCCCAGTCCGTGGGCAAACAGCAGCGGGTCTCCACGGCCCGTATCCACCACGCGCAGGTTCATGCCGTCGTAATCAAACCAGGATTCCTCGAATGTGGTCCGCCGGAAAGCCATATGCGCATTGTCTCCAATAAGCTGTGTGCCTCCCTGATTCTAACGCCCTGCGCAACCGCGGTAAACCCATTCCGGAGCAAAACAAACACAGGCCGCGAAAGAACAAAAAAACGCCGCAATGAAACAGCCCCCGTTTCCGGGGGCTGTGATAATCTCAATTTAGTGGAATGAAACGGTGCGTCAGGAGGAAGAACTTTCTTCGTCCAGGAACCCGCGCAGGCGCTTGAGCTGGCCGGCCTGCTTGAGTTTTCTCAAAGCCTTGGCTTCAATCTGGCGGATGCGTTCGCGTGTGACGCCGAACTCATTGCCCACGACTTCGAGAGTGCGCGGGTGCCCGTCCACGAGCCCGAAACGCAGTTCCAACACGCGGCGTTCGCGGTATCCGATGCTGTTGAGCATTTCACGGATTTCCTCGCGCAGCGCGGTCTGGCTCACGGCGTCCTCGGTGCGCGGGGTGCGTTTGTCTTCGATGAAATCGATAAGGTGGCTGTCCTCGTCGTCGCCGATGCTTGTATCCAGAGAAATGGGCACCTTGCTCATGGTGATCATTTCGCGGATTTTGGCTTCGCTCATGTCCACGCGTTCGCTGAGTTCAGCGCCCGTGGCTTCGCGGCCCAATTCCTGGCTGAGCTGCCGGCTGGTCTTAATGAGCCTGCGGATGGCGTCGGCCATGTGGATAGGCTTGCGGATGGTGGCGCCCTGGTCGGCGATGCCGCGGATAATGCTTTGGCGGATCCACCAGGTGGCGTAGGTGCTGAACCGGGTGCCCTTGCGGAAATCAAATTTTTCAACCGCGCGCATGAGCCCCAGGTTGCCTTCCTGAATCAAGTCCAGGAACGACATGTCCACGTGGCCCACATATTTCTTGGCGATGGAAACCACCAGGCGCAGGTTGGCTTCAATGAGCTGCTGCTTGGCCTCTTCATCTTCTTTTTCAATGAGCTTGGCGAGCCGGATTTCGTCTTCATGGGTGAGCAGGGGCACGCGGCCCACGTCTTTCATGTAGAGCTGGATACTGTCATCAATGGGTGCGTCGCTGCCTGTGGCGCTTTTTTCAAAAAGATCCGGGCCGGTATCAATGTCATCGTCGTCATCGTCGTCATCATCATCATCACTCTTGCCGCGGACAAGGGTTTTGCCGTCCTCATCAAGAATGGTGATTTTTCTTTCCGCAAAAAGGTCCAGGACTTCCTCAATGGCTTCCTCTTTAAGCTCGGTGTCCTGACACAAAACATCAATAATCTGTTCGTATCGAACCTCGCCTTTCTTCTCAGATACAGCCAGAAGCTTGGCGAGTTGTTTGTCAGGCCTCATGCCTTTGGGTTTTCCTGATTTGCGCATAGTTCTTCTGTCCTTATACCCTATTTATCAGAATTAGTATACGTAACAATTATTAAAAACGTATTCATTTGGGAAAAACCCGTTGTGGAACGCGGTGCGGCCATAGACAAATTCTGCAGATTCTGTTAAGATGGGCCGTGTTCAAAAGTTGGCACTTATTCTGCGGGTTTGCCATGCAGCCTTTATTGGCAATAAGCCCGCTTTCCGGTTGGTGATTCCTCCGCATGCCGCGTTCTGATTTAATTACATTCATACTATCCGCCGTTCTTTGTCTTTTTTGTATATTTTTTAATAATCACCCGGTGCTCGCCGCTTACACAGGAGGCGAAATTATCACCGATAAATTGGCTTCCCAGATGCGCGATCTCATGAAACACGACGGGGTAACCTCCGAATACCGGGATAACGTTGAAGCAGCTCTTTCCAAAACATACGATAATGCGTGCGTATGCGATTTTTCGGCCATGACCGCTGCCCTGTGGGCGCCCGCCATAGCCGTGGAATCCGCCAAGGCCGAAGCACTGAGACTGGCCCAAAAACTGGGCCAGGAAAGAAAAAACCTGGCTTCCCTGCAAGGCGAACGCGCGGACAACGCGGCCATGCGGGATGCCTCGCAAGCGCTTGTGCCACAAAAAACCGCCGAACGCCAAAATTTCGAAGAACAGCACTCCACCGCCCTGTCCGCCCTGCAAAGCGCCAGGCAGCTCGTGGATTCCCTTACTGTTAATGACGCATCAGCAAAGCAAAATGTTCGCACAGCCAAAGATAAAATCGCCGCCATCAATGATAGGGAAATCCGTATCGACGCCCGGCTCCAGGTTTTGAAACAGGCGGCGGAATCCTGCCCAAATCCTGATAACACAGGCGAACAGGGCAATTCCGAAAACCAAAACGAGGCCATCCAGGACCAGGGCATTCTTGATGAAATCAAACTGCTCATGGCTGAACTCCAGGCCCTGCAGCCCCAACGCGAAGCAGCCGTTGCAGAACGCGCTGTGTTTGAACAGGAACTCGCGTCCGCAGCCTCGCAACTGGCCGACAGCCAAACCAAAGCCTCACAAGCAGCCGCAACGCTTGATGATGTGGCGCAACGCCTGGGCGCGGTAAAAAAGCGCATTGCCGAACTTGAAACCGATGTCGCGCAACGCACCAGCTATGAAGCCAAACTCGACGCCCAAATCAAGGAATCACAGGATTTGATTGCACTGCTGGAACACAAGCTGGCCCAGGCCAAGCGCGTGGCGGACACCATTTCCGACGAGGCGTTCGCCGCATACAAGGCCCTGCTCACACCTTATGACAACTGGGGCTGCCCGGCAGGCATGGCCATGATTCAGGGCACATTCTGCGTGGACATCTACGAATATCCCAACGAAAAAAACAGCTTGCCGGCCGTGAATGTGTCCTGGGACACTGCCGAGAAAACGTGCCGCGGCCTCAACAAGCGGCTTTGCACGGATGTGGAATGGGAATTCACCTGCGCCGGGCCCAAATGCTTCGCGCGCACTGTGCCCGATGATTACAGCGACCGCACCTGCAACCTGGGCATGGGCCACTATGGCGATGTATTCCCCAAACCTTCAGGCTGGCGCCCGGACATGCAGGAACCCGGCGCTTATGACGACACAATCAATGCCGAGCCCGTGCACACGCCCGAGATTTTCACCTGCGACAGCCCCTACGGCCCCGTGGACCTCACCGGCAACATCTGGGAATGGATCGCAGACACGCACAAGCGCCCCAATGTGCACGGCGTACGCATCGGCGGCAACCCGAGCCAGTTCGAGCCAAACTGCGGCGATACATCATGGTCCGATGCCTCCACCACCCTGCCCTACCTGGGCTTCCGCTGCTGCGCCGACCCGCAAAACATGCTCCCGGCCACAGCCCGCCGCTAAGCCCGCACCGCAATCTTTCATTTATTACTCAGCGTGGGAAATGAATCCAATCCGTCACTGCCGGGTTATAAAGCCGAGCTGAAAAATCCCGCCGTTCTTCAATCATCAATATGACGGGTCCTGAGTCATGCGCTTCAAATCCAGAAGTTCATCCAGTTTTTCGTCACTCATGAGGTTTTCGCGCCGGGCGATTTCCCGCACCGTGGTGTTTTCCGCAAGGGCTTTTTTCGCTATTTCCGCGGCGCGCGCATACCCGATTTCCGGGGCCAGGGCCGTGGCCAGGGCATTGCTCATGTCCGCGTGCCGCCGGCACATGTCCCGATCCGCGTCCAGGCCCTTGACGCATTTTTCGGTGAACGCGCTGATTGCTCCGGCCAGAACCTGTATCTCCTGTAAAAAGTCGTAGGCGATGACCGGCATCATTACGTTCAGTTCCATCTGCCCGGCCTGGGCCGCAGTTACGATGGCGGTGTCCAGGCCCATGGCGTGGAAGCAGGCCATATTCAGCATTTCGGCCATGACCGGGTTCACCTTGCCGGGCATGATCGAGGACCCGGGCTGCACGGGCGGCAGCTTGAGTTCGCCCATGCCTGTGCGCGGGCCGCTGCTCAGAAGGCGGAAATCGTCAGCGATTTTGCGCAGCGATGTGACCATGGTGCGAAGCGCGCCGCACACCTCGACCACGGCGTCGAAACAGTGCTGGGCCTCGAACGGATTGGCCGGGGTGCGGAAGGTGATGCCTGTGAACGCGCTGATTTCGCCGGTGATCTTCTGGCGGAAATGCGGCGCCGTGTTGAGCCCCGTGCCCACGGCCGTGCCCCCGAGAGCAAGTTCGCCCAGCGCGTCGCTTGCGTCATTCACGCGCCGCGCGGCATTGTCCACCTGCGCGGCGTATCCGCCAAAGAGCTGGCCCAGGCGGATGGGCGTGGCGTCCTGCAGGTGCGTGCGGCCGATTTTCACCACATCATCAAATTCCTGCGCCTTGCCTTCCAATTCCTTGTGCAGTGCGCGCATCGCGGGTAGCAGTTCCTTGTGGATGGCGAGCAGCCCGGCGATGTGGATGGCCGCGTGTATGGTGTCGTTGGTGGACTGGCCCATGTTGGGATGATCGTTGGGATGCACCAGGGATGTATCTCCGCGCTTGCCCCCCAAATGCTCGGCCGCGCGGTTGGCCAGCACTTCGTTCACGTTCATGTTCTGCGATGTGCCGGCCCCGGCCTGGAACACGTCCACCACGAAATGCGCGTCAAAACGCCCCTCTAAAATTTCATCCGCGGCCTTGATAATGGCGTCCGCAATTGTTGGGGCCAGGAGCCCGGCGTCCGCATTCAACCTGGCCGCGGCGCGCTTGATGATCGCCTGCGCACGCACGAATTCCGGCTGAAGCCGCAGCCCGCTCACCGGAAAATTTTCCACCGCGCGTTGCGTCTGCGCTCCGTAATACGCATCTGCGGGCACATGCACTTGCCCCATGGTGTCCTTTTCTATGCGGACCTTCATTCCTGCCACCCCCGGTTCGTGATTCCCATCACATCATGTTATTTAATCCTATTCTACCAGATATTGTTTCATAGAAATTGCGCGTGCAAATCGCGCCGCATCCCCGCCGCACTTTCCGTCTGTTATAATTGATACATCAAAACCTGTTGGAGATCTGTCAAATGAAAAGCTTATTGAAAGCAGCTATCTGGAGCCTGTTCGCCATCCTCGTGCTCGCGGCCGCAACCCCGCGCCGCGCCGCGGAAGTCACCCTGCGCTCGGGCCGCGTGATCGAAGGCAATATCGTGGGCCAGACCGATTCCGAGGTGACTATCGAAGACGCCGACGGCATCCGCAGCGCCATCCCCATGGATAAGGTGGACCGCATCATGCAGGCCGCGCCCGCCATGCCCGCGCCCGGCGCGGCCGCGCCCCAGCTCATTATCCAGAGCGGGCACACGGACCGCTCCACGGCCGTGGCGTTCAGCCCCGATGGCAAATACCTGGCATCGGCCTCCAGCGACGAAACCGTGAAAATCTGGCTCCCGGAAACCGGGGAGCTGTTCCGCACCCTCACCGGCCACACCCTCACGGTGTCGGCCATGACCTTTTGCGCGGACGGCATGCTGGCCACAAGTTCCTGGGACGCCACCATCAAACTCTGGGACCCGGAAACCGGGGACCTGATCCGCACATTCGGCACGCCCCTGGAACAGATCACCAATGATCCAAACAACCCCAATGCCCGCAACGACAATTACGAGGCCGTGGCGTGCAGCGCATCAGGCAAGCTTATCGCCGGCGGCGACCGCGACGCCATTATCCGCGTTTTCGACCGGAACACGGGCGCTGTGGTGAACGAAGTTACGGGATTCAACGACACCACATCGGATTTGCTTTTCAGCCCCGACGATACGCGCGTGCTCGCCATCGACACGCAGCAGCGCGCGGGCGTGTGGCGCCTGGACACGGGCGAGCAAACCGTGGCCCTGCCCCACGAAAACGGCGCGCGCGGCCTGGCCCTGTCCCGCGACGGCATGTTCCTCGCGGTCGCGGGCAAGGACATGACCATCGCCATCTGGAACACGGAAACCGGGTTGCAGGAGCAAACCCTGCGCGGCCACGCATCCAACGTCAATACCGTGGCTTTTTCACCCGACGGCAAGTCCCTGATTTCCGGTGACTACGACGGCGCCGCGCTCCTGTGGGACCTGTCCACCAGCAAATGGAATCACCTGCTCGAAGCGCACGCCTACGGCATCAACGACGTGGCCGTGAACCCCGCCCTGGACATGGCCGCCACGGCCGGCGGCGACGGCGCCGTGAAACTCTGGAACCTCAAAACCGGCGCGCCCATGGCCACACTTCAGGGCCTGGGCCGCGGCATGCAGTATGCGGCTTTCAGCCCGGACGGATCCCTGTTCGCAGCCGGCGGCTGGGATAAAAAAGTGACAATCCGCAGCACTATGACCGGCCGCACCATCTCGGTTCTCGACGGCATTCCCAGCACCGTGGGCGAATTCGCGTTCAGCCCCGACGGCGCGCGCATCGCCGTCAAATGCCAGGACGGCCTGCGCAGCTACAACCTCACCGTGTGGGATATCAAAACCGGCGCCCTGCTCCACTCCCTGGGCGATTCCATGGACTCCGTGGCATGGAGCCCCGACGGCAAGCTCATTGCTGCGGGCAGCGAGTACGAATACGCAACCGTGTGGGACGCGGCCACCGGCGAACTCGTGTACACCCTCCAAGGGCATGGCGAGGTGGTGTTCGCCACGGCCTTCAGCCCGGACGGGCGCTTCCTGGCAACCGGCAGCTTTTCGGGAGAAGTCAAAATCTGGTCCCTCATCACAGGCGAATGCGTGCGCACCATCAAGGCGCACGACGCCTATGTTTATGACGTGGCCTGGAGCCCGGACGGCAAGCGCCTGGTCAGCGGCGGCGGCGACACCAAGGCCAGAATCTGGTCCGCGGAAACAGGGGACCTGATCCGCACCCTGGACGGGCACAAAAGCTGGGTGCTGTACACGGCCTTCAGCCCGGACGGGCGCACCATCTCCACGTCCGCGGGCGACATGACCGTGCGCCTGTGGGACGCGCACACCGGCGCCCTGCTCCACACCCTTGAGGGCCATTTCGGAGACGTGGCCGCGGCCGCGTGGAGCCCCGACTCCAAACACATCATCTCGGCCGCGGACGACTCCACCATCCGCCTCTGGGACCCGGCCACAGGAGAGGCCCAGGCCGTGCTCATCCCCCTGGCCGGCGCCGACTGGATCCTGGTCACCCCCCGGGGCTATTTCGACATGACCGACGCCGCGCGCAAAATCATCCGCTGGCGCGCCGGAAACAAGCTCTACGCACCCGAACAGTTCTTCGACGAATACTACCGCCCGGGCCTGTTTGAACTCGTCATTGCCGGCCAGCCCGTGCCCCGCTCGCGCGACATACGCACCGGCTTCGCCACACCGCCCGACATCAAAATCCTGGACCTCAAGGACGGCGCCGACCTGGGCGACGCCGACAAAATCACCATCAACGTGCGCGCCACGGACACGGGCGGCGGCATCAAACGCGTGCGCGTTTATGTAAACGGCAAACTCACGGGCCAGGCCCTGGAATTCAAGGACAAGGAAGGCTCTTTTCAGCGCCCCTTTATCGTGGACCTTCTGCCCGGCGAAAACATCATCGAAGCCACAGCCTTCAGCCGCGACCACATCGAAACCCGCCGCGACACCATCCACGTGTGGCGCCAGACCGGGGAAATGACCCGCCAGAAACTGTACATCCTCAGCGTGGGCGTATCCCAATACAAAGACGCGACCCTGGCCCTCACCTACCCGGACAAGGACGCGGAACAATTCGCCGCCACCCTCGAAACCGGCGCCCGCAACCTGTTCTCCGAAGTGCACCGCTATGACCTGCTCAACCAGGACGCCACCATGGCCGGCATCAAGGACACCATGCGCGCAATCCAGAACATGGCCCGGCCCGAAGACGTGGTGATCCTGTTCCTGGCCGGCCACGGCATCACCCTGGACGACGCCTACTTCTTCATCCCCCAGGACCTCATCTACAACAGCGACGCCGACATCGTGGACCACGGCCTCAGCCAGGCCGAACTCATGGAATTCCTGGCCGGGGTGTCCGCGCGCAAAACCCTGCTCGTGCTCGACACCTGCGGCAGCGGCGGCATGGTCGTGGCCATGAACACCCGCGGCATGGCCGAAAAGCGCGCCCTGGCCCTGCTCGCCAAATCCGCAGGCTCGTTCCTCATCGCCGCCTCATCCGACACACAGGAAGCCCTGGAAGTCACCGGCCTCGAACACGGCCTGCTCACCTACACCGTCCTGCAGGCCCTCAAAGGCAGCGCCGACACCTCGCCCCAGGACGGCATGATCACCGTGCTCGAACTCCTGCCCTTCATCCAGCAGCGCGTGCCCGAATTCGCCCAGCAGCACTTCCACCGCGCCCAATACCCGCAAATCTTCTCAAACGGCATGGACTTCCCCCTCATCGTCAACCAATAAAAACGCCGGAGGATCCTGAACCAATAATGCCCGAACGCAATGACACAAAATAACATGAAAAGCCAATCAGCAAACGCGCTGAAAGCCTGCGCTTGCCATAGCATAACCTGCAGCCCATCAGCAAATTCCCATGCCCGCCGCAGCCCGGCCAAACACCAGAATCCATCATTTTCCCAAAATGATTGATTTTTCACGGAATTTCAGCGGATTCTGACAAAGCCAGTCCAAATAATCGCTTTATCATTAGGCTTTTTGAATTCGTTCGCAGCCAATTGTCCGATAATGTCGAATTTCCGTGTGATACCCCTGTATGCCCTTATGTTGAGGTCCGGGTATGTACTGAGTATGTACTGGGAGATTTGAGGCTGTGCGGCCGTACAGGTGTTTTGAGCGGCTGATTTTTCGCAATAAACCAAGCAAAATAGTTCAACTTCTTTATTGCTTATTTCTTTAAGATTGTCGTTTACTAATTTTCTCAATATGCCAAATTACACAGAGAACTGTTGCTGTAACACCCGTTACGCAAATTGTGATTGCAGCCCAAAGCGAATAACCGTCCGGTTTAAAAAGCAGTAAGCCAAACATTACTGATACAATAGCAAATATCATGACCGACAGCTGAATAGGATTCCTGATTGTATATTGCTCGTACTCTCGTTTCACGACTTGTTTATCACTATTTACTTTTCGATATGCGATAAATGTGACCAAGACACCAAGGATTCCAGCAGTTCCACAAACTGCAGCCAGCCCACTACTTCCAACAATTAAGGCATACGCTGAACTGATGAAGCAGAATATGCTGATTAGAACATGCCGAATTAGTACAAAAAATTCATACCTGTGCATTTTCTTAGCTGCCATTCATCATATCCTCTTACGAAGTCACATCTCTCTCGCGTTCTCGTCTTCTGTCACATCTGCTCGTTGCTGGCGCATGCTGCTGAAATGGCTTGCGCCTACCTTCCCGTAAACTGTACGCCCGCTTCTTTTAAGTCATTCTCGAATTGCTTGTTGTCATTGATATCGTATCTCAAATAATGCTCTTTGCCCTGGTTGTGCTTGAATATATACGCCTTGCATACATTGTCACTGAACATGTCATTGAGCAGCACATCTCGGACACTGACATTAACAATATTCTTGTACGACATTCGGAAAGACGTGTCATATTTCTTGTCAGAGTTCTTTCTTATCAAGATGCTACTATTATCCACATCTACCCTGTCATAAATAATTTGAGCTTTCCCAGTCATTGCTTTTCCTGCGGCTAATAAAAGGTTGATATACATGATATCTACAGCGTATTTGAATACATTGAAATACTCAATGACGTGGCTTGCAACCAGCGCAACCAGGAGGGCATAAAGGACAATGATGTTCCTGTACAAGAATTTGTTGTCGGATTTATACGTGTTCACTTCATCAGTTCCTCTACTTCTACGTCACATCTTCTCTCGCGTTCTCATCTTCTGTCACATCTGATGTGTTGCTGCTGTGGCTATGGCTTACGCTTTTATTGTCCCATATTCTTGTCGGGATTTTTCCACCATGATTCGGCTTGGGTTTTAAACAATTCAATCGCCTCATTCACACAAGCACTGTAGTTGTAATATAAGTTGTATGTAAACCAACGGTCCTCGTTATTGCTCAAGGCACCTAAACGGAAGCGTTGCTTGAAATATAAATGTCCAACTGTAATTTTCTTGTTGTCTATCTGAAACTCTGCTGAAATCATATCCGCTTGCTCTGGGCTACAATAACCCAACTCAATAGCAAAACTTCCACCGTATTTATTAAATTGAACAAATATGAAATCAAATTGTTTGCCTTTAAGGCGTCTAAAATTTGGGTGAGAGCCACTAAAACCATGTTCACGCAATAAAGGTACAAAATCTCTCTTTAGTAAACGGATAATCTCCTTTCTTTGGTCAGATAATGACAAATCCGATTTGGGTGATAATGGTTTCCAATCTTCTTCTCGCTCATCCATCATCGTTGCATCATGTCCTCTACATCACATTCTCGCGTCTCTCGTCTTCTGTCACGGTGCCTGGCTGATGCTGTGCAGTGTGGTTGGCAAACCACAAACCTGCGAATGCAAATATGTAGAATATCATCCAGTGACCAGAAAACAACCTTGTCCGGTATGCATTAAACCAATGGAATTTCTGCTCTGTGATTTCTCTTATAATCTTATTGTGACTCATTAAGTAATAGTTTCCATCTCTAAACTCACCATAACCACTTTCCATCAATACCATCATTATGAAGAAGTTGAAAAAAGCATATATGGCAACAAAACCACACATGGAAACAAGCCAATTGGGCAGAATATCCAACATTTTCCACCACCTTTGGCGTTTACCTGATTTCAACCATTGCATAGGAAGAATCACTACAAATATCCCAACAGAAAGAATCAATATGGATTCGTCTGAAGTTGAAAAACAAAAAAAGCTTGCGATGTGAATAAATAGAGACGCAATAAAGCCAACCAAAGCCAGAAATGAGAATACTCTAATGAATATCAAGCGCATGATACTTCTAAATTCACCCTTGTATCGCTATTCAAAATTCTACCACACTCCATCGCCCTTTAGCAATCCCCATGCGGATGCCTATATATATAAAATTCCAAATAATCCCATGGGAGGTACGCACCATGCTTCATACGCCCATCGTCAAAACTCTGGGCTACATCCGCGTCAGCACTGATGAGCAAGCCAGAGAAGGCTGGTCACTTGCTGCTCAGCACGAAAAAATCCAGCTTTATAGACAACTTCATGAACTTGACTTGCTTGAAATTATTGCCGACGAAGGCATTTCTGCGTGCAATGTACGAGGGTGCCCTGGTATGCTCCATCTCCTTGACCTGACAGCCAATGGCCGCAGTTCCGACATCTCAGCGATTGTCACCGTGAAACGTGACCGTCTGTTCAGAAATGCGGCTGAGGCGCTGAAGTATTCGGATATCTGGCGCAAGCGCAATATCGAATTGCACAGTATCCATGAGGGCGTCCAAACCAACGGCGCGGCTGGCAAGATGTACTTCAGTCTGCAGGCCGTGTTCGCCGAGTTCGAGCGTGACCAGACCTCAGAGAGAACCAAGGCGGGCCTGGCCAAGAGGAAATCCGAGGGCCTGAAATTGGGTGGTGAGTGTCCTTATGGCACCACAGCCGACGAGGGTGGGTTCCTGATCCAATGCCCGGGTGAGCAGGAAATCCTCGTCCACATGCAGACCCTGCGCGAATCTGGATTATCTTTTCAGAAAGTGGCTGCCGCACTGAACGAGGACGGTTACAGGAATCGCACTGGCCGCGCATGGAACGCTGTCGTGGTCCGGTATTTGTTTCAACGATAGGCGAATGCAAAGCCACACCCCTTGGCCGATGCTCATTAGTTACTAATCCGGTCGTAAGTAGTTAGACAGATTGTCACCCTTTCACAGAGGGAAATGGCTCGTTATTTGTCAACATACTTATGAACTCATTAGTTATATTCATTTATCATTCATGTGCTTGTCCCAGGGCAGGCGCCGCACCATGCCCGGCACATTAAAAAAACCCGCCGGTTGAGGCGGGGCTGTTTTTTTTTAATGGTGGCCGTGGTGCGGGCCTGCTTTACTCTTGAAGCAGATTATTCCATGTCGTCGCCGCCCGCGTCGGATGCTTCGGGAGCATCAACGATTTTTAATTCCCGGCCTATTGCAAGAGCTTTATATTTTACAACCCCGGTCAAATATGAATATGTGATGAGGGGAGAATAAATGTTTGTTTAGACCTGCCCGTCTCGTGCAGGTCTGGCCGTGTGTTCTCCGACTGTCAAAAGGATCTTCGGGACTGCTGCGCGCGGCTGCCGCCCGGTTTTTGCACAATCAGAGCACAACCCCCGGACCCCTGCCGAACAAGTGACAGCCATCACAGAAACAGGGTTGTTCTGATCCCTTTCAGCAACAGCCTGGCATCACAAAAAAGGCTTGTTCAAGCCGAATCTTACACGTACGGACCGTAATAAATGTCATAATGTATCAGGGTCGATGCCGAACACGCGGCAGGCATTTTTATAAAATATGAATTCAAGATCCTTTGTTCCGGCTACAAGCCGCCATTTGAGCTTTTCGAGTTGCGGGTGGCCGTATGGCATGTCCGAGGCAAAAAGGATGCGCCGCGGGCCCAGGGCCGAGAGCAGGACGCGCGTACGGTTAATGGAAACGCATGTGGTATCGATAAATACATTGTCATATTTTGGAGCGATGCGACACAGTTCCCGGTAACTGTCCTTGCCGCCGTGGGCGATGATGAACGTGGCCCCGGTTTCCGCGAACAGGGCGCGCCAGTGTTTGGCATTGCTTGTGAAGCTGGTGTGGTGCGTATGGCACAGCACGGGCAGGCCCAGTGCGGCCGCGGTTTCCATCACAGTGCGGGCTTGCTGGATTTTAAACTTGTCGGAGATAATGTGCAGCTTGAGCCCGCGCAGGCCCAGGGCGGCGATGCGGCGCACTTCGTCTGCGGCGTCCATGCACTGCGTGGGCGCCACGCGCCCGAACCCGATCACGCGCGCGTCCTTTTTCATAAGCGCTGCGATGCGGTTGTTCGGCTCGGTGTAGCACGGCCCGCTGCCCGGCTCATCAATGGGGCACACCACATAGCGCGACACGCCTGCGCCGCGCATGGCCGCGTCAAGTTCCTCATATGTAACCGCCCCGCCGTCCGGGCTGAACCCGATATGGTTGTGCGCATCGATCAGTTTCATAAAAGCTCCATCAGAGGATGTGCGGACAATGGCATACACGCCCTGCCCCGCACACTGGCTAAAAAGCCGTTGGAAACGCGCAATGTTCCCGCGCCTCTATTTGGGGTCCACAGTCATGGTGGGCACCATGGCGCCGCCTGCGGTCACGTTGATGATAGGCGTAATGGACAGGCGCGAGATGCACCCGCCGAACCGGCCGCCGAATGCAAACGGGTTGAGGTTAACGTTATAGCGCCTGTATGCCAGGCCGCGCGGCCCTGCCACGGGGTAGAATTCCACGGGCGGCTCCACCAGGCCCTGAAGCACCCAGTTGCCGCCCAGGGCGCGGTGCATAACCGCCTCCCAGTCTTTGGCCTTTGTGTCCCGGCCGATGTGCACATCCTGGCCGCCGTACCCGTCCGCGGGCTTGAGCACAAGAACCCGGCGCTGCTTGCGCGCCAGATCCTGGATATCCCATTTTCTGCCCTGCCAACGCACGGCGCAGGGTGCAAAGTTGCGGGTCCACGGCACGCTCTTGCGGATGACTTCGCGTTCGCGCGTGGTGAACAGGGATTTGAACGCGGGGTCGGACAGAACCGCGAGCGTGGATTTATTGGCCACCACCTTGCTGCGGAACGGGTTGGCCAGGCACACTTTTTTCTTGCGCGCGGCTGTGATGAGGGCCTGGCATTCCATTTCCTTTTCAGCAATTTCGCGCGTAATTACGCGTCGGTATACCAGGTCGATGCGCGTGCCGTCCGGGGCGAACAGGCGGCCGCGTTGAAAATCGAAGTCCCGGGGATCCACAACAAGGGTTTTGAATCCGCGGCGGTTGAATTCATTGGCGATGAGCACGAACTCGGGATTGGTTTTAACCTCGCGCCAGTCCGTGATGGCGATATTGGGCGCTGTGCTGCCGTTGCCCGCGTCGCGGTATGCGGCCACAAGCGCGGTGAGCAGGCGCGCGGTGCGGTTCAGGGCCGGAAATTTGTAGGAATTGCGCATTTCCCTCATGGGCTCGGTGTCTCGGAAAATGGCTTCCTGCACATCGCAGTACGCCATGCCCGCGGGGCTGTCGCAATTCATTTCCGTGAATTGAAGATCCGTGTTACCCTTGAAAAATCCGTCCAGGCGGGACTTGATCACCGTGCGGCTCATATTCGGCTCGATATCAATGAGCGAGCGTTCGGCTTCGTTGAGCACGATAAAATCGCGCGCCTCGGGATGATCGAAATAGAAGCGCGCCACCTTTTCGATGCAGTTCAATATGACGGTTGTCACCTGCTGCACGTGCGCAGCCTGGCCCTTGGTGAGAAAATGCGGTCGCAGGGCCGTGGGCACGGGGTCGGCGCCGAAGGTGCAGCCCAGGCCGCGCTCGCGCTGCATGATTTCTTCAAGCAGGGCGCCGGCGTGCGGCCGGTATTCTTCAAGGATATGCTGGTACTTTGCCGCAGGCCCGCGCGCGGGCGGGGCCTGCTCGGTCTGAATGGGTTTCACAATGGCCATGGCTGCCTCCTGAAAGCGCGGCCATGTTGGAATAAGAACCTGCCACGCTACGATTTTGAGAACAATTGGATCATTATACCGGGGAACGGACCAACAGGCCAAGCTGGCGCGGATTCTTTATTTACAACCGTGCGCGGCAAAACCGTGTGCACATTTAATGGAAAACCGTGATAATGGTTACATAGAGAAGCGGGAAACGGGACATGTAAGAAATGAGAGAAAAACTGGGAACCGCAATGCGCGTTTTGCTTTTCATGGCCGCGTGCATGATTCCCATTCACACAGCGGCGCGCGCCGCGCAATCCCCTGAAATCGAACTGTTGTGGAAGCAGCACTTCACATTCGGCCCGGCCGATGTGCGCGCGGCTGTGGATGAATCCGGGGCCGTGTTCGTGGGCGATGACGACGGCATAGTGGCGCGCCTGGACGCACGCACCGGCGATGAGCTGTGGCGTTTCGATGCGGGCGCGCGTGTGCGCTCGGCCCCGGTGCTGTGGCGGGATCTGGTGATCTTCGGCGATGGCGGCGGTGCGGTTACGGCTCTTAAAAAAAACGACGGCAAGCTGGTGTGGAGCAATGAAACCGGCGGAGAAATTCTGGGCCGCGCCAGCGCCTCGGGCGAAGTGGTTCATGTGAATTCCACGGACGGCTACCTGTACGCCCTGTACGGGTGGGATGGCAACATCATCTGGCGCTACAACCTGCAACAGCCCGCGGGCACGCGCCCGGCCATGGGCGGGGGCATGGTGGTGTGCGCGGGCGACCGCGGCCGCGCCGCGGGCCTGGCCCCGGGCGAGCGGCGCGTTGCGTGGGAGTATATCTCGGGCTCATCCCCCCTCACCTCTCCGCTCATCGTTAACGGCAGCATCGTGTTCGCCGCGGACCGAGGCGCCATTTACGGGCTTAATCTCACTCAGGGCACATATATGTGGAAATACATGGCCGGCGCGCCCATCGCGCACGAACTCGCGGCGCACGGGGACGTGATTTACTTCACCACCACCAAAGGGGAAGTGGCTGCATTCGACACCTCCGCACAAAAAGAACTGTGGCGCGTGGCGCCAGCCCAGGGCGCAAACCGCAAGCCCGGCGGCACGCCCGCTGTGGTGCAGAACTGGCTCCTGGCGCCCTTTGATCAGGCCGAGCTTTTCGCCCTGGATCTCGACACCGGCCAAACAATGTGGACTTTCCGCGAGCAGGTGCTGGCCCCGGGCGCCTTTGCCGGGCTCTCCACGGGCGGGGACTGGATCGCCGCGCCCAATGACAATGGATATTTGTACCTTTTCCGCATCCAGGGCGGCGCCGCGCCCGCAGCTTTGGCTGCCGTGCAGCCCGGTGAAAAAACGAACCTGCCGGACACCTCGGAAACAAATGGCAATTCCCAGAAACAATCCGGGCAAGACCCAGAAACCATAAGCCCGGAAATCAGGGCGCTGCTCGACGAGGCCAAGCAGGCGTTTCTGGCCGGAGACTATGAACAAGCGGCCATGGCGTACAAGAAGATCATTGAAAAAGAACCCGACAACAAAAAGGCGCACTACAACATGGCCGTGGCCCTGGAACATGTGGGCGGCGAACGCTACGCCACGCCCATTGTGCTGCCAGAGGCTGCTGAACACTATGAACGCGCCCTGGAAATCGACCCGGAATTCCTGCCCGCACGCATCAACCTCGGCATCCTGTACAGTAAACTGCAGCAGAACAACCGCGCCGCGGATATCCTCAAACAAGCCCTGGCCGTGCGCGACGACAAGAATGTGCGCTACAATTTAGCCGTGATACTTGAGAAACTCAAACGATTCGCCGAAGCCCGCGAGCAGTGGGAAGCCTACCTCGCGCTCGAAGACGACGAGACGTTGAAAAATAAAATCCGCAGCCACCTGAAAAACCTTGAAGGGGATGCACCGCCCGGGGAAAACTGAGCGCCGCCATGGACCACACCGGAAACCGCAACATTCTGAAAAGCCTCAATGAACAGCGCGCCCTGGCCACCGCGGAGCTGGACGCTGTGTGCACGGACCTGGATGTCATGCTCGTGGAACTCGTGGCCGAGGTGCACCGCTACCTGGGCGATTTTATATTTGAAAATGTGCTGCGGGACATTCGCAAAAAAAGCAGCCAGGCCGGAAACTGGCCCCCGCACAAGCTCGACGCCCTGCATGCGGATCTCGACGCCATCGTGGACAAGGAAATTGATCGCATCACCGACGCCCTGCGCAATAATGAGGAGTGGTACGATACTGATGTGGTGTTCCTGGAAAAAGGCACACAAATCTGGAAAACCGTTCACAGTATCGACGCGCCTGTGAATAAGTATCTCAAGAAACTGGGCCTTGGCCCGGCCAGGCTGCGCAACTGGGCCTGGCTCGGCGAGCACCTGGACATGCTCGCCAATGACCGCTATCCCCCCGCCAAACGCGAGTTCATCGAAAAACAGCGCCACCTCAAATATCTCGACTCCCGCATCAAAGAGGAAGAACACGCAGCCGGCCTGTTCCCGGCCCTGGACGAAAAGTAACGCGCAGGCGGCTTGTTGTCCCGCCCGGGTGATGGACCCGCGCCGCACGCGCTCGCCCGAGCTGAATTCCCGCAGCGCCAGGCCCACGTATGAGGCAAAGGCGGCGCTGTTGTCGAAGGCTGTGAAGTCGGCCACCTCGGTGGCGATCATCACGGCGCTTTGCAGGCCGCATGATTGCTATCTCCTTTTCACAACACGCGCGCCATGGGCCCCGATTGTTTTGCATTTTTGAAATCAGAGCGGTGCTATACGTGGTGTTTCATTCTGGGGGAAATGCAGAATAGAAAGAACACGAAAGGGAGAAACGCAACGCAAGCGGCAGGAGAGCGGATTGGTTGGCGGTTCGTCAGTATTTGATCTTGATGCTGGGCAGGCCTTCGTGCCGCAACCCTGTGTTATCGGTGCAGGGCTGGCAGCAGCCGGTGTCATTGTGGACATGGTCTTCGCACCATGCGCCGCACAGGCATGCATCGGGCAGGGGTATGGCGTCTGGTCCGACTGTGCCGGAGCCGTCTGTGACTTGGAGGGGTCCGATGACGCCGGCGCCATTGATCACAACGGTGACGGTGGAGTTGTCGTACAGCAGGTTTCCGCACACAACGGCCACGGGCCTGCGGGACGGTTGTGTGATATCGCCGAGCAGCACATAGTCCCAGCCCAGATTGATGGCTGCGTTGGCGTTACAGTCGGGGGCATATCCGGGTCCGGTGGAGTGGGCCACGAACAGGGAGCCGAACTGGGCGCCGTTGCTGCTGGAAACCTTGCTCACGCACCCGGGGTCTGTGGTTAAGTCGCAGGTGCCCCGCTGCATGTCGCTGCCAATATAATCCTGCAGGGACACTGCGTCACACATGGAGCCCGATGGGAATTTGCTGGGCAGGCCCATGGGGAAGTTGGGCGGCTGGCGGTCAATGATGATGCTTAACTGGTTGAAGCCGCCTCCTAATGTGCGTTTGGGATAGCCCCCGCACTCTTTGCTCCATGAGTCCAGAGATTTCTTTATCTGGTATAGTTGCCGGATGCCTTCTCCGATGCGGCTGCGCTGTTTGAATTTAATGACCATCATATTCGCCACGGATGCCAGAATAAAGACGATAGCCACCACGATGGCGAGTTCTATCAGGCTGAAACCTTTCTGATTGCGCGTTCGCGGGTGTATGATATTCATTAAGTGACCTTTTGACAGGTTTGTCCGGGCGGGAGCAAAGGATGCTTTTTACAACGCAATAACTTGCTCCACCAATTAGATTATAATATACAATTGAAAAATGTGTCAATGAATGCAAGGGGAAGCAGACGCGCGCCGGGAAGGTTTTCAGGCCGCGCTTTTTTGCGGGGAGCCAGAATGATGAACCAGTTGAAATCGGAACCACGGGCCAAGGCCGGTGAAATGAGAAGCCCGGCGTGGCAGTGCGGCGTGTTGATAGCCGTGTTTTCAGCAATGCTCTGCCTGCCAGTGCTCCGGGGCGGGTTTGTACACACGGATTGGGTGCGCATATTTGGAATTGAACAGGACGCTGCGGAAGAGGCGGCGGACGAGACGGCTAATCCGTATGAAGATATTAATGAAACGGGCCAATCCGGTCCCGTGCAGGTTTCTCCGCACACAGGCCCGCTGCGCCCCCCCCCTGTTTACATATGCAATACGCGCCGCGGCCCCGATGTTTAAAAATAATCCGCGGCCATATCACGCCATGAACCTTGTGTTCCACATCGTGTGCGTGCTGCTCCTGTACTTGTTAATTCTGGCGGCAACACGCCATGCAGTGCGTGTGGGCCCCTGGATGTGGGCGGCGTGCGCGGCTGCCGGGGCTGCTGTGTTCGCAGCTCACCCCGGGGCCACAGGCGGCGC
>Ga0351859_1039_pt1 | contig 25646 bp, 17 predicted proteins | sample BONcelFGM3001D11_FD_206789 | JGI IMG/M metagenome (GOLD analysis project Ga0351859, IMG submission 206789) | Enriched cells from coal bed in the Powder River Basin, Montana, United States - BONCAT cells FGM rep2 HSBNCT.FGM.300.1.D11 ... | reverse complement strand
TTTTAATTATTAACAACTTCGGCTTTCCGGTTTTTAAAAAATACAAACAAGAAAGAAACACCGAAAAATATTTCAACAATTATAGCAAACAACATTGATGAATTAACGGTCCCCCTGATTAGTTCGTAACCGCCCAGAAAGGGCATTAGCATCATAGTTATTCCGGTGGCTAAGCAAAGGTACTGTCTCGCGGAGGAATGGGTCAGGTTTCTGGAAGAAAACATCAAGATAGAAAGTCCCAATAAAAATACTGCCATTCTGCGGCAAAGTATTGGTATGGATTCGTTGGTCTCAAGCCCCAGATCCGAAGCAAAAGTATTGCCATCAATAAACAACTGCGCAAACAAAGATAAATACAACAGAGAAATTCCAATGCTCAAAATTTTATAATAATTTACTCCTTTCTTCATAATATTCCTTTTAACGTTATTATTGCCCGCTAAACATAAAGCGGTTTATATAAAAATATTTCTGTTTTTAAATTAAAAAAATGCGTCAATGGTTTTGTTTCCACGATGATACGGTTCGGCAATATCTGCAAACAAAATGATGAACCAAAATCCGGTTTTAACTTTTATTTAGTCCTCTCAGTTCCGGTAATTCCAAAAAGGTCATATGGCTGTTTGCTTAAATTATCATTAAATAAAATTACAGTTAAGGTCATGAATGCAATAAGTCCGGCAACGATAAGCAGCTGAACTCCGGAAGTTTTCTGGATATCCTGTTTTAATTTCAGGTCACAAACTTCACCCGGACAGTATTGAACTTTATCTTTAAAAAACATTGGATAAAATTTGCAGCCCAGGCATATACCAAAAGCCGATTCAAAAAATAAAAATATCAAGCAGATCATACATATTAGTCCGGTAATAGGGCTGAAAGAATTTACCACAATTTTAAGCGTAAACATTATGATTGCCAATACCAAACCGATAACCCATGCGAATTTTTTCTGCTTTGCGCCTACATACTCCGGCGTTTGATTCCTGACAATCAACCTGCCCATTATTAAGGTGGGAGAATATTTTGGATTAATAAACACGCGAATTAAAAAATCCGCAAGAAACAAAACAATAAAATACTTTAGTAGTAAAAAATCCTCTTTATACATTACCTGCATTAAAGAAACAAATACTCCTACAAACAGCAATCCTGCTCCCGCCCTTATTTCTCTCTCATTCAATACCGGTATGCTGTAACCCTCAACATTTTCGCCGAATTTAATTATTTTACTCATTTTTTTCTCACTTTTATATTTATTATGTTTTTATAATTTGCCGGAAAATTTAATTTCTTTGTAATACTTTTACTGTATTAAACAATATCGCCGTAAATTTGTTAATAGTATAACAGTTTTTTCTTGATAAAAGTTGCTCTTTTATACGCAATTTTCTAATAAAAGTTGCGATTTTTAAGCTATAAACGATTATATCTTGTTTAGGTTTTAAGGGTGGGCTTTGTATACTCGTTGATATTATTTCAAAAGAATGATCAGTAGGGAGCCTAAAATCATGAAGGAAGATCCAACCAGCTTTTTATGTATATCCGTCTCTTTGAAAACCGTTTGACCAAGTAGTACGCTTATAATAATAGAAAGCTGAAATAGCGATAGGGCATACCCGACCGCCATATGTTCAAAAACATAGTTGGTTGTAAACTGCATTGTTCCGATACAACACACAAGAAAAGCGGTTTTTCCGATACCGCTATAACCAATTTTCATTACCTCCCTTTTTATGTTTACCGGTTTGATAAACAACAACGCAAAAGAAAATAACGCACCAAAGCAGCACCAGCTGATAAACGCAATTCCCGCCGACGACACTAAAATAACTTTCTTTATAAATACCGCCTCAATAGCTGTTAGTAACATTGCCCACAAACGGAATTGTATTCCGCTATTTTTAAACAGAGCTAAAGAAAACCTCTCTCTTGTTGTATCTAAAACAAAATAACTTCCGAAAATAATTAATACAATTCCAAACATGCCCCAAATATTGGGTATTTCAGCCAGGAGGATTACACCTCCAATAATTCCAATAACTGATTTATATGAATTAATAGGACCAAGAACCGATAGGTCGCCTCTCTGAAGCGCCTTGATCAGAAATCCGTTTCCAAGCGCGCCCGCTAAACCTACTAACATGGAATAGATCCAGAAGTCATTTCCCAAATGCTGCCAAGCTATAAATGGCATGGCAACAAGGATGACGATTGATAATAAAAAATAGGTAAGAAAATTAACTAATCCCGCTTGTATCCCTTTCTCTGTCAACTGCTTCTGAAAAACATTCCCTAATGGATTAGAAAATATTCGCAACAATACAGCAATTGATATTAAGATAGTATCAAACATTGATTATCTGTTCCTAAAACAAAACAATTAAATCTTTATTGAATAATTTGGGATAAATTCAGCTTAAGAACTGAAGATCGATACCACTAATAACGCAATGAATCTTCGGACATCTTTGTAATAATTTCGTTCTCGAAATTGTAAAGTTTCACAAAGGTTTGAGAAGATGGCTCATTATTCTGCGGGATTATAACCACAAAGGTCATTATTTCCGGAGCCGGGCTGTGGTCAATCCATGTTCCCGAGTTTGCATAAATTGATTTTTCATTTTTATGGTTCTGAGACGCAATTATTTTAGCATAATGCGTATGTCCAAAAACAACTATTCTCTTATCAGAATTTGGATTCAAAAAATATTGGATACGTGCTTGATCATCAGATTCCTCGGTTACAGCAGATCTTGCAATAGCCTGAGCCGTGGGAATATTTACAGCTACTTTGTTTAGTATCTGCCTTTGGCTCCATGTATCCTGAATTCCTTTGTAAAGTTTTACATCTATTACTCCACCCGGAGTGATTTGATAAGGCAGTATATCATTAACAGAAAATGATCCTGTGAAACCATCTACATTTGTTACAATGATTTTTTCGTTGAACTTGTTTTGTATCGGAAGCCAATTCAATGCCCATTCCCACATTTTCCAATATCCGAATAATAAATTCTGGCTTGCAATACCGGCAGTATTCGGAGTAACAACTTGTATAACATCTCCTGATGTTTCACAATTTTGGTCAACATGGGTTGCGGCTATTCTTGTAAAAAAGTATCCGGGGGGAGTTATTGTTCCAGGCGCAATATCCCGATTGGAAATCGGATCAGGAGCGCAGAAAAAGTTATAACGATGACCATGCTCGATAGCTATTTTTGGAAAGTCTTCCGGTGAATATATACCTAAGCCCTGCATTTCATCCCGCGCTTGGTTAATACCTGGAAAGATAGCGGCTACGTTGGCTGCTGTAACGGTTAAATCATGATTCCCTGGTACATAGGTAACTAAAATTTCCCCTTCTTTTATTATACGGTTTAAGGCATTTACAACACCCTTATTAGCTATCGCTATCCGGCGTATAAAATCAATCTGTCCTTTCCCTTGAAAGGCATCTACCGATGCCGGTATAAACCACTCATCCAGCATATCCCCGGCAATGACAAGTTCCTTTACATTCCGGGATAGTCTAATTCTATAGAGAAAATTTTCGAGCGGTTTAAGATTATTTTTAGTTTCTGAATATGCAAGATCGGCACCAAGATGAAGATCGCTGATTACAACAATCATATTTCGTTCTTCGGTACCATTGTTGAAAGCGTCTATAGCCATATCTGACGGATCAGTTGAGTTATTGCATGATGTAAATAAAATCACGAATAACAGCAGATAGCTTGTTATTATAATTATGCTGTTAGAAAACATCGAGTATATAAATTTTTTCATAGTAATCCTTTTTTGAAAATTTGACCATACGGTCAGGTTCCTCTGTTTATTCCCGTTTCAAAGTATGGGTTCCGAACTAGGCTTTTAGCCGATTAGACCTCTTATTTATCACCGGATATTATTGTGCGGTTTTTCGTAGGGCAGTGTAAATAGTTTCTGAATTTATTGTTTCCCACATCCAATAATTTGAAATTTACCGAAAAGAACAAACATCTACAAGAGTAAAAGATGGTATTTGCTTTTATCAGATTACTGTTTGGTAGGCAGCTCTATATCAGACAGGCATATTAAAACCGCTTTCTGATCATTTTTTATTAAATAGCTGATCAGCCGGACAGCCAAATTCTTTTTGTTTACAGAATTTGCATGTAAGGGCTCCCCGGATAAATGCATTTCCAAACGTTGAGAGTATGACCAAGGACATAATTAATAAAACTAAAACAAAATCAAATTCCATAAAAAGTAAAACAACACCTACAACCAGCGGAACAAGAGGAACTAACAAATCCGGTATTATGTCTTTCCATGTCATTTGCTTGCCGCAGAATTTTGACTCTTCCCCTTTCTTAAAAAATAGCGAGCTGATTCTTCCCTTACCAAATCCACATCTCTTTCCCCAATAGAAACAATCTATGCAGTGAAACCTTATTATTCTGTATTCCGATATTAAAATGAACAATAAATACAGAATTGAAAACGTCAGTCCTATTCTAATGATGATAAAAAACCCTGACACATAAAGAATCAAATTGAAGAAGTTTGTAATAAAAACAATACTAAGAGGAAAGTTTTCGAATTTTTTTTCTTCATTCATTTTTCGAGCGTCCCATTATCCGGAAAATACGGAATAGCGTTTTATTAAAATAAAGTTCTAAAAATCCCATCCGAAGAAAAACTGATGAAAAAGTTTATTATTCACCCTTGAAAAATTATCTTCTATTCTGAAACCGATATCATGCCTGAAGACAATGGCGCCCAAAAAATTAAGCCGCAATCCCAGTCCAAAACTGCCTTTGGTATCTTTGTATTTTGTATCCCAAACAGAACCGGCATCAAAAAACAGAGCGCCTCTTATTGCTCCAAAACCGATACCGCCGAACGGGAATTTTACACCGATTGCATCAATAAGCGGAAATCTTAACTCATGGCTTGTAAGCCAAAGCTTTGTGCCGCGAAGAGACCAGCGGGAGTAACCTCTAAGATCCCACGAACCGCCCATAAAATATCTTCTAGCTTCTTTGCCCTCGTTCCAATAGGCTTGAAAACGTGAGGCGAATGCCGACCTGGTTGACAACCTGAAATAATGCCTGTAATCAGCCATCAGAGTATAATAGTTAACATTGGCATGCTTCACATCCGAAGTGAATGAGAGTGAAACAAATGCGCGGTGCCCATCGATTGGTCCGGTTGATGTCCACATTGAATTATCCGATATAAAAGAGAGAGAGTTTGAAACCATAAGGGCTTTGCGTTCCTGGTAATAATTATCTTTATCGGAATTGCTTATCTGTGTTGAAGCCTCCACCCTTTGAAACACCGAAAGGGGATAAGATAAAACAAAATATCCTCCGAAAACACGTTCCCAATAAAATTCATCCACATCTGTAAGATCATACCTTCTGCCGGAAAAGTTGAAAATTCCGTAAGCGTAATTCATCCTTTTATGGAGTGAGATGCGGGAGATAGCCACATTAAAACTTTCAAGAATTTCGTTTTTTGTCTGCGCATTGTTATATAATAAAAAATAATATTGATCATTTCCCAGAAGGTCGCTGAATGCAAGCACCGCTCCGGCGTTTGTGCCGAAGATCGGATCGGTCGAGACCTGGCTGGCGGCTATATCCAGATTGTAACTTTCTTTGTATGGAGCCAGGGAAGCCGTTTCATGAATTTCGGAAACATCTATGTTCCAGGGGTCGCCTGCTTTTGAAAAATCACAATAATGAATGGTTACCGAAGTATCGAATCTTTCTGCAACACCTTCAATCATCCGTATTTGAAACTTGAATTTCTCAAAGGATGAAATTAAAATCTGGTCCTTTCCCGTATATTCGGGATCGAATGCGGAGGTAGTGAAATTAGTTATTTTTCTTATTTCTCTTGTAATGATATTCTTCTTAACATTACTTTTCAGTTGAGAAGAATCGATAGCCCACACATTTAGCACACCGTCCAAATCCGATGTAAAAAATATCCTACCGCCATCTTCTGTCCAGTTCGGAGAATAATAATTTTCCTCACCAAAAGTAAGGTAGGAAATATCACCGCTTGTAAAATCATATAGAAATAAATTATATGCCTTTGTTGAAGATCTATCGGATGAAAAAACCAGTCTATCACCCGCAGGGGAAAAAACGGCATCCCTATCATCATACAGGTCGTTTGTCAATCTTGTCAGTTTAGCGGACCCGTATTCCAGAATATAAAGATCACTGAATCCTCCCTTTTCCACACCGGTAAAAACAATTCTTTTGCCATCCCTTGACCAGGAAGGCGAACTTATCATGACCAAATTTTTATCTTTAAATGATCTTTCAATTTTTTCTGACTGCATGTCAAAAGTGTACAGAACATCATTCTCTCCACTCTTCGTTACAAAAGCAAGTAACCCATCTTTATTTATGCTTATCTTGCTTGAAAAAAGATGAAAGGCTTCAAATTCACCGCTCTTCTCTCCCTGAACCAATAACTTCAAGGGTTCATTCTTAGAAAGTTCTTTTCTGTAGATTGATGTATATCCGGTATGGTTGCCGGCAAAAACCGCCTCTGCAGTATCCCCTCTTTTATAAATAACCGGCTTGGAATTATAGCCCTCAGCCTGAATTGTTTTCGAGGTCGCTCCGGGTTGATCCATAGTAGAAAGAAGCGGGAAATATTTTTTCTTTAAATCGTAAACATAAATATTATCAAACTCCTCGTAATCCATGCCTACAGTTATTCTAAATACCTCTTCAAATGATTTGGCTTTCCACAAATTTTCAAGAAACAAAAGAATTTTTTCCTCGCCATATCTATCCGATATAAATTTTAAAACGTGCTGCCCCACTTTATACATCGCAAAGGTTCCGGATATCTGCTCAATGTTATCCAGACCGACAATATAATCCTGCAGAACGGCATCTCGCAATATCATTTCGGCTTTGTCATCCCACTCAGCCGACCAATGCTCCGCCAATCCCTCAACAAACCAAAGCGGGGGATATCTTTCAAGCGGCATTCGGTGATCCTTCAATACGCGGGTTATTTTTGAATGCATAAAAACATGAACCAGCTCATGGCGTATTACATGCCTGAAATCCCCGATTGAACCCATGAACGGTATAACAACCCTTCCTTTCATGAATTCGAAAAATCCCCCTACTCCTTCCGGTATAAAACTTGGAATAATGTTGGTCTGTTCAAAATGCTGGTGAGTGCTGTAAAAGACAAGGGGAATTTTTCTTTGAACATTAAGATTAAATTTTACCTTCAGAACCGAATAGCTCTCCTCTGCAAACTTTGCTCCGATTTCAGCGATGTGTCTCATTTCGGGGTAGAAGAATATTTCGAAATGTTCTGTCTTCAAAATCTGCCAATCGAAATCGGTATATTGAACTTTGTTCCGCCCAAAATAATAATACTGCGAAATCAACGATTCGCAAAAAAGAATAATAATAAATATGAATAATATTTTTCTCATACTACCGCTTTCTAATTTAACCTGTTAAATTCTAATCAATAAGTAATAATTTTGCAAGTCAAAATGGAAAACAACCGCAATAATCCGGCTCAACCGACAATTTGTCTTCCGGAATTCTTTGGAAATAATTAGTTAACTTATTCTTTAAAACATTTCCGCTTTCCACAGATAATTCTTATCTTTTAATAAGGAATTCAGAAAATATTAAAGAATTATTGATTGCCGTACAAACCGAACTAAGCTATATTAATAATGAAATTCTATCCTTCTATTTTTGATTATATTTTGCGAGTATTATTTCAACGCTGCCGCGCTTTCGGTTATCTGAATATGAATTATTGAATCGAACATACGCAAAACATTGTGTTCGTAAAAACATTTCTCATACAATAACGACCTAAAAAATGCGCCAACCGATAAAAATTTTCTTGGTTTGTTTAAATACAAATACAGTGCGTCATCTTTTGATATATCTGAATGAACCAAAATAAAATTCCCAGGATTTGCTGCATTGAAAATATAATTTACTGATTCCCGTAAGGGCAACCTGGAGATAGTATGCTTTATTGGTTCGGTAAATTTACCTGTAGTGGTATCAAAGCTCATTGCTCGAAACGATCCTCTGCTAAACGAAAAACCGATAACCTTATAATTTTCTCCTAATTTTTCAGATAAATAATATCCCTGTGAACCTTGCCAGAAATTTGGATCATGTGAATCTTTCCCGAAATTTGAATCCTTCGCCAAATGCCCATTATGTGCCCACAGAATTACTTTTGTCGAATCGCCAAGAAGAGTTGTAAGCCAAACGGAATTCTCCGCCATATAATAATCCCTGATGGCAGGGGATTTCTTTGTCATTTTTTCCAGGAATTGTTTAGATTGGTCAACCAGTCTGGATATCAATTCATATTCAAATTTTCCTGATTTGGTGATAAGGTGATTTTTATTAATTTCAAAATATAATTTTATGGAATCACATTTTTTCCGAAGAAGATTATATCTTATGCTGTCTATATTGGTCGTCTCTTTTACTTTTATAGAGCTGATCTCTTGCATAATAGATTTAATATAAATCGGATATGGCGAACCGTAATTGCTCAGATATTCCGAGATTAAATCATTATTATAAGTTGTAAACTGACAGTCAAATCCAAGCAGATGAATCTGATCAGCTTCGTCTTTCTCTGAATTATAATCTCTCATCCATTTTATAAGTTCTTTTACCTCTTCTGTTTTCCACGTCCAAAAATGCATCTTCTTCATTACCTCGTCTATATTACCCTTACCTTTTGTAATGAATCGATCAATGTAGAGACATTCACCCATATCGGCCTCGAACCCTAAAATCCTATAACCATGCTTTTCTACAAAATACTTAATAAGCCGATGCTTCATTTGAAAGAAATCTTTTGATCCATGAGTCGCTTCACCCAGACCAATTATCTTAGCACCTGCGAATATATCGAAAACCTCAAGATCGGAATTATCCAGGGATGGTGATGAACCGCTTAGTAAATGAATATACTTGTTTAAGTCGTTTACTATCACTTTCTCAGAGTCGTCTAGGTTACTACGGATTTCTGAATCGATGGATTTGATGGCTTTATCATTCTTACATGAAGATAAAAGCATCATCGAAATCCAAAAAACCAACAACTTAATTTTTGTCTCGCATATCCACATATTCATATACTCACTTTAATTTTTCTGAATTATTTGAATATTTGTTACGCAGATTTCTAGAAAAAAAATCTGGTATAAAAAAATGTTTTTATTAACCGATAATAGCCAATATATTTTAGTAAATGTTTTGTTTTAAAACGAAAAATCTGATTCATCTAGACTTCAACAATTCCATTCTCAGCCGATGAGTCTATTATTTATATACGAGTACAAATTGAAAATGTTACTTTTTCCTATCAAAAGGAACACCGAATCCTCTTCAAAAAACAGAAAGAATAAAAAACCAAACCTTCACTTTCAAGATCTTTCCTATCCTAATCTCCACAATTAAACAAATTACACGCCTTTTTCGAAATTTTGGTATTTGCTGAATTGGTAATCATACTTGCTGTTTATAAGTTCAAAAGACAAACATGAAAAACAACTCCATCAGGTATAACCCGGTCTTTAGAAGAATGAATATTTCACAGAAATTTGTCATCGCTTTTCCGGCTTATCTTTTGATGCGCCTTTTTTAAAAGCAACCAAACTCAGCAACAATTTTCCAATGCTGGATTCGCAAATCTACTGTTTAATTGTAACAAATCAACACCCTATCTTCTTCATTGAAATTACAATTATTTATCGTATATTTAAGGAAACAATAATAAGGAATTCTGTATATGAAAAGAGCTTTGTTTTTTTCTTTGTTCATTACTACTCTGTTGTTATTCGGATGCGGTTCATCAAAAGACGCAGAGAAGGAAAGTGTTAAAAAAGAGGAGCAGAAACCTCCTGTTGTAAAAATCGAGAAGCCCGTTGAAATTTCATATGATTTTACGGGAAGATATCTCATGCCGAACTCAAATTTAGTTTTTGAAAAAAACGATCCTCAGGCTATTGAAGACCCTATCGTTGGGGAATTCGTACAATTAAAAAGCGGCAATAAATATACAATGGTTTTCCATAGATTTGAATCCGATACATCAACAAAAGCTAAAACCAGCGAGGTGGTTTTTGCCTTTGAGCTATCGAATATGGAGCCGGGAATGAAAATATATCCGGAAAAATTTGTATATTACCTGCTTAATTACAGTGATAGCAGGAGCCGTATAGATGGGAAGACTATTCACGGTTATATGGTCTTTGACCGGATAGATGAAAAAGCTGTAAGCGGAACTCTCAATTTCTCAATTGAGGGAACAAAGAAAAATTTCGAAGAGAATGATGTGGAAGTAACCGCTGAATTTAAGGGAAACTTCAAGGTTCCAATCAGCGATTTAAATAATTACAAGAGATAATATATGGGTTTTAACTGCGGCATTGTAGGTCTGCCAAATTCAGGGAAATCGACTCTATTTAATGCGCTGACAAAATCCAGCGTTCCGGCAGAGGCTCATCCCTTCTGCACTATTTCGCCTAATATAGGTATCGTTACCGTTCCTGACGAAAGGCTTTTGAAACTAGCCGCAATATTTAAATCTCCAAAGGTGATACCCACCACTATTGAATTTGTCGATATCGCAGGTTTAGTAAAAGGCGCTAGTAAAGGCGAAGGGCTTGGCAACCAATTTCTTGCAAAAATTCGCGAGGTAGATGCAATAATTCATACTGTCAGGTGCTTCGAATCCGAAAATGTAGCGCATGTTTACGAAACCCTTGATCCGGTACGCGATATAGAAATAGTCAATTACGAACTTATTTTAAAGGATATCGAGACGGTTAACAAAGCTCTATCGGAAGCAAGAAATAAATCCAAGAGCGGCGACAAAAAATATAAAGCCGATGTTGAATTTCTGGAAGTATTTAAAAGTCACCTTTCTTCCGGAAAATTGGCAAAAGATTTTCAAGCCGGTATTTTGGAGAGTGAACTCCTGCAAAAACTTTTTCTCCTTACTTCCAAACCCGTTCTATTTATAGCAAATGTGAACGAGAATAAACTTACAACCGATGATCCCTGCTTTTTGAAGGTGAAAGAATACGCTGAGGGAATCGGCTCGATAGTATTGAAAATTTCTTCAAAAATAGAATGCGAAATCATTGAGCTGCCTGATGAAGACCAGAAAGTTTTTCTGGAAGATATTGGACTTAGTGAATCGGGACTTAATAAAATCATCAGAAACGGTTACGAGCTGTTGGATCTTATTACTTTTTTCACCCATAACGAAAAAGAGCTTAGAGCCTGGACTCTCGAAAAAGGACTTACTGCCCCTAAAGCCGCAGGAAAGATACACTCCGACTTCGAGAAGGGATTCATAAAAGCAGAAGTTACAAAAATTGACGATCTCATTAAATATGGATCGGAAAATTCGTTGAAAGAATCAGGTTTAATCGGAATTCACGGTCATGATTACATAGTACACGACGGAGATATAATACTTTTTAAATTTCACGTTTAATTTTTTACAATAATTCTTATTGGAATTCAACAATGAAAAATTTCTTCAAAGCATTTTTTCTTTTTTTTGCTATAACTTTATTCGCACTAGTTAATCTTTATTCCCAGGAAAATCCTGCCAGGGGTTATATTCAGAATATCAGCATCGATTATTCAGAACCAAACATTGTATATGCTGCGGTAATTGGACAGGGATTAATGAAAAGTGAAAATTACGGGGAATCATGGGCGCAAATTTGCGATAAGGCATATAAAAACGAGTTCCATGTTGTAAAAGTTGACCCTAAAAATTCCGGCAGAATTCTTGCCGGCGGCGAAAGAAGCGGTTTACTGTTATCAACAGATAAGGGTAAAACCTGGCAAAGCGTTGGACTTAAAGATGTCTCTATCTGCGATATTGCGATAGATGAAACAAATCCAAAGAGAATTTTTGTTTTGGCGGACGAAGGAATATACCTAAATGAAAATATTGATAAAAGCGATTGGAAACTAACCTTTGACAGAGTTGAATACGTAAAAAAACTGACCAATAGTAAAAGAAGAATGCGTTTTTGGGATTACAGCCGCTTCCAAAAAGTGGCTATCAGTCCCCATAATCCAAACACAATTATTATTGCCGCCCGATGGGAAGGCGGATACCACAGAAGCGATGACGGCGGAATAACCTGGAAACATGAATCCGTTTCCGGTATCTATAGAAGAGTTGATGTCATACATTTTCATCCTCTGGATTCCAACATCATTTATGTTGGAACTCATCACCAAGGTATGTTCGCCTCATATAACCGAGGTAAAAGTTGGACTCCTCATAGCGATGGATTAAGACCTCAAATCAGACTGCCCTATTACGGCGCTTATTTAATCTCCGGGTTTGCCGCAGATAAAACTAATCCGGGAATATTTTATTCCGGTTCGGATTACTCAAATTGGAAAACAACCGACGGAGGATTAAATTGGACTGAGCTTGATAAATCGCTTACATGTGAATTTGTCCGCGCAATGGCGGTTGATCCCAAGAATCCTAATATCGTTTATGCCGGTTCCAATGTTGGCTTGTATAAATCAACAGACGCCGGAAAATACTGGCGTTCAATCAACGTGGGTTTGAATGAAGTAAAAACCGTTAAAAGTTTTTGCCTCAAGGAAAATGGTACCAGTTACGATTTCGCTCTCGCGAAAGACTACCCTTTCGTTTATAGAAAATCAGAAGGTGAGAACTGGAAATCGTTTTCGTGGCTGCTTGCAGAATTTGGCGCTAAAGAAGGGAAGGATTTATACTATGATGCCGAAACTAGAAAACTAATATTGGTTACCGATAAGGGTAATTATACCAGCAATGATTTAGGATACCGATGGGAGGGCAAGGGATCTGAGGTTAAATACCTGAACGCGGTAAGCGAGGTAACCGAAAAGCTGCCGGAATTAAATCCCGATACAAACTCAAGCTATCTGCTTCGTATAAGTCTAAAAGGAAATGTGCACTTCAATCACTTTATCGTAGATACTTTTTATAGAAATCCTCCATATATCAGTTTACAGATTGTCAAAGAAGGTTATCCTTTCAACAATAGCGTTCCCGCATGGCAGACAAATATTGACAGCCAACTCATTGCCAACATTTCTATTCCGAAAAATGCGATAGACCCGGATAAAAAATATATTATTTATACAGAGGTTCGCGATTTCCAAAAAAATTACAAAACAGGATTTAAAAAAATAATTTTTTCGGGAAAACAAAATATTGATATCGATCTTAACGAAGGATTTTGTCTTAAAAAGATAAGGTAATGGAAGATGATCGCTAAATCTGATTTCCTTATAATTATTAAATTATTGCTTTAAGATAGATAGACAACAAAAGAATAACGGTCATTTAGGGCTTATTCAAAGCCTCTTCATGATTACCGACAACCCTTAGAAAAATTGTATCGTTGATAATTTCGAATGTCATACGATAATTTTTGTCAATTCTGGTTTCCCAGATATTCCTGAATCCTTTCATTTTTTTTGTGTGTAGGGAAGGGTAGTTTACATTCATCGATAAATACTTAATCTGTTTATCTACCTTCTTCTGGATTCTATCCGGCAATTCTTTGTAGTAATTGTAAAATGAAGAATACGCCTTAATTTTCATCTTTTTAGCATCGCTATAAGTCCTTGAGGAGTTCCATCACCGATTAAGTCGCCTTTTCTCTTATCCTCATTTACTGTTTTTTCCATCTTTTGCCATTCTTTAGTCAGAAAATAGAGTTGATCCGGATCCAGAGATTCTTGCAATTTCATGAATCTTACAAAACTAAGAACTTCCTCCAATTTTTTTACCGGCAAACTTTCAATTTCACGATACAATGCGCTTCTCTTATTTTCAGAAGCCTGTCCCATAATTTTTTCCTTATTTTTACTCGTGTTTTTATTAATTGAATATACATTATATTTTTTTATAATAAAAGTTATTTTGCAATTACCGGAAATTTTGTTCTATCGGGTAAACACTTGGTCATGTAAATCACGTAATTCTCCATAGCTTAGTTTTATCGATAAAGAATCCGTTATTAATATTCTTATGATTCATAATAACCAACCGGCATATTTATATTTTTTTATTTTTAAAATTTCTACAGACATTAATATTCATATTGTAGGGCATTACTTACGAATTGCTTTTTTATGGAATTCCAATTACTTTATGACGTTTGAAATTATTTTTGATATTGTTTGACTGAAATCCAAAAAAATAAATACGTAAACGACGCCGCTTTTATAGTAATTGACGTTGAAACCACTGGTCAGAGCGCCCAGTTCGGCAGGATTACGGAGATAGGAATGGTTAAAGTTGTTGACGGTGAAATTATTGACGAGTACTCAACTTTAATTAATCCCGAGCAATTTATTCCTCCTTTCATAACCGAAATGACCGGAATAAGCAATGCGATGGTTGCTCAGGCTCCTAAATTCAGCGAAGTAAAGGGGCGAATACAGAGTTTCCTTAGCGATGGGGTTTTTGTTGCCCACAATGCAAATTTTGATTACGGTTTTGTAAACGCTTCCTTCCTCCGTGAAGGTTTAAAACCTATACCAAATGAAATTTTATGCACAATCAGAGTAGCCCGCAGACTGCTGCCTACAACAAAAAGCAAATCATTGGAATCGCTGATCAAGTATTATGGTATAAAGGTTAAGGATAGACACCGCGCATTGGACGACGCAAAGGCTACTGCCCAAATTTTAATCAATTTTTTGGATATCCTTGAAAACAAATACGAGATTGAAACATTATCCGACGTTCTTGCTTTCCAATATAAAAATGTCTTCAAACTTAAAAAACCGCCGAAGAATTTTTTGCTTTTAAAAGATACACTTGAAGAGATACCGGAATCCCCCGGAGTTTACTTTATGTATGACAAATATAATTCCCTTATCTACATCGGTAAAAGTAAAAATCTGAAGGAGCGTGTTGACTCATATTTCTATCACAACACAGGTCACACACAAAAAGTATTTGAGATGGTGCGTTTTGTACAATCAATTAAATGCGAAACCACCGGTTCCGAATTGTCTGCTCTGCTTTTAGAATCCAACCTTATAAAAAAACATAAGCCGCTCTATAATTCCGCGAATAAACGCTACAGAAAATATCCCTTTCTGAAAATTTCGCTCGATCAAAAATATCCTTCGCTCTCGTGGGATTATAACATAATCGACGACGGCTCCACCTACTTTGGACCATTCACAAACCGTGAGCATGTGGAGATATTCCTGGATACGCTCAACAAGCTATTCAGACTTAGGGAATGCAATGAGGTAAATTTCAAGAAAAAGAAAAACTGCATGTATTCTGATATCAATAGATGCCTTGCTCCGTGCATAACAGACGATGCGGAAGCGTATCAGAAAGAAATCAATAACGTTATCTGTTTTCTTAACGGAAAAATGAATGGTATCCTTGCTCGTTTTACTGAATCAATGAACGATAAAGCGGAGAACCTCCAATTTGAGGAAGCGGCAATTATACGCGATAAAATTACTATGATTGAAAAATTCGTACGTAAACATCAATACTTACCGTATTCAATCAATGACGCTAATTTTGTGATAATTATACCGGGATTTAGAAAATCGTTCGAATTATTTTTAGTGAAAAACAGCAAGCTGCTAAAGTCGGTTCTTTTTGAATCATTCAATGCCGAGAGAATAGGCGATCTGCTTGATGAAAACCACTTTCAGGATGATCTTTTTAATGGTAAGTATTCCAAGAAGGATTTCCATCAGTTCCAAATAATACTCAGTTGGATATATAAAAACCGCGAGTCTGCAGGTGTTATTGATCTAAACAGTAACACTAGAGAAGGAATCCTATCGGAAATAAAAAAATATCTTCAAATTTGAATTATATTTATCTTGCAGGAATAAAAAGCCGGTTCAAAATAATATTAAACCGGCTAAAAAAATAATAAATAATTTTACTATGATCTGGCTATTTCTTCATTAGCCGCCTGTATGTGTCCAATGTAATTCTCTGCAGGAGTGCCTGTCAATACAGCATCAGCAGTTGAAACAATATGTTTATAGCCCTTCACGGCTCTCACAATATTTTTGGTAGCTTCAATAACATCCTCTGCCTTTCCATCTCTTAATAACACAAGGTCAAGATTCCCTTTGGAGCAAATACTTTTATCGAGATATTTACGTGATTCGGCAAGGTCATTATCACCAGCCGGAGGCGGGGAGACTGTTTCATAGACATCACAGCCCAATCTGTTAAAATCACCATTCATGATAAATTTTCTTGTAAGTCCGCAATTGTGGTACCAGAAAAGACTGTTATGTTCGTGAGTCCAATCTGCAAAAGCTTTAATATATGGTAAATCCATATCCTCAAAAAGCTGAGGTGATGTCATCTCTAAACCATAAGAAGAATCGCTCATGAAATCTATACCTTCTTGTACCGCGATATCCATTATATAAATAGATGCTTTAAAAATAGCATCCATACTTTGGCGGAAAGCATCCTCAAAATCCATCCAATGAACAAATATATCCTGAGGATTGATTTGATAAGCCAACCAGGATGGATGCGGATGTCCAATAACTATTACGCCATCATCGCCGACTTTCTTTCTCCAATCCCTAAAATAGGTTCTGATTTCAGCCTCTCTTGAGGAAATCCCCTCACAAGCTGCCGCAACCATAAAATGATCTTCTTCCGATTTTACAGGACAGCCCTCTTCATTGCTCCATTTTACATCGCTTTTAATATCCCTCCTTAGCCATTCCCCTCTTACGGTTTTGATTACCGAAACAGTTTCAGTCTCCGTAGACCGGTTTTCATCAACTTCCCACTTAAAGATCAAGCCGGGAAGATCGGTCATAAACATAGGGATGTAATTTAATTCTCTTGAAACTGCGATTTCATCAACAATGAAATCTCCTGTTGCAGGTATATTAAGTTTTTTCATTACACTTTCAAGCACAGGGTAATGAGGTAAAAACGGCGAGACAATAAATTTTTTATCGCTTTCGCCTCTCACGTAATCAGTAAATATTTTTCTTGGTGTGTTTTCCATTATTAAGACTCCGCTATAATTCTATCAACAACAAGCTGTCTAAATTCCGGCGAGAGACTGGAAAAAAATGCGCTGAAACCGGTTACCCTTACAACAAGGTCAGGATATAGCTCAGGATTTTTATGCGCCGCGAGAATTCTTTCTTTATCGACAACATTTATATTTATTTGTGTACCTCCAAGATCAAAATGGGTTTTTATCAAATTCGAAACCAATTCCAACCCGCCTTCATCTTTAGAAATTCCGGGATCCATTTCCAGTTGCAGTGGAGCCGCATTTCCATATCCCGGTTGAACTGATGCAACAGCTGATGACAATGCCGTTAATGCACCATCTTTTCTAAATCCGGCTTCCGGGTTCGCTCCATGCGATACCGGGGCTTTTATATGTCTTCCGTTCGGTGTAGCGCCGACGTCATTTCCCATCATTAACTGAGTAGCCCATGAGAAAATTCCCGGAATAAGGTTGAGACCTTTAGGTGTTTTTTTGGATTTTACCGAATGTGTGAAATCATTTGAAATTTTCAGTGCATACTTATCTGCAATTGAATCGCCGTAACCATATCTCTGAATATTTTTCATCATTAATCTTGTCTTTTCACCATCGGATCCTGACCAGTTGTTTTTCAGATAGCCGTATAATTCATCCCAAGTTACTCTTTTCTCATTTACAACTCTCTGTTCAACAGCGGCAAATGAATCAGCGGCAGTAGCTAATGAAGCGGCATCAATTCCGAAATTATAATACTCTACTCCGCCGTTTGAAGCATCCAATCCTTTTTCTATTGTCCCATGGCAAAGAAGATCCAAATGAAGTTCAGGGAAAACCATGTACATATGATCATAATGATAGTCCAGGGCCCTCGCGATTGTGTCAACAGCCTTTTGATTGTGGAATGAAAAATATTTCCACAATTTTTCCATACTGTGTTCAGAACTCTTGTCGTTCATCATATCATCAAAAGCTATTTCAAAAACAGCTGCAAGATTAACCTTCGTACAATCGTTAAGGCAAAATTCAATACCCGGCAAAGCGTACCAGTTACATCCGCAATAGCCTCTAGTACGTGATATTTCATACGAAAATCCGTTCTTTGTAAATCCGGAGATTGTATTATCAACGCCTATAAATTTCGGCACGCCGGCTTTATCATTAAATAATATTTCCACACCTTTCATTAAAAGATCTTTAGGTATTTCATTTCCTACTGCAACAGCAACATTCACAGGAATCTTCAACCAATGAACCGCTTCAAGCATAAAATAAGAAACCGGGTTAGTAACTTCTTTACCATCAGCATCCGGACCGCCAATCTGTGTATAGCTTGTATCACGAAGGAAATAACAGGCTAATAAAAATGTTGCATGCTCGTCGGTAAGCGATCCTGCATCTTTATCTTTTTTATAAAATGGATATAATAATTTATCTATCTTACCGAGAGAACCGCTTCCGCTGTACATCTTTCCGGCCATTTGATACCAAAGCATCCATTGAAGAGCTTCTCTGTATGTTTCAGGAGGATCATTTACCAGCTTTTCGTTAATGCGCGCCATTTCTAAAAGGTTTTCCTTTAATAACGGATTTGTTTCTGTTTCCGCCATTTCCTTGGCTGCCTCTGCGCTTCTCTTTATCCATATCTGCATACCATCAATAAATGCATCAAGGCCGTCGTAAAATTCTGTTGATTTTTCCGAAGTATTAACTTTTCGGAATTTTTCAATTTTATTCTTGAGACCAGACCAGCCTAAATCAAAACCAATTTGCAGATCCTGACAAAAATGATTTACTGTTCCAAGTCCGGAGTGGACTTTGTACTTTTCAATATCCGGCTTAATATCGGCATAATCAAAATCGGGATTCCACTGCGGATCACGGTAGGACATAAAACTAACCATGTAAGCACCTGCAAGTTCACTTAATGGGTCAATATATGCCGGGTGCACTTTAAGCAGATCGCGGAAATTTTCACCGTTGATTTTCGCTCCGAAAAATCCTCCGCTTGGATGATTACTTTTAGGAATAAATTCCTTCAGCAATGCATCTCTTACCGGTACACCTGATGAATTAATAGTTTCGATTACTTTGATAGAATTTTCAGGCGGTAGTATTAATGCCTGATCATCCATATCAATTGCGCCTAATAACTTTCTTTTCGCTTTGGTGAACTCTATTTTTTTCTCCCGAAGCGCGGAAATTCTTTCCTGATAAGTTAAGTTTTCTTTCACTCAGTCTCTCTCATTCGTTAAAAAAAATACACTGCTGTTTTTCTATTAAAAACAGAATATGTTTTATAAATATATTTTTCATCTATAGCAATACAACATTTTAATTGTCTTTTTTGTTCCCTGAGGCTTGACTCAAATTTGTAGCCAAACCATCATTGTTTTTAGAATATTAAGATTCTGCTATAATTCTATCAACAACAAGCTGTCTGAACTCCGGAGAAAGGCTTGCGAAAAAGGCGCTGAATCCGGTAACTCTTACTACCAAATCGGGAAATTTGCCGGGATCTTTATGCGCGGCTAAAATTCTTTCTTTATCAACCACATTCATATTAATTTGCGTACCGCCTAAATCAAAATGCGTTTTTATCAGATTAGTCACTAATTCCAATCCGCCTTCATCTTTTGATATTCCGGGATCCATTTCAACCTGCATGGGACAAGCATTGCCATAACCGGATTGGATTGATGCAATTGCAGAGGATAAAGCGGTTAAGGCTCCGTCTTTTCTGAAACCAGGATCAGGATTCGAACCATGCGATATAGGGGCTTTAGCAAATCTTCCATTAGGAGTAGCATTTGCATCCTGACCCATTGCAATGTGTGAAGCCCAAGAAAAAATTCCTGGTATCATGTTTAATCCTTTTGGAGTTTTTTTCTCTTTCACGATCTTGGAAAATGTGCTTGAAATTTTTCCGGCATAATTATCAGCAATAGAATCTCCGCTTCCGTATCTTGGAATACTTTTCATCATCAAACGGGCTTTTTCACCCTCAGGATTTGACCAATTATTGTCAAGATGATTCATCAGATCATTCCAACTTAATCGTTTTTCATTTACTACTCTCTGTTCGACTGCCGCAAACGAATCTGCTACTGTTGCTAAAGCCGCCCCATCCAGTCCAAAATTGTAGTAATCAACACCTCCATTTGAAGCATCTAGTCCCCGCTCAATCGGTCCATACGATAATAAACTAATTAGTAATTCAGGATAAACTTCCCACATGTGTTCGTAATGAAAATCCAGACATTGAGCCATAACTTCTACCGAACGTCTAAGATGATACTCAAATAAATCCCACAACTTTTCCATTCCCGGAGAGGATTTATCATCGCTCATCATTTCTCTCAAAGCAACATCAAACACAACCGCGAAATTAATTTTTATACAGTCATTAATGCAGTATTCTCTTCCGGGAAGTCCATACCAATGACAACCCGAATAAGCTCTTGTTCTTGCTTGTTCAACAGTAAATCCATTCCTGGTAAATCCCTGGATAGTATTATCAACTCCTAAAAATTTTGGTATGCCGGTTTTATCTTCAAATAATATTTCAACACTTTTCTTTAAAAGATCCTTTGGAACATCTTTTCCAACCGCAACAGCAACATTAACCGGAATTCTTAACCAGTGCGTCGCCTCAAGAAGAGCGTAGGATACAGGATTAGTAACATCCTTACCATTCTCATCAGGACCTCCAAGCTGAGAATAGCTGGTATCACGTAAAAAGTAACAAGCAAGCAAAAATGTGGCATGTTCGTCAGTTAATTTACCTGAATCAAAATCTTTTTTGTAATACGGATACAGCAATTGATCAATCCTGCCTAAAGAACCGCTTCCATTGTACATTTTCCCTGCCATCTGATACCATAACATCCATTGGCATGCCTCATGAAATGTTTCTGGAGGATCATTTATCAATTTCTCATTCAGACGGGCTATTTCTAATAAATTTTCTTTAAACTGCTGATTAGTTTCCGATTCTGCCATCTTCTTTGCCGCCTCTGCATGCCTTTTTATCCAAATCTGCATGCCATCAATCATCGCGTCCAAACCATCGTAAAAATTTGTTGCCTTTTCTGAAGTATTAATCAATCTGTATTTTGCAACTTTCTGCTTTAATCCAGACCAACCTAAATCTAAACCAATCTTCACGTCTTGGCAGAAATGATTAGAAGCTCCTATCCCAGGCAAAAGCTTATATTTATCGATTTCCGGCTGCAGATAGGAGTAATCAAGATCAGGATTCCAATACGGTTCTCTGAGCGAGATGAAATTTACCATATAGGCTCCCGCTAATTCACTTAACGGATCGATATAAACGGGATGAACCTTCAAAAGATCCCTGAAATTCTCTCCGGTTGCTTTTGGACCATAGAAACCGCCGCTTGGATGATTACTCTTAGGAAAAAATTCTTTCAACAGCGCATCCTTAACCGGTACACCGGAAGAGTTTATTGTTTCGATTACTTTGATTGAATCCTCTGGAGGTAAAATTAGAGCTTGATCATCGAAATCCATTGAACCCAACAACTTTTGCTTCGCTTTGGTGAATTCTATTTTTTTCTCCCTAAGCGCGGAAATTCTTTCCTGAAAAGATAAAAACTCTTTCATTAATCATCTCTCTGTTTATTAAAAATAAAAATCGAATTACAAATTTCCGGCAATAACCTCGAACGGCGCCTATTTTAGAAAAATTTATCAACTATTTAATATAATACTTCAGACAAACAAAATCTGATTATATAGTATTATTAACAATCTTACTCTTTAAAATCTATATCAAATGAGGCGGCGCACTTTTTCAGTTCACTCATCCTCTCCTTAGTTATATCGGGCAGCTCCGCAGCTCTGTTTTGCATATCGGCGGCTCTGTATTTATCTCCTGCCAATCTGTGAAACTTAAGCAATTGCAATCTTAAAAATGCAGAATCCTTGCCGAACTTGTTTTTCCTTTTTTGTTGAAGTCCCGATACAAATCCGGATATAGCCGCTATCTCCTCCTCCGCGTCATTAACGGTCGGTATAACCGGTATCCTGAAAATTACCGGAATATTGACCTCTGATATCCGCTCAGCATTTTCAAGAATTAGTCCGTTATGTACGCCGGTGGCAGATTTATGTTTATCCGTATCCAGATGTTTTATATCCATCATAATTAAATCGGTGTAAGGAAGAGCTTCCTCAATCTGAGACCACCGGCAATTACCGGAGGTTTCTATAGCGGTATGTATATTTTCTGCTTTACATTTCTTTAAAATACTTATCGAAAATGCGCTGTGAAGCATTGGCTCACCGCCGGATAACGTAACCCCGCCTCCTGAAGAAGCATAATAATCTTTGTCCTTTAAAATCTCTTCGAAAACATCCTCGGCAGTTATGGTTTTTCCCGTTAATTCAAGGGCATCAGAATAACAAAACTGAATACAATCTCCGCAGACCACACATAAATCACGGTTATATTCATGAGTATTATTATTAATTGTATGCGCAGAATGTTCGCACTTGCTTAAACACTCGCCGCAATAAATACATCTATCAGAATAAAATAGTACTTCCGGTTTTGTATGTATACCTTCCGGATTGTGACACCAGAAACAATTTAACGAACAACCTTTAAGAAAAACTGTTGTCCTGATTCCAGGACCATCGTGTATCGAAAATCTCTGTATATTAAAAATTACTGCGCTTTCAGTCAATTGAATCCTCGCAAAACATAAAATCCCTATACCTTTCTATAATACCAAAATTGAAAAAGAATAATTGTTCCAAATATAAAACCGGGTGAGTTAGATAACAAAATGTAGAAATCCGGAGGCTGCTTTAAATAACTATACAAAGACCATACTAAAAAAGTAATGGTCAACATAATCATCAGGAAGAGAGACAACCCTTTTGTAGATTTATTTTTGAAGTTGCTTAAAATCTGAGCAGGTAACCCAAAAAACGTATAAACCGTCGTTATTATTAGCGCCGTAACCCCGAGAATATCGGTTAACTCATAACCAAACATAAAAAGTATCTTTCAATAATCATGCAAATATACTTTAATAAAAATTGTTTGTCAATATGAAAAAATAAACGCAGTTTTACTAATGAAAAGGCATTAAATCACTTCCTGTTTGAGGCAGGAAGATATATTGTAAAGATTGTTTTTTCACCGGGTATGGATTCTGCGGTGATATAACCATTATGCTGCTTAATAATCATATAAGCAATAGCTAACCCAAGCCCGCTTCCCTTTTGATTTGTTCTTGGTTTGGTTGTAAAGTAGGGATCAAATATTTTACTTATATTTTCTGATGAAATGCCGGTGCCGGTATCAGAAATCGAAAGTTTTACGTAGTTACCGGCTTTAAGCGCCAAATAACGAGCCTTCTCTTGCTCTAATAATTCATTTTTTGCGCTGATTGTAATCTCGCCGCCATCAGGCATTGCCTCTAAACTGTTTGTTAAAAGGGATTGGAACGCGCGGAATATCTGTTCGCTATCCATATCAACCCTATATAAATCTTCAGCAATTTCAGTCTTAAACTGAATAGATTTTTCCAATTCAAATTGTCTACTGCATTTCTCACAAACCTCAGCTAGAGAAGAAGAAACCTTAAAAATCTTTCCTCCAGATGAAAACATTCTCAGCTGCTGAGTAAGCTCTTTTGCCCTCAGAGAAGCAGTTTCAATACGGTTGATAACATCTTCGATCTTATCGTATTGTTTATTGCCGATTTTAATTTTTGCAATCGACAAATTGCCGATAATTGCCGTCAATAAATTATTAAAATCATGTGATATTCCTCCAATAAGAACAGATAAAGAATCTATTTTCCTGACTCTCAGCAGTTCTTCTTCTGCTGCTTTTCTTTCTTTTATTTCTTCCGTAAGTTGGGAGGTTTTTTCGGAAATAATCTGCTGTAGTTTTTTTTCCCTCAGCATACTTATCCGGTTTCTCCAGAGAATAACAATGAATCCCACTCCTAAAACCAGGAAGGGAAGCAAAATTTTAAAAAATGTAGTTTGATAAAAGAATGGTTCAACTATGATTGTTATACTATCACCTTCAAAATTCCACAACCCATCATTATTACATCCAATCGCTTTAAATTGGTACTCCCCGGGAGGTAAGTTTGTGTAATAAACTTCACGTCGGCTTCCGAGATAAGCCCACTCATCATCAAAGCCAACCAGCATTGCCTTGAACTGCATTTTTTTAGGATCCGAAAAACTTAAACCTGTGAATTTTATTTCAATCTGTTTCGTACCGGGTTTAATAATAATGGTTTTGCCTGCCACTTCAATCGTGTTATCCAGTTTAACGGATTCAATTATAATGGGCGGCGGAACATTATTAACTTTATGATTTAAATAGTCAACAACAGCGACCCCGGCGATTGTCGGGATATATAGTTTGTTGTCTCTCCCTTTGATGGCATTAGGCTGGAAACCTCCATTGCATTCTTCATTCAACATTCCTTCGGCTTTGCCAAAAGAGATACAATGTACCGATTGGCTTTTTCCGTCAAGAAAATCATTAAGTTCTTTCCATAGAGCCATGAAGATACCCCTGTTTGATGCCATCCAGAATCTCTCTTTTTCATCCTCTATAATAAAATGTACGATATTATCAAATAATCCGTTTTCTGTTCTTATTGTTTTGAATATACCATCCTTATATCGCGACAGACCACCGCCATATGTTCCAAACCAATAAGCGCCGGTTTTATCCTGATGTATTGCTCTCACTATATCGTTTGGTAATCCGTCCTTGACGGATAAGTGAGTAAATTTGCCATTATCAATCTTTATCACTCCAAATCCGTTTGTGCCGAGCCAAATATTATGGTCATGGTCCTCATAAATATAAATTATAAAATCAGCAGGTAATCCGTTCCGTTTATTGTATTGTGTTTGTTTACTGCCTTCAAATTTTGTTACACCGCCATCCTCTGTGCCGACCCAAATGTTGTTTTTGCTATCCTCAAAAATTGCCCTTATCCTGTCTCCGATCAAACTATTTTTACTTGAATAATTTGTTGTTTTATTTCCATCAATTACAAATAGTCCATTACCGGGAGTCCCGACCCACATCCTATTCCTCGAATCACAAAACAAACCGTAAATATAGTTAGCAAATTCGCTATATTGCATTACTTTCGAATAACCAGTCCCCTCGAGCCTGCACAGCCCTGACCCGTTTGTTCCAATCCATAACCTTTCTTCAGAATCCATTTGTAGAGACTGAATACTATTATTCAGCTTATCGTCATTAGGAGCAATCATTGATACTTTTCGTTTTTTCAGACGAAGTAATCCGGCAACATTAGTGCCTATCCACAAATTTCCTTCCCTATCCGTCAACGCTGCTTTTACATGATTATCCGGAAAACCATTTGATTTATTCAGAAACATATAATTCTTATTCTGAATTACCAGTAATCCCTTCATATCATTTCCGATTAAAATCAGATCATCCTGTTTTCCTATATAATAGATGGCTGACGAAACAACATCAAATTTTTTATTTGCATCTATAACCTTATTGTTGTCTATC
>Ga0351859_1061_pt1 | contig 25732 bp, 25 predicted proteins | sample BONcelFGM3001D11_FD_206789 | JGI IMG/M metagenome (GOLD analysis project Ga0351859, IMG submission 206789) | Enriched cells from coal bed in the Powder River Basin, Montana, United States - BONCAT cells FGM rep2 HSBNCT.FGM.300.1.D11 ... | reverse complement strand
GTGCCCTGGGCCGAGATCACGGCCAGGGGCAGGGCCAGGCGCACGGGGTCCGCGGCTTCGGCGGATGAGAGCCATATTTCGCCCTGCTGCAGGCGCAGGAGGCTGGGCGCGCGGTCCAGGCCTTGTGCGGCCGGGTTGAGGAACAGGCTGGTCTGGGCGTTGATGAACAGCGTGGTTGCGGGGTTTTTGATTTGGAGCTGGAGGCGGCCGCTGGGGCCGGTCATGAGCGCGGCGCCCGGTTCCGCGCAGTCTCCCTGGGCCAGGGGTTTGAAATTGGTGCCCGGCTGGGATTGTACGCGCACATCGCCGCTGATGATGTCCGCACGCATGATGCAGTCGCCGCGGTTCGCCGGTTTCGCGGCCTGGGCCGCGGATTTCTGTTGTGCGGCTGCCCGGCTCAAGGCCGCGCTTTGCCGGAATTCGTTTACGGTGATGGCGATGACCGCGGGCAGCAGGAAGAAGAGCATGCACCCGAACCCGAGTACGCGGGCCAGCCAGGGTTTGCGCTGGAACAGGTCCTGGGCTTGGGAGTGTTCTGCAGAGTCCGGGCCGAGGTCTTCAATGTCCTGCCAGGCTTGTGCGGATTGGTCCGGAGTGGCGCTTTCCAAGGCCACGCCGAACGAAGGAGACATGGGGGCCGAAGATTTTTTATCCTGCTGAGGCGGCTGGAACAGGGGGGGCAGGGTGGATTTATCAATGGGTTGCGCCCCGGCACAGGGTTTGGCTGCAGGCGCGTCTCCTGGCTCTGTGGGGGCGTTTGGCGCCTGGTGTCCGGCAAGGGCGCCCGGGATGCCTGCTTGTGGCGTGGGCGGTGTCTGAGGCGCGGTTTCGGCAGGATCTGTTTCGGCGCCGGATTTTCCGGATTGTTCAGGAGCGGGCTGTGGTTTTCGTCTGGATGGTTTGAGAGCGGTTTCCGGTGGCTTTGCTTGGCGGAACGGGTTGGGCGGCGGGGCCGGGATACCGGATTTGTGTTCAGGCTCGTGCGCGGGCGCGGCCCCGGGGGCCTGTGTGACGCCGGCCCCGCACATGATGCAGAATAATTTATCCGGCGCGTTGTCGTAGCTGCACTTGGGGCAGATGGCCATGATGTGTGATTCCGGCGCCTTTCCCAAAGGAAATACGGATTGTGTGACTATTTGTATATTAGCGATGGACCGGAATTTTTGTCAAATTAAGAGAACGCTCTTGATCAAATCCATGGTGTAATCCACAGCGCATGGGCCAAATTTTGCACGGTGCGCAGGCCCTGATTTTCATGTGTCTGGTTGCCCGTTACGCGGCCAGGCGGCGCACCAGCATTTCAATCACGGCCAGGGACATGTCGGCATTTTCGCGCAGGAGCTGGATGAACCACGGCCCCTTGATAACGAACAGGCGGGTTGGGCCCATTACGCGCAGGCCCGCGGTGCGCGGGATATGGCCCAGCACAGACATTTCGCCCAGCACTTCGCCGGGTCCGGCCGTGTATACAATCGCCTCTTCCGGGCCCGTTTCCCTGATCACCTGCACATTGCCCGTGTGGATGATGTACAGTTCGTCGCCTTTGTCGCCGGTGTGGCACAGCCATTCGCCGTGCCCGGCCGTGCGCTCGTTCATAACCCATGCGATATCATCCAGATGCGCCCTGTCGAAAGTGGAAAACACAGCGGTCTGCTTTAAAAACCGTACGCGCTCGCGTGACGGGATGCGGTTATCATTGTCCTCGGTCTTGTGCGCCCTTGTTGCGGCGCGTCCTTGTTCTGTCTTCATCATTCCAATCACCTCCCCTTAATGGGGAATTCTATTGTTGCAAGGATCAACAAAAAATAAGCATTAATGTTCCAGAATGCCCAATTACGCGGATCCTGCGCCGCAGGCATTGCACGCGGATTATTGTGATCTCCGGGGAGCAAACTATAATGTTTGGCATGCAAAAATCCGGCCGCCTCTTTGCTCACTCACTCCGGCGCATGGCGCCGCTTTTGATTTTTGTGTGCGCTGTGTATTCCTGCGGCCCTGCCACAACAGTCCGCGCCGCAGGCGGAACCCTGCACATCTTCATGTCAGAACTGGCCCTGGACCAGGTGCGCGACCCTGAATTGAAACAGCTTCTTTTGGATAACCGCAACGTGGTTCTCTGGGCCTCCTGGTACCCGGACAGCGGCTACGCGGGCGGCAACACTTATGGCGAATACTCGCACTGGACCCCGTTCCTGGACGGGTATCTGGATTATATCCGCGACACCGTGGGCGCAGCGGACCGGGATTTTCCGGTCCTGACCGCGCATCTCATGGGCGCAGCCGCGCACAGCATCCAGGACCAGGCTTTCGATCACATCTTCCTCGTGAAAACAGGGGAAATGGACGGCCACGGCCAGGAGCTGCTGGATTTCGGCCTGGACCTGGTGTGCATGGCCGACCACGGACGGCACACCCTGGATATTCCCGAGCGCGTGTACGCGGACCCCGGCATTTACACACCCGTGGCGCACCTGGGCCGGGTGTATGAACTGTTGGGCGCTGATTTCGACAAGGTGGAGCGCCAGATCTACCGGGGCCAGCGCCTGCTGGCCATGGCCATATCCGGTGAAAAACTTGTCCACACCCTGCGCCACGACATCATTCGCGAGCAAAGCCCCTGGGCCGCGGCCCATTACTATGGCGCGCCCGGCGGCGTGCTGCACAATGCGCGCATCACCGCCGCGTACTGGGAATCCCTGTGGAAACGCCTCAAAGGCGCGCGCAACGAGTTCTCGGTCATTGACACGTTCCCCCAGTCCGGGGGCGCGGTCCTGAGCGCGAATCCCGATACCGTGGACGCGGACATCTCAGTTCTGTTCAGCCGCCAGTACGACAAAAGCACAATCGCCCCGGACACATTCACCGTGCGCGACGCAGCCGGAACCCCTGTGCCCGGCCAGTTCCACTGGGGCTATGGCAGCAACCTGGTGCGCTTCCGCCCGGCCGAGCCCTGGCCCGCATCGCAATCCTTCACCGTAACCCTTTCAGGCGCCATCCGCGACGTGCGCGGCGACCCTCTTTCGCCCGAATATTCGTTCCCTGTCACATCACCCGCTGCACAGGAATAACAGCGCATAATCCGTTTGGCCGGGAACTGCAAACACCCTGCAGGGGATATATTTCGCAGGCGAGATCGCAAAATCGCGTATCCGGAGGCAGCATGAAACATTTGTTTTTGATATTGCTCGCGTTTGTCGCGGCATTGTCCGCATCCGCGTATGCTGCAGCACCCGAACATTTCATCAAACCCGGCAAGCCAGCTCCAGATTTCCGGCTCAACGACCAGTTCATACGGGTGCAGCAACTCAAGGATTTCCGCGGCATGCCCGTGGTTATTCTTTACACAGGTCGCGATCGCTTCGACGATACGGCCCAGATAATCTGGCAGCTTGAAAAAAAATACAATCGTAAAAAGAGCAAAGAAGACGTGGAAAAGATCCACATCATGGGTGTGGCTTATCTTAGCGGGGTGCCTTCTTTTGTAAAAAAGAAAGTTAAAAAACATATGAAAAAGCCCCAATATCCAAGCTTTCTGATGGATTGGAATTCCGAAATAGAGAGCAAGTACGGGTATGACCAGTCGAAAATAAGCGCGTTTATCATTGATTCCGAGGGTATTGTGCGCCATGCCGGCGTCATGCTTAACACAGATGAAGACAAAGCCGCTTTAATCCAAAAGATCGACACATTGCTCATTGTAAAAAATTAGAGCAATCATCCGGCCTTCAATCATTTTTTAAATAATTATGAATAATCGGGATTTACAGCACGCGGCGCGCACCGGGCAGTTTGCGCAGGAGCACGGATACCGCGCAGCAAGTTGGCGCGGCCAGGCAGAATAGAACCGCGAATTTGGCCAGGGGGTGTATTGTGACCGGGCGCAGGGCCAGGCCCAGGAACACCAGCACCGGCGCGTGCACGATGTATATGGCGTATGCGTTCTGCGACAGGAATCTCTGCACTGGCCCGCCCCGGTTCAGGCGCTTGCGGAACAGAATCGTGAGCCAGGCGATCATGCTCACGCACATCACGGGTTCCCACATGGCGTATACCAGGGCCTGCCACGTGGGACCGCCCAGGAACAGGTAATCCTTGCCTTCGAGCGCGCCGCCCGCGATGAGCACAACGGGCATGAGCACAATGCACGCCGCAGCCACTGCGGCCCAGCGCGGCCCGGCCGCATCGGGCAGGGCCGCGAACCACTGCCCGCGCCGCGCCAGAATTCCTGCACAGAATAGCCCGATATACAAGGGGAAATAAGCAATCTGGAAATTGATGAACGGTATCTCGCGGCCCACGGGCATGAGCAGCCGCACCGCGAAGGCCAGGAGACCGAACACAAGCATAAACGCTGCCAGCGCGTGCGCGCCCGGAACCGGGAGGACGGCTTCTTGGCGTTTTTCAGCGCGCCCGGGGCGCGCCAGGCCGCGGCTCAGCGCGCGCACCCCAACATACGCCAGGGTGAACACGAGCAGGGCCAGCACGAACCACAGGGGCCCGGTTCCCACGCCCGCGCGCATGTGGATTGTGAAATCCCACAAAAAATCCGGAAATGCACCCGCATAACCTTCAAGCGCAACGGCCCGCACCCACATGATGAGCGGGTTGATGAGCAAGTCAAAGGCCAGCAGGGGAATGCCCAGGCGTATGAGGCGGTCCCGCACGAACGGCCCCGCGCCCTTGCGCTCCAGGGCGCCCACCGTGAAATACGCGGAGATCATGAAAAAGAATGACATGAAATACGCCTGGTTCACCCCGCAGAAGATGCCGGACACCACCACGGTGAGCGTATCCTGGCGGCCCTCGTGATAGTACCACCCGCCCGTGCCCGAGTATGTGATGATGGCATGGTGCGCAATCACCAGCAGGGTGAGGAACACGCGCAGATTGTCGATAAACACCAGGCGCGCGCCGGGCGCTGCGCCGGCCTGTTTCTTTTGAGCCATGGGCGTATTATAATATATGAACTGCGGCGCCGCGCGTTTTTTGTCCGGCTCATTTCCGCATGGGTGTATACATTTATCCTCAATTCCTTGAAAACGGCATTTCCATGTGTTATGTTTTTATTTGGTGCTCAGGCGCCAGATTTTGTGTTGGTTGAAATTTTGCCAAGCGATCATTACGCAGCCGCAGGCTGGGAGATATAGAATCATGAGACCGACGTACCGACCGAAGAATCGCCGGAGGCACAGGGAACACGGATTCCGAAAACGCATGTCCTCAAAGGGCGGAAGGCGCATCATCAACGCCCGCCGAGCCAAGGGGCGCAAACGCCTCACCAACGTGTGAGCGGTATTCGCCCCTGCCGGCCATCACCAGCAGCCGGGCCATCGGGCATTTGCTGCGCACAGGGCGCCGCATGCGCGACAAGCACGTGACTCTGGTGTTCGCCCCCGGCGGGGATCCGTTCGGCGCGCGCATGGCCCTTGTTGTGCCGCGCCGCGCCGGCATTGCGGTTAAACGCAACCGCATCCGTAGAATCCTGAGGGAGGAAGCACGCCTCGCACACCAGGTTCGCGCCATGCCTTACGATCTGGCCCTGTGCTGGAAAGGCCCCATCGCCGATGGGGCCGCGCGCCACGCACGCCGCGAAGCCGCTTTGCTCCTCCAAAAATTCGCCGACGGTTCACAATGTTCGCCAAAGCCGCCATCGCGCTGATAAGACTCTACCAGATGACACTGTCGCGCATCCTGCCGAGTTCCTGCCGCTTCACACCTTCGTGCTCGGTGTACGCTGTGGAAGCTTACAAAAAACACGGTTTTCTGCGCGGCACAGGCCTGGCGGCCTGGCGCATCCTTCGTTGCAATCCTTTTAACAAGGGCGGCTACGACCCGGTCCCGTAACGCTCTCTCTCCCGGCCACACAAGGCTTGAACCGGATTCGTAACTCTTATGTGGCAGACAATTGTTCATACTTCATCAAGCTTTATAGTCGATTCTCTCATTTTCCTTACTGAAAATGTGACACACAATTATGGGTGGAGCATCATATTGCTCACACTCATTTTCCGCATTCTCATCCTTCCCCTCACCTTCAAAAGCATCAAGAGCATGAAGGCCATGCAGGAACTTCAGCCCAAAATGAAGGAGCTGCAGGAGAAATACAAGGATGACCGCGAGGCCCTGGCCAAAAAGCAGATGGAGATGTTCAAGGAGCACGGCGCCAACCCCATGGGCGGGTGTCTGCCCATGATCCTGCAAATGCCCATCTTTCTCCTTTTGTTCCGCGTGCTGCGCGCTCCCGAACTCAACGGCTATATTCTTATCAACTCTTCGTTTTATGGCATGGACCTCACCACAGCCGCGATCACGCGCATCCCGCCCGCATTCCTTGGCGGCCTGTCCCTGGCCATGCCCGGCATGATTGACCTGTCCGTAACCAACATCGGCTTCCTGCAGCACACCTACCTGTACCTGCCCACCCTGGTCCTGGCCGCGGGCATGTCCGTCACCACCATCATTCAGCAGAAACAAATGGTCGTCGACCCCAACCAGAAGGGCATGATGATGATGATGAATCTCATGCTCATCTACTTCGCCGTGATCATGCCCTCGGGCGTGCTCTTGTACTGGGTGCTCGGCAACGCCTTCCAGATAGTGCAGCAGAAATTCACCGGAACCACAGCCCCGCCGCAGGCCGCGGCCAAGGGCGCAAACGGTAAAGCTGTGCAAGTAAAACCGCTCGACAAAACCGGCGCCAAAGCCAGTGGCGCACAATCCGCCGCCGCGCCTGAAACCACGGGCGCCGCGCAAAGCAATAAGAAGAAAAAGCGCAGAAAAAAGAAATAAACACCGCTCGCGGACGCCGCCCTCGCGCGCGCCCTGCGACTCTCCGCAATCCTCCCGCTGGCGCCGGTCATTTCCGCCAAGCGGGCGGCTTCCACGCAGCGGTTCATTCCGTGACATTCCGAACCCTTCCCGCGGTTCTGAACAATTCGGACAAAATTCACGTTTACCGGGAGCCAGCTTATGAAAGAAGTCGTCACCGAAGGCAAAACCCGCGAAGAAGCCCTGGCCCAGGCCCTGGCCCAGCTCGGCGTCACCGAAGACCAAATCGAAATCGAAGAAATGGCTTCCCAGCAGCGGGACCGCTTTTTCGGCCTCCTGTCCACAAAAATTATCCGCCTGCGCGTATCCGTGCGCGAAGAACCAGAACCCGAACAATACAACCCGCCCCAGGATTTTGAAGACGACATCGACGACGATATCGAAGCCGATTACGACGATGACTATCAGGACGACATTCAGGACCATGCGCCCGAGCGCCGCGCCTCACAACCGGCGCCCACAACAGAAGAAGCCGAACAGGCCGCAGAATCCGTGCGCGAATTCCTGGCCGGCGTTCTCTCCAGCATGGGCGTAGATCTCGAAATCAGCACCGAAATCGCGGACGGCATCGTCACCGTATTCCTTGAAGGCGAAGACTCCGGCATGATCATCGGCAAATTCGGCCAGACGCTCGACAGCCTCCAGTACCTCACCAACGTGGTCGTGGGCAAGCAGACCGACCGCAAAGTCAAAGTCGTGATCCAGGTCGGAGACTACCGCCGCCGCCGCGAAGCCTCCCTGCGCCGCATGGCCAAAGCCATGGCCTATAAAGTGCTCAAAAACAAAAAGAAAGTCGTGCTCGCGCCCATGCCGCCCCAGGACCGCCGCATCATACACCTGGCCCTCAGCAACTTCCGCAACGTCTCAACAGGCAGCGAAGGCGTAGGCCCGGACCGCCGCGTGGTCATCTCCTACAAGAACTGACCCGCCGCCGCGCACGCACGCCGGAAAAGCACACCGCTCCGCCAATCCCCGCCTTTCCTATGAGCGCGGGCTTCCAGTCCGCACCGCACAGCGCAGAACCTCGCGAAACAAATTGGAAATTGACGGAAACAGCATAAAGCGGCGATTGCCAATCAGTGTGATAACATCGTTTATTTTTGGAGAAAACCACCGGTAAAGCCGGTGGATGAAATCGTGCTGCAGGCGCGTACCGTTACCACCAACAAAGTTGGTGGAATTGTAGGGCGGGGTCACCGCACCCCGCCGTAATCTGTAACAAAGATTCAAAGATCATATCAAATAAGAGCCAAGTAACAGATATCTCGAATAGAGATGAACGGCAAGCTTTTTATAGCGGTGTGTTTATTGCACTGGGTTGCGGGACACGACATTTTTGTATCAAATTAAGGGCCTTCGATACATAATTGTTTAGAAATCAGATGGGCAATTATGCATTGAAAAAATTCATATATCCAATAAAAACCTAATAGGAATGCTGATATTTTGCCGCGGCGCCGCGCTGATGTTGAATTATGGCATGAATATTGATAATTGGTGTGGCGCGAAGCAGTGGCCTTGTTTTAGCATGCGATTTTTTTCCAGGGGGGGAGATAACCCGGTTTTTGCGTATTCTAAACATGATTTAGTGGCCTCGCTTCTTTATGTAATGAACCACTTTTTCATTTCCGGGATAACGGCACATCCAATCTAACCAGACGCGGCCTGCGGCCTGTCTGTTCTCATATCCAATTCTGATGTGAAAGGTGCTTTTGCTATGAGAAGAATTATGTCTTCAGCTTTGCTATGCCTGATTTTGATTTCCATGACAGCAATTTGCATTATGACACCGGCTTTTGCCGGGGACAAAGCTCCGGCCCTGGCCGTGGATTCCGGGGACACCACGTTCATTATGATGTCCGCGGCGCTTGTGCTGTTTATGACAGTGGGGCTGGCGTTTTTCTATGGCGGCCTGGTGCGGCGCAAAAATGTGCTGTCCATTCTCATGCAGTGCTTTTTCGCCATGGGTATCATTACGCTTCAGTGGGTGTTTTTCGGTTACTCCCTGTCGTTCGGGCCGGATATCGGCGGTTTTATTGGGAGCATGGACTGGGCCGGGCTCAAGGATGTGGGGGTGGCGCCGAGCCCGATTTATGCGCCCACGGTGCCGCACCTGGGGTTTATGGTTTTCCAGGGCATGTTCGCGATCATCACTCCGGCGCTGATTATCGGCACGTTCGCCGAGCGCATGAAGTTCAGCGCGTATGTGGTTTTCATTTTGCTGTGGACCATTTTCGTGTATGAGCCCGTGTGCCACTGGGTGTGGGGCGGCGGGTTCCTGGGCGCCATGGGCGTCCTGGATTTCGCGGGCGGCATTGTGGTGCACGTGACTGCGGGCGTATCGGCCCTGGTGTGCGCGTTTATGATTGGCAAGCGCACGGGTTATCCGGAGCGCGGGGTGGCGCCGCACAATCTGCCCTTTGCTGTGCTGGGCGCCGGCATCCTGTGGTTCGGCTGGTTCGGGTTCAATGCGGGCAGCGCCCTGGCCGCCAATGGCACGGCTCTGGTGGCGTTTGTGGCCACCAACACGTCCGCCGCGGCCGCGGCCGTAACCTGGGCGTGCATCGAATGGTTCACCAATGGCAAAAGGCCCACCATGCTGGGCACGATCACGGGATCCATTGCGGGCCTGGCCGCGGTCACGCCCGCAGCGGGGTATGTCGGCCCCATGTCCGCGGCCATCATCGGGTGCGTTTCGTCAATTATATGCTACGTGTTTGTGGCGGTTATCAAGCCCAAGGCCGGATATGATGATTCGCTGGATGTTTTCGGGGTGCACGGCGTGGGCGGCATCTGGGGCAGCATCGCTGTGGGCCTGTTCGCTTGCACCGCGGTAAACGCTTCGGGCGCGAACGGACTGTTCTTCGGCAGCGCCGCCCAGTTGCTGATCCAGCTCAAAGCCGTGGGCGTCACCATCGCATATTCCGTTGTTGTTTCAGTCGTGATTCTCAAGGTCGTGGACATCGTGCTCGGGCTGCGCATCGAACAGGCCGATGAACGCTTTGGCGCGGACCTCACACAGCACCATGAACGCGGCTATACCCTGATCGACTGATGGGGTTCAATTTACTGAGGAGAATTTCACTATGAAATATATTATTGCAATTATTCAGCCGGACAAACTCACAGACGTGCGCAACAAGCTCATAGAGAATGAAATCAACCTGATGACCGTGAGCGAAGTCATCGGCCATGGCAGGCAGCAGGGCATCACCCAGGTTTTCAGGGGACACAAAGAGGCGGGCTCGTTTCTGAGGAAAGTCAAACTGGAAATCGCCGTGAACGATGAATTCCTGGAAAAAGCGGTAAAAGCCATTCACGAAGCCGCACACACGGGCAAAGCCGGGGACGGGAAAATTTTTGTGATGGAACTGCAGCAAGTGTACCGCATTCACACGGGCGAGACCGGCGCAGTGGCAATCGGGTAGCGGCTGCGCCCCCTGGAACAGAAGCGTGCAGAAACGGCGGCCAAGCCCCGGATTTTGCTTTGAAATTGAGGGGCGGCCCCGGGCGATTCCCTCCTGTTTCCAGGGTTCGGCTATGGCGTGAGGCTTGATATAACAGGGAGCATCTCCTGCGCTCCACGGCAGTGTTCTTTTGTATTGAGAACATTATGCGTATAATGGGGTCTTGGAACTTAAGTTGCCGCGGGGCTGTTTGATTCTGCGGGTGAAATGCTTGTGATTATGAGCCAGGCTACGGACAATGATCAGGAACTGCTGCACCGGGCGCGGGGCGGTGATTTTGATGCGTTTGAGCAGCTTGTGGGCCGCTATGAGGGCCTTGTGTATTCGCACGTTTATTCCATTCTGCGCCACGCCCAGGATACCGAGGATGTGGTGCAGACCACGTTTGTGAAGGCGCTTGAAAACCTGGATACATTCCGCGAGGAGGCTGCGTTCAAGACGTGGCTTATGCGCATCGCCGCGAATACGGCGCTGAAGTTGCTGAACCGCAAGGCGCGCACAGAGGTGTCCCTGGACCAGGCCACGGACCCGGATGCGGAGGGGCATATCGCGCATCCGGATTATATCGCGGACTGGGGCGAGAATCCCGAGCAGCGGTTCGCGCGGCGCGAGACCCAGCGCATTCTGCGCGAGGCCCTGGCCGAGCTGCCGGATAATCAGCGCGTGGTGTTTGTGCTGCGCGATTTGCACGGGCTGAGCGTGGCGGAAACCGCGGAGGCGCTCAATATCTCGCGCGCCAATGTCAAGGTGCGGCTGCTGCGCGCGCGCCTGGCCCTGCGCGAGGGCCTCACACGCGTGTTCGGTGCGGACAGGCAGCGCCTTTCGCCCGACCACAACCACAGCCACGACGGCGAGGACCGTGTGCCGGCGCGCGATGTGCTGTCCAGTTATATTGATTTCTACGGGGGCGTTGCCCGATGAAGTGTGAAGATTTGATGCGGTTTCTGAATGACTACGTGGACGGCGATATCGACGAGTCCATCTGCAAGGATTTCGAGGAGCACATGGGCGAGTGCAATGCCTGCCGCGTGGTGGTGGATAATATCCGCAAGTCCATCAAGATTTATAAGGACGAAGAGGTGTTTGAGCTGCCCGTGGAATTTCGGGACAAGCTGCACGCCACGCTGCGCGATAAATGGCGCGCCAGCGGCCCCGGCGGCGCACCAGCCCCGGACCCTGAGGAATGAAAGACAGGGAAGATAAAAGCAAAACCGGTTTTTTTCGACGACTTAAGAAACCCTTTGAGGAAAGGTTTTCTTAAGAATCTTCCCCAAACTTTTCGGCGGGCAATTCCCGGGCTGAAGGCGCGCCGGGGTAGTGCCTCATAAATGATTTGGAAATTCAAAACCCTCGGCTGACAAACAGCTATTCACTTTTTAGCAATTGTGTTAATTGAGAAAAATCAGAAGCTTCAGGAAGTAACCGGCGCGCCGCGTGCGCAGGCGCCGCCGAAGGTGACTTGCTGGGGATTGTTGCACTTGCCGCACGCCAGGGCCGTGGTCTCGAAGATGCGCTCGGACTCCACCGCGGGTTTCTGGTAGGGCTTGCGGCCCGTGTTTTTGCTCTTGTCTTCGCTCATAGTTTATACCTTATGATTCTACCGCATTTGAGGTCTTTTGTCTATTGCGCAGGATGGATGCGATGACGCGCGCGCCCGCGCATGCGCTGGGCGAGGGGCCCAGCAGGCCATTGCCTTCGAGATAGGCCACGCCGCTGCACCGCAGGCAGTAGCCGTTGATTTCGCAGTTTTGGCACTCGGTGAGAGCGTCATAAGAGAGGGTGCGCAGGTCCCGCGCGGCCTGGCTGTGCCAGATGTCGCCAAAACTCTGCTGCGTGAGATTGCCAAGGGGGATGGGCATCTGGATGCAGGGATAGACCGTGCCGTCCGGGGTGATGGAGCACACGCTGCGCCCGGCGTCGCAGTCGGGCCGCGGCGCGCCGTCGCGGGGCAGGCCTTCAAAGGACAGGTTGAGCCGGTCGTCTTCATACAGGGGTTTGAGGTCCTGCTCGCAAAGCTGGCAGTTGAGAGGGTCGGGGCTTCCGTCCTGGCGCGGGGACACGTGTACGTCGATGAGCTGGCGCATGCCGTGGTCGGCGGCGAATTGCACCAGGGCCTCGTGCTCGCCCTTGTTGGGTTTCATGATGACCGAGCGCAGGGTGGCGTGCAGGCCCGCGTGCAGCAGGTGTTGGATGCCCTGCACGGATTTTTCGTGCGAGCCGGGTGTGCGGGTAACGGCTTCGTGCGGTTCGGGGCGCGCGCCGTACAGGGTCACGCTCACGTCTGCGAAGCCCAGTGCGGCCAGGCGCTGTGCGGTGGATGCGGTGATGAGGGTTCCGTTGCTGATAAGGGTCAAGGCGAAACCCAGGCCGCGCGCGTGGGCCGCGATGTCGAAGAAGTCGGGGCGGCGCAGGGCCTCGCCCCCGGTGAAGGTGAGCATGAAACCGCCCGCGGTCGCGAGCTTGTCCAGGGCCGCGCACGCCTGCGCCGTGTCCATTTCGGGCGCGGTGCGGTCCGGGGGGTTGAAGCAGTGCGCGCAGCGCAGGTTGCAGCGGCGGGTGACCTCGAACATGGTGTCAAAAGGCACAAGTTTGTGGCGCGCGGCGTCCTGCAATTTTCCGTAGATGCGGCCCATGATGGTTGCCCGTCAGCACCTTTCCAGCATTTGCCTGCCCAGGATTTCGCCCAGGAATTCGGCCACGTCGCGGCGAGCTGTTTCCTGGTCCACCTGGTATTCGGCGAACACGGCGTCCGCCAGTTCTGCGGCCGTGCGCGGCGCGTCGATTTGTTTCCACAAAAACGATCCCACATCGTTGAGCAGGTGCAGCACAGCATCCGCGGGCGTTACGAGCATGACCTGCCCGTCCAGTTCGCGCCAGGCAACCTGCGGGTTGCGTTTCACGCACAAGGTGTCATCCGGCATCAAGCAGCCTCCAGGGTCCAAGGGTTGGGTCGAACGAAAGCCGTTCGCAGGGCAGGGCGGTTGCCATGCCGTTGCACAGAGACAGGGCCGCGGCCGCGGCGCCGGGGTGTTTGTCGAAGCACAGCAGGGTGCTCCACAACTCGGCTGCGGCCGGGGCGCGGGGCACGGGCGTTGCGCCTGCGGGGCTGTTGCGGTCCAGCACATAGAAGCGCTCCAGGGGCCCCGAGATATTCTGGCCGCCCACGCCCAGCTCGCCCATGAACGGGGTGCCGTAAACGCGGTATTCGTTGTCAATGAGCCGCACGGCCACAAGTTCATCGGACAGCAGCTCACCGGGCGCGCATGTGGCGGCCAGGGTGCTTTTGCCCGCGCCGGATCGGCCCACGAACAGGTGCCCGGCGCTGCGGCGCACCGCGCCCGCGGCGTGGAACAGCCCCCCGCCATGGTGTATGAGCCAGGCCGAAAGCCATACGCGCAGCAGCCCGTCCAGGGCGTACTCGCCCCCGGCCATGCGCGCGCTGCCGCGCCCCGCGGTCGGGTCCCACTGCGCCTGCACCTCGCTCATGGCAATGCGCCACGCCCCGGACACGGTATGTTCAAACAGCACCGGGTGCCGCCGCGGAACCGGTTGCGAATCCGCATCCCACGACAATTCCCATTCCCTCGATGCGTCAGCCGTTTCAAATGCGCTGTAGCGCCGCCGGGCCGCGGGCATCTGGGAATCGGGAATGCCGCTGAGCCGCACCGCGGTCTCCGCTATTTTCAAAATTATCTGGTTCGATGTCGCGATTGTGGCATTCCTCCGCAGCGGCGGCGTTGTACGGGCATGGAGCGTGCTGCTGTTCTATTCCATTATAAATGACTTTGCCGCGCCGTGTAGCCAAACCCGGCAAACCTCCGGACCCCGGCCGGCAATGTATAAATGTGTATACGCATTGCCGTCGCATATATCATTTACAACGATTTTATAGCCTTTGATTGACCGGTTTTTATTTTGATGGTATATTGCAAAAGTTGAAAATGGTGTCAATGCGCCATATATTAATGGGGCCACAGGCAGTGAAGGGGGTATTCCGGAGCATTCCGGGGACCTTTCAAACTAACAATCAATCCTTCATGAGCCGGTGACCCGCGGAGTTGTTACACGGCGCCCGCGGTAACAACAAACTGAAAGACAGGTGGTAGAGATTCAAAGCTGCGCCACTCGCGCTATGCTTTGAATTCATCAGGAGGAGTGTGAATCTGCCACATGGCTTCAGACACCACTACCCAGGAAACCCCGAAGGAACAGATCCAGGAACAGGCCCCCAAAAAGAAATATTTCTACCATATGGATGAACCCTGCACCGATGATTGCGCGCGTAAATTCCTCGCCGCCTTCGCCACGGTGCTCAAGCATTCCAACTACAAATATGCGCTGGACAATTACTCGCGCGTCACCATGCACTGCGGCCGCTGCGCCACCCTGTGCCCGGTCTACGAGGTCACCAAAGACCCCAAAGACATCCCCTGCTACCGCACCAACCTGCTGGTGAAAATTTACAAGCGCTACTTCACCCTCACAGGGCACATGAAAACCAAATACCTCAACAGCAATTTCCACCTCCAGGACAAAGACATCGACGAGCTGCTCGAAAGCCTGTACCGCTGCACCGCCTGCCGCCGCTGCTGGCTCGAATGCCCCATGGGCATCGACCACGGCCTCATGACCCACATGGGCCGCTTCATTCTGAGCGAAATGCGCATCATCCCGCGCGCCCTGCAACTGGCCACGCGCTCGCAGCTTGAAGGCCCGGTGTTCAACACCTCGGCCATCCCCCTGCCCGCTCTTGAGGACACGATCGAATTCCTTGAAGAGGAACTCGAGGAAATCACCGGACAGAAAATCAAATTCCCGCTCGGCAAAAAAGATGTGGAATACGTGTTCTTCGCCCCGGTGAGCGACTACATGATGGAAGCCGAAACCCTCATGGGCATTGCCGCGGCCATGCACGCCATGGGCCAGGCCGACAACTGGACCATCGGCGACGTGAACTACGACGGCATCAACTACGGCCTGTTCTACAGCGACTGGATCTGGGAGCGGGTCATCAAAAATATGGCGGCCGAAGTCAGGCGGCTCAACGGGCGCAAAGTGCTCATCGGTGAATGCGGCCACGCCTCGCGCTCGGCCAAAGTGGGCATTCCCCTGTGGGCCGGCCCCAACCCCCCGCCCGTTGTCAACATCATGGAACTCACGTACGAAGCCGTGAAAAGCGGCAAAATCAAGCTCAACCCCGACCGCTGGCCCCAGCGCGTCACTTACCACGACCCCTGCAACCTGGCCCGCCTGGGCTGGGTCGTGGAACAGCCGCGCTATATTATTAGACAATTCCTAAAGAATTTTGTTGAGATGACGCCCGGCGGAAGGTATAACTATTGCTGTGGCGGCGGCGGCGGTTCCGTGTCCCTGGACGAAATTTACGAATTCCGCATGAACATCGGCGGCAAAAGAAAAGTCGATCAAATGATAGCCGCGGGCGCGGAAATTGTTATTACGCCCTGCGCCAACTGCAAAAAGCAGATCAACGAACTGATTCAGTACCACAAACTGCCCATGGAAAACAAGGGCCTGCACGACCTGATTCTTGAAGCCATTATCTGGGACTGATACAACAGTTATTTAACAAGGGTAAGCCTACGGGAGGACATATAAAATGGAACAGTGGTTGGAATACGCAAGAGGACCCCTCTTTCTGGCGACATTTCTGTTCATGGTTTTCGCCCTGGTGCGGCTCGTGGCCATACACCTGCTGGCCATGCGCAGTGTCTTGAACAACACCCAGAACAAGGATATCGCCATGGGCGCGCTGGCCAAAAGCATCACCGACTGGATTTTGCCCATGCACCTGCTCAAAACGCGCCCCCTGTTCAGCGTCACGTCCTTCCTCTGGCACCTGTGCATCATTCTCCTCCCCCTGTTGTTCGTAAGCCACATCCTGCTCTGGGAGCGCGGCCTGGCCTCTTTCATCCCGGGCATCACATCCGTGAACATCCCCGACTTTATTGAACTGAACAAACACGCGGCCGACCTGCTTACCCTCATCACCGTGCTGTGCACCGCGCTCCTGTTCGTGCTGCGCGCCGTCAACCCCGTGTCCCGCGCCCTCAGCGAGCCCATGGACTACATCCTGCTCGGACTTATCGCCGCGCCCTTCATCACCGGGTTCCTGGCCGTGCATCCCGCCATGAGCCCCATTCCCTACAACGTCACCATGCTTCTGCACATCCTCAGCGCCGAAGCCATTTTCGTGCTCATGCCCTTTACGAAACTGGCCCACGTGGCGCTGTTTCCGTTTGGTAGAATATCCAGCGACATCTACTGGCGCTTCCCTGAAGGCGCCGGACACAAGATCGCCGGCGAAATGCACGGCGAGGAGGCAAAAGTATGAGCAGCTCCCATGGCCCCAGCGACAAGGCCATGGCCATTCTCACAGACGTCACACGTTGCGTGGGCTGTGAGAAATGCGTCATGGCGTGCGAACGCACATGGAACACCGGAGACACCATCCCCTCCATCTACTCGGCCCCGGACGGCCTCAGTGGAAACCGGTGGACCAGCATCGTCCAGATCAAAAACAACGGCAACGAACGCTTCGTGCGCAAGCAGTGCCTGCACTGCGTGGAACCCTCGTGCGTGGGCGCTTGCCCCGTGCACGCCTTCTACAAGACCGAAGAAGGCCCGGTCATCTACAAAGCCGGCAAATGCATCGGCTGCCGCTACTGCATGCTCGCATGCCCCTACTCCATCCCGCGCTATGACTGGGACGAGCCCAAGCCCTTTGTGCAGAAATGCAAAATGTGCTACGAGCGCCTGCTTGAAGGCCAGCGCCCCGCATGCACGCAGGCCTGTCCCTACGGCGCAACCATCTTCGGCACACGCACAGAAATGATCGCCGAAGCGCACAAACGCCTCACCAACAAAAACAACGGCAACGAACCCGTGGAATACATCGACAAAATCTGGGGCCAGCACGATTACGCCGGCACCTCGGTCCTGTACCTGTCCGACGTGAACCTCTACGAACTCGGGTTCCCCACGCCCGGCAAAGTCTCGGCGCCCAATGCCTCCATCCCCGGCCACTACTCGCACCCCGTGGCCCTGCAGACGCCGTTCCTGGCAGCCACAGTCTTCGGCTCCCTGGCCGGCATCACATGGGTCATCAACCGCCGCATGGCCATGGCCGAACAAAAACAAAAGGAAAAAGACCAGGACTATTAAAAGCATCGCGCACCTGGCGCCGCAGCAACACCGTAGAAATCCATTAACGCACGCGGAGTAAACAGCTTATGAAAAAATTGCACACACTTAAATCCGTGCTCATCATCATCGGCATATTCGGCCTCGTAGCCTGCATCGGCCGTTTCGCTTTCGGACTGGGCGCAGCCACCGCCGTCACCGACCAGATCCCCTGGGGCCAGTGGAAAGTGCTCAACATGGTCGCCGGCGCGGCCCTGGGTACCTGCGGCTTTGTCATGGCCCTCATTGTCGTGGTCCTGCGCTTTGAACGCTTCGAACCGCTCCTGCGGCCCGCAACACTCATCGCGTTCCTGGGCTACGGCTCGTCCTGCTTCGCCCTGCTGCTCGACATCGGCCTGCCCTGGCGCATCTACCACCCCTTCATCTTCTGGAACATTCACTCCTTCCTCTTTGAAGTCTCCATCTGCGTCACCATGTACTTCACCATCACAGCCATTGAAATGATTCCCATCGTCACAGAACGCGGATTCCTGCACAAATTCCACGAACTCGGACACAAAATCCACCACTATGTCGTGCCCATCGTCATCGTGGGCATCACCCTGTCCAGCATGCACCACACATCCCTGGGCGCCCTGTTCATCCCCTCGCCCGAGCGCCTGCACCCCATCTGGTACTCACCCTGGCTCAACTGGATCTTCATCATCTCCGCCATGGGCGCAGGCATGATGACCCTCATCTGGGTCTCCCTCACCGTGAGCGGCCTCTACAACCGGAAACCCGACCTCACCCTGCTCCAGGGCGTGGCCTTCATCTCCATCTTTTTCCTGTGCTTCTACGCCGCGATCAAGTCCGTGGACCTCAGCGCGCGCCACGTGTGGCCCATCATCTTCAACGGCCAGTGGGAAGGCATCGTCTTCATGATTGAAAGCTTCCTGTTCGTGCTCCTGCCCGTGGCCATCATCATCAGCCCCGCGCGCCGCACCTTCGCCGGCCTGCTCATCGCATCCATGTCCACCCTGGCCGGGCTCATCATGAACCGCCTCAACGTAGGCATCGTCGGCTTCTTCCGCAGCGCGGGCGCAACCTACTTCCCGTCCATCGGCGAACTCTTCATCGGCCTGGGTGTCATGGCCGGCGCAGCTCTGCTCTTCTTTGTCATCGTCGAAAATTACGATATATATGATAAACCCCCGGTTCTGCCCAAGGAGGTCTGAACACCATGTCCGAAGACAAACGCCCCAACGTGCACTTTGACCCCGTCACAAACGTCTGGGACAGCATTATCCACAACCCGATACACAAACTCAGCATGGTCGCCGTCATCGCATTGGCCGTGTCCATCCCGTTCCTGTGGTACTTCGACACCTCGCTCAAAGGCATGCCCCTGCGCAACGAACCCGTGCAGGCCCCCACCAGCGAAGACCAGACCCGCGCCGTGCTCACCATCGACGGCAACAACGACGGCTACGTCGCGGAATTCAAACACGCCTTCCACCAGCAAAAGCTCGGCGACCAGGCCTCCTGCGCCAAATGCCACCACCTGGACAAACCCGACGACCTCTACACAGCCTGCCACCAGTGCCACCGCAGCATGGCCCAGCCCACAGCCATCTTCAACCACACATTCCACACAGCCAAACTCGGCGGCAACAAAGGCTGCACCCAGTGCCACACCGACTCCAGCCAGCCCAAATGGCGCACCAACACCAAGGCCTGCTCCAGTTGCCACGAAAAGAACATGCGCATGGCCCCCATGCCCGAACCCAAAGAGGGCCAGCCGCGCCAGTACTTCAACTACATGGCCCCCAGCTACGCCGACGCCATGCACAAACTGTGCATCGAATGCCACCGCACCATGGACCTCAGCACACAGCGCAGCGAGCCCATGGAAGAATGCAACTTCTGCCACGCCGGCGCCAAAAAGACCCACCCCAACATCGAGGAAATGCAGCGCTGACCCGCGCGCACACATCTGTGCGCACCTGAAAATATATTGACAACAACCGCAAGCTTTTTTACAATAAAAATGGAACAACAAACGGGGCTATAGCTCAGCTGGGAGAGCGTTTGACTGGCAGTCAAAAGGTCGTCGGTTCGAGCCCGTCTAGCTCCAAACTAAAAAGCCGCTCAATAGAGCGGTTTTTTAGATCCTGGGTATTTTAAGAAAACAACAAATCCACACAATTTAATACATAAGCATACCGTAACACAGCGTAACACAAATGGACTACACTTCTGGCATGATTCCCTATATGGTGTTATGTGGAAGAAATGAGGTTCATCCCGATTGAGAAATCCTACTGTTCAACCACTTGGCAGGGCCAAAGAAATAGGCTAAAGTGAATCTGGTAGATTTTAAGGACAAGATGAAAAATGGAGTTACTAATGAGTTCATAAGTATGTTGACTAATAACGAGCCATTTTCCTCTGAGAAAGGGTGGCAATCTGTCTAACTACTTACGACTGGATTAGTAAATGTTTTTGACCTTCACGTCTTGATGACAATTCCTTTACCATTTGTTGGCATTTTTTCGTTATAAGGAGAATACAATGTATCAAACGGTAACAAACAAAAATCGAATTGCTTCGCTACATGATGAATTGTTTATTAAGCTCATTCCATTTATTGACAATGTGGATGTAGATGAGCTTGAGGATTTTGAATTCGGAGAGGTCTATGAATGTAGTAAAATCAAATTGAGAGTCTTGTTTGGAGAGGGAGATGGATATTATTGGAATGGATATTACACATTCAATACAGAAAATGAGTATTCCAGTGAGTTTTTATGTCAAATTAATTTTCCATTTGATGGATTAAATAGAAATATTCAAGGGGTGATAGCGGAAAATTCTGATGGTCAAGTGATAATAGCACACAGGATTTCAAGGTTTATTTTAGGAAAGAAGCGAATAGGTAAAAGTTTATTTGAGAAGTATTTCCAAGGTGAAATGGTCAAAGTTTTGGACGGTGGAAAAGAAGTTGAATTGGCACTTGTTGGGCAACTCAATGACCCTGATTTTCCACAACAATTGAGTGATTTCGCATACAAAATTGGAGAAGCAAAAAATAAAATATCTCCTCCAGAACCACAGGGCTTATTTCAAACGGTTAAAAATACTGAAGGGAAAGAGCATGAGGGCGAGAGAAGAGAATACGACATATATGGCATAACAGGAATTTCAAAGCATGGTCCGGTTCAAAATCAATTGATTGATTTGTTAAGAAAGAAGAAGCTCTCGGTTTTTAAAGACAATAGAGACGTGGTTGTTAACAATAGGACCGGTGATGCAATTGCTGTATTTGAGATAAAATCAAAAGTAGATACAACATCGCTATATACAGGAGTTGGACAATTGCTCCTTCTTAATGTTAATGAACAGGAATGTAAAAAAAGAATTTTAGTATTGCCAGAGAACAAGATTCACAAAAAAGAGAAGCATAATCTTGTGAATGATTTGCAGAGCATTGGTATAGATTTAATGACTTTTTCCCAATCTATAAATGAATCAGACGTCATCGCCGATTTTGATGGTATTGAAGACTTCATTTCGTGGGCAAAGCACCATTTTTAATGGTAGGCTTCAATTCAGGTTATTTTGCAAGCCTCCTATCATGATTTTCTAAATAATTATGTCGCATAACATCATTTTTACAAGACTATACAGCAATAATGAAGTCTAAGGTATTACCTTTACGCGTTTTATCTAGTACACGTGAGAGAGGTGCTCTTGGTGGCTCATCAAAATTGTAATAACTAAATGTACTGGCATAATTATTTACATTAGGTAATTCCTTATTTAGCTCTGCCCACGACAAAAGCCAAATGCGATCCGAATCTGTTGTATGTGGGTGCTGAAGAACAATATGCGGTTTGAATTGCTTTGCCATTCTTCGAAAATCTGTATTGCGTTTCTTTCTCTTTCCTTTTGCCGAAACTCGAGCCCTAGGATTAAAAACGCTTAAATCATGACAACCAAGAATCATAATTCTATTATTATCGATCCTTATAAAATGAGATGATAGATCTGGATTGTGAAATAATTTTGCCTCTTGGGAAAGTGTCGAGTAAAATTTTCCAGTCCAACTGATCTTCATCGTTTTAAGATCCATAAATACGACTAATTCTGCATGATAATCGTCGGTGTAGACATCTTCATGGTTATATTCATCTAAGTTATCCATTTCAGAAGTAATGAAGGAATCCATTCCGAAAGAAAAAAACCTTGTGTGTTTTTTTAATGCCGAGAAATATTTATGATTTACGATTTTCTCCAGATACTCTTGTGACTTGTTTTGGAATTTAAGCCATGTTTGTGAGCTAGGAGACCATATATCTTGATGCACATCAATGTCTTCAGGCCAAGGAAAATGAAGAAATCCTCCAGGAGCGAGCAAGTGCATTGTTTTGGTGTTTTCTGGCCAAATATCAAGAATTGCTTGTAATATTAACACAGCATCATCAGGATGCCCGCACATAAAATTGCTTGTAATTATTCTAGCAACTACTGGGTCTTGACCCTGGAATACCGATATTGTATTTCCCGTGCTGTCAGCAGCGCCACACGCTTTTGCATCACTATCTAACCAGTACATTCGAGAATAAGAATCTTGTTTGGGCACTGAAATTAATTTATTAAATGTTGAGACATCTTGTTTAACATCAGGATCTAGTGAACACCATTCGTAATCACCCAAATAGATTCTTTGCGTAGGTTTGACTCCTACAATAAGTGGGAGAAAATCACGTAGCGTATCATACCAGGCACGTTGTTCATCACGATATTCAGGATCAATGTCGTAAGCATTAATTTCTTTACATAGCCGAATCCATTTTTTTCTATCAAAACCAAGTGTTAAAAAATCAGGATATGATGAAAGAGCAACAGCTCTCGCTGCGGAAAAATGTTGTGTTTCATCTAATTCCACAACCAAATCTTCATTTACAATAAATAAATCGCAGGCACGAAGCTTTTTGCTTTTAACAAAATCGTGATAACCACGAAAATCTTGAAGTTTATTATATATCTTGAGAAGATCTTTATAGTAGGGTTTTTCCTCATAATCTTCTATTTTCACAGATATTGGAATCTTATGTTCTCGATTTATGCGGTGCCCCGGATAGATTTTACGATACATCTCCTCAGCAATGTTTTTGCATTCACTACACCTGATATTGTGTTTGCGAGCCATCGACATGTTCCTTTCATTTTATCAAACTAAACTTTACGGAACCCATCCTTTAACAAAACAAAATATATCATAAAAGTCGGCTTTTTCTACAAGATTGCTATAGCATACAGTGCTTTTATTACTCATAATCCCTAATGACAACACCAACCGGGAAAATGGGGACGCCGTCATCCGACAATTCCTGGTATTTGACTGTTAATTCCTTGCCGACGTATTGTTTCCAATTGTCCCAATAATCTCTTCTCGTTGCCCGGTCACCTTCGGGCTTGACGCTAAAGACCTTTTTCTTTTTGGTGATGCATTCCCAGACAACGGTACCGGCGTCGTTCCCGGACCCCTCGTGCGCGCCTACAATCACAAACTCAGAATCCACGAATGGTTTGTGTTTCTGCAGGTCCATGGATCGGCTGCCAATCTTGTATGGTGCATCTGCGTTTCTGAACATGATGCCCTCGAAACCCTGCGCTACCCATTTCTTGTATTGATTCAGGGCCGCTCCCTCACTTTTTACCTGGATGGTTGTAACGAATTTGACATGGCTCAACTTTGCAGCATTAACGAGCTTGTTGAGAAACTCGGTTCTGTCTGCAAACGCCCATTCCTGGCGTCCCGGATTGAAACAGTCATACACATGATACTCCATCACTGAGTCGATTTCTGTACGCAGGTCGTCTTTTTCTTTCCGCGTGGCTCCGGATATCTTTTGCAGGCTCATGCCCGGCTTATAAATTTCACCGTCCAGATGCAACCCTTTCTGATTAGCACTTTCCAGCAGGCTTTTTATTTCCTCCCTGAGGTGAGCGAACTTCAGAATGGGTTTCCCGCCCCTGGACATCATTGATGCTTCGCTCTTGTTCAAGCTCGATATGCACCGGACCCCATTCAACTTGGGCTGTACATGGCAAGGCATGATAATCCTATGCTTGGCCTTGCTGTATTCCCTGGCCAGCATTGGCAGTATTAGAATATCGTCGCTACCTTGTGTTTCTCTGTACCCTTTGTCCTTTTTCTTTGTCCAGGTGGACTGGGCTTCGCTGACAGCCTGTTCCCAGGGAGTCGTCTCATTTGCTTTTCCAATGTTCTTGCCAGAACTGATCAATTTGACCTCTTTAACCTGTTTGCCGTCGACAACCCCATGCGTACAAATTATCTCAGGAAGGTTGTCAGAATTCATCTTCACCTGAATATCCCATTGCTGGGTCATGCCATTGGACATATTCTTGTAAAGCGTGGGGAACTTCTTTGTCTGTTTCCTCTTGGCCATTTGTCGTGTCTCCATTCTGTTGTATTGTAGCCAATTACTAAACCTTGCGCATTATTGCCTTTGCATCTTTGTTCTTGGGATTCATCTTCAAGGCTCTCTCTGCCAACTTCCTGGCTTTGGCCGGGCTTTTCTCCATTATTTCCTCGGCATCTCTTACCAGTACCGCGGACCGGTGAACGGCTTTGAAGTGGGAACGAATCTGTTTGCAGACGGGCTTCAACCTGTTAATGGCCCGGAGTGCTTCCCTGGGGTCTGATGTGTTGTAGTGAAACCAATATTCGCCGATATATCCATTCTCATCATGAGTGAAGCCAGCTTCTTCAATAAGCGACTTCTCAAATTCCTCAGGCGCACATCTCAAATCCCACTTCCCCTCGATGAGGTCACCATCCTCGGTGTAATAATTGCCGAGCGAATCACAGCATCTTTCCACCAACACCTTTATCGACCGGTAAGAAATACGGACGTCCATGTCTGGGAGCATCCAGTCAGCGTACACGGAGAAAGATCCGGATTGTTCCTTGTACACCCTGCCGAAGAAGTTGGTATGGGTCACGAATTCCGTGTCGAGCTCAAACCCGCGCTTTTCCAGTTCAGGGATCAGCCGCACAAACCAGGATTTCTCCCATCTCTTGATGATGTCCTTCCGGATCGCGGCCTCGTCAGCCTTCGGGTCGAGTCCCGCCCACGCAGCGTACTTCTTGATCTCGCGCCGGGTAAGCTTCCGCTTTTTCTCATGCACCGTGTCGTGGATTGTTTGGAGTTCCACAGCATGGTTTTGAAAGAAGGCTTCCAGGATATCATCGCAATCGGCATCATCGTTCAACCCGAAGGATTCAGCCATCCTACGAAGAATCTGGGCCGGCATTTTATACTGCAACATCAGGTCAACCAGTTCCGGCACCTCCTCGCCGGGAACACCTGCAATCTGTGCCGAAACAAGACCCAGGTCTTCAGCGAACTCGTGCGGCGAATAATAAAAGTAATAGCTCCATACCTCACGGATCATGCTCATCACAGCAACCTCCAGGCTCATGGGTTGATTCAGCGCTCACATAGGAGCAGGTATTCGTGTAGAACAAAGGAATATGTTAACGCACCGTACGATTTCGCACTGGCGCTTTACTTGCTTTTCCCATATCGTTTCGCACAGATTGCAGCTGTTTCGGCCAGGCTTCTCCGCAGTTTCGCCGGGCTCAGCACCTCTACATGCTCACCCCACGATAGAATCCACCACCTGATTTCAACGAGGCTGTTCAACCTCATAGTCAGCACGATGGAACCGTCTTTCTTCTCGGTGATTGTTTGCGACTGGTGCCAGACTTTCTCCCTGATATACCGCGCGGCAGGCTCGTCAAACTTCAGCTTCACCGTGAATTCCTCATCCCCCGTGATGATACCGAAAGACTGCCCAAGGGGGCCTTTGATATCGAATGACGCGTCCTTCTTGAAGCTCCGGCCTGTCTTCTGCACATCCTTGATGCGGGAGACCAGGAATGTCCGCATCTCTTCTCGTGAATGGCAATAAGCAAACAGATACCAGTCACCGTTGAAGTTCACAAGTTCATAGGGGTCAACAACCCTCGAGCCGGTTTCATCCCTGTAAAGGGTGTAGTAATCAATTTGCAGCTGCCGTTTCTTGATGGCGGCGTCCGCAACGGACTTGAAGATTTCGATGTCCTGCTCTGATTGTGCGGTCAGGTGGAACGAATAGGCCTGCTCGATTCCTGAAAGATTAACCTTCACCTCATCGGGCAGGCTGCCGACGATACGCTCGAAAGCGTTCTTCAATGCTTGTTCGTATGGTGTGCCGCGATA
>Ga0351859_1060_pt1 | contig 25826 bp, 15 predicted proteins | sample BONcelFGM3001D11_FD_206789 | JGI IMG/M metagenome (GOLD analysis project Ga0351859, IMG submission 206789) | Enriched cells from coal bed in the Powder River Basin, Montana, United States - BONCAT cells FGM rep2 HSBNCT.FGM.300.1.D11 ... | reverse complement strand
TTGACACCGGGAAATCACGACATAAACAGCGCCCAATCCGAAAAAGTGTGGAGGGACGAGGTGGATCTGCCGGGCCTGGAAACATATTACAGCTTCGAGGTCGGTCCCGACCTATTTGTGGTTTTGAATACCTGCGATCCTTCAAATGACAGAAAAATAGCCGGCAAACAGTTAATCTGGCTTAAGCGCATTCTTACGCGCGGCAATTATCGAAACAAATTCGTGTTTCTACATCATCCGCTTTTTTTATGGCAAGACGCCACTCATTATCAGAAATCGCTCGACAAATACCCCGCATCAAGGGACGAGCTTCACAGGTTGTTTTCTAAAAATGCCGTAAATGCAGTGTTTGTCGGCCATGAACATATCTATAGAGATCAGGGCAAGTTAGACGGAGTTCATTATTTCGTAACCGGCGGTGCCGGGGCGCCCAAGTACGGAAAGGACAGCTTTAACAATCTCATGGTGGTGGATGTGTATGGCAACGGCGTAATAGCCGCCAAAGTGCTAGATAAAGACGGTCATCTTCGCGACGAACCTTTCATAAAAATGCCGCAAAAGTGACCCGATAAAGCCCGCCGCTTCAAGTCTGGCATATTGAGGTGATGATAGATCCCTGCAATAGGGCGCGATGGTTTCGATAAGGAGATTAGCTCGCAAGAGCTATGCTTATTTTATGTCAAATATTTGGCTTGGCCTTCCGGCATGGTCTCTCTACATTATAACAGGAATTTTCGGGGCTTGTCTTGGTAGCTTTGCCGGCGTGTGCATAGAACGGCTTCCCCGGGGAAAATCGATAGTCTATCCCGCCTCACATTGCACGGCATGTACCAACAGGATAAAAGCGTGCGAAAACATTCCGATTTTGAGCTACCTCATCCTTAAAGGTCGATGCTCCAAATGCGGAACCCGAATTTCCCTTTTGTGTCCGCTTGTGGAAATCATCATGGCAGTCATTTCTGTATTTGCGTGGATACACTTTAAAAATCCTCTCGAATATTTCATCTATCTTTTGCTTTTTCTTCTGCCCATGGTCATTGTGACGTTTATAGATTTAAAACACATGATAATTCCGGATGTCATCTCCATTCCGGGAATTTTCATAGGCATTGCCGTTCACACATTTCTAAAAATCGATGGAAGCTATGCGGCTTCGCTTCTCAATTCACTCGTCGGCATCTTGGTGGGCGGAGGTTCGCTTTTTCTTATCGCATTTTTCTATGAAAAGATAAAAAAGGAAGAAGGCTTAGGAGGCGGAGATATAAAACTGATTGCGATGTTCGGAGCTTTTTTTGGTTGGAAGTCCGTAATTTTGATAATGCTTTTATCTTCGATACTCGGTTCCATCATAGGCCTCATAACCATAATAATCCTTAAAAAGGATGGCAAATACGCCATTCCCTACGGTCCATTTCTTGTATTCGCAGCCATATTAAACCTCTTTTGGGGTCAGGATATCGTTAGGTGGTATTTGCGCTTATTTTGATATATTCTTATATATCAACATCTTATCGTGTTTTGTTAATATAATTATATATTAATTTAGCATATAATTAATAAAAAATTTTCAAAATATCTTGACCATATTTGATCTCTTGGTGATAATCTCCCCTAACTTCAAGCGACAATTCAAAAAGGTTGGTGATTTAGAATGATTCAGGACTTAAAAAAAGTTGCGAACAACGTGCGTAAGTTACGCGAGGAACTCCTCATGAGCAAAGCGGAGCTTGCCAGAAAAGCCAGTCTCTCCGCTCTTACTATCGATAGGGTAGAAGGCGGAATGCAGTGCAGGATGGATACGAAAAGAAAGATTCTTCTGGCCCTTGGGCTTAAACTTTCAGACAAAAACAAAGTTTTTCCCGAGTAGTCTTTCCCGCAAAACCTTGGGTTTCGTCCTTAAAGCGCTTGATTGTGCGGAAGGTTTCGTGTATTCGAACAAGCGAATATGCATCCAGAACTTCTCAATAATTCCATTTTTTTGAAATACTACAAGAGATGGCAGGAAGATCCCACGTCTATACTCTTCGCGCCCGTGGCGGAATATTTTATGCGCTACGATATGCCGGAAGATGCCGTGCGAATACTAAACGAAGGATTAAGACATCATCCAAGGCTTGTAAGCGCCCATCTGGTATATGCCAAGGTTATGATTAAAATGGGCGATTTCGAAAAGGCCCGGGCGGCATTGGAAATTATCTTTTCTCTCGTGCCGGGTAGCAATCAGGCGCGGGAACTTCTAAACGCCCTTGAAGAGAAGATGCCAAACGCATCTAAAGATGCAAAAACGAGTGACGTCTCACTGGATTTTGCCGCTGAAATGCCTTTAGAGCCGTCTGAAGAAATGGCCGATACAACCGAGGCATTCGACGAAGGAAAAACATCGCGCATTCCCTCGTGGGAAACCGTTACTATGGCAAATATCTATTCGGCGCAGGGACATTTCGACAAGGCTCGGGAAATATACGAATCAATTCTATCAAGAGAGCCTGCAAACGAAGCTGCTGCGCGCGGTCTCAGGCTTATTTCCGAAAACAAAGCTGAAAAACAGCCTCGCGCAGATTTGATCGCGTAAGCCCGGACGGGAAAAATGACGATCCTTAACAAAGAAAAGATTTTGGAAGTCGCGAGAGCCTTTGTCGAGGACGGCAAGTTAGACCGGGCCATAAGAGAATATGAAAAGATCATTCTGGCCGATCCCACCGATCTTAGGGTAAAACTTCGCGTTGCCGAACTTCACACCAAAAGAAAAGAGATTTCAGAAGCGATAAGGCTCTATCGGGAGGTGGCAGATGCCTACGAAGCCGAGGGTTTTTTTCTCAAAGCGGTAACCGTAAGCAAGAGCATCCTGCGACTCAACCCGTCTCTCATAGAGGTCAATGAATGCCTCGCCCATCTCTATGAGAAAATGGGGCTTACAAACGATGCCGTAAGGCAGTACGGCATCTTGGCGTCGTCTTTAGATGCCAAGGGAATGACCGAAAAGGTGATAGAAGTAAGATCTAAAATTGTAGGTCTCATACCCGAAGACCTAACCTCCCGGGTAAGACTTGCCGAAATCTATCAGCGGGAAGGCAGGATGGAGGAAGCCATAGATCAGTACGAAAAACTGGCAATTCAACTGGAAAAATCCGGAAAGAATAAAAGCAAGCTCGCAGATCTTCTCGAAAAAATACTTTCGCACAGACCCGAAGATCGAGACAAAATCGTGAAGTTAATCGATCTTTATTTGGAACTTGGCGAGAACAAGAAGGCCATCAAGTGGCTGGAGGCTGCTGGAGAGCTGGTCGAAAGGAATCCAAGGCTGCTAAAACTTTCTGCGGATCTATACTCTGCGCAAAATCAGAACGAAACTGCCCGGATTCGATACATGAAGCTAGTCGATCTGGCCATCGAGACAAAAGATATAGATCTTGCCTTGGAGGCATATTTAAACGTTTTCATGTTATATCCAGACGAAGAAGAAAGGCTTGGTCCCCAGATAGAGCAGCTAAGACCCGGCGCAACCAAAGAGATTTCGGAAAAAGCCCAAAAGATGCGAGAAGAAAGAGAAACGAGTTCTGCCCTGCCAGATGAAGATACCGCCGAAGAGGGAGATGCCGCAAAAGAACCTTCTCTTAAAGACGTAATTTCAGGTTCTGATGAAAAGCCAAAAACTCAAATCGAAACGCAACCGCCTTCGGAGAACGTCTTGCCGGTGCAAAAATCGGAACCCGAGGATATTACCGACAGGTTTGATACGCAAAAAGCAGATCTTCCTAAAAAAGTTTTAGTCAACGCAGCCTTGGTAATTAAATCTGCAGACGCGTCTTTCAATCTGGCAAATGCCTATGAAAAAATGGGGCTTGTCGATGAAGCTCGCGTCGAATTTAAAAAAGCGAGAAAGTCCTACGTTTCCATAATGACCAACGATTCCTATGGCCTAACTGCCAAAAAAAGAATTTCTGAAATAGACATAAAACTTGGAATCAAACCGCAGGTTGCGGCAAAAGAAAAAATGCCGGAAGCGCCCGAACTTGTGTTAAAATCTGTGGCGCCTGTTTCGGCACGCAAGGTTCCAGTTCCTACAAAGAGTGTTGAAAAGAACGAAAAAAAAGACGACGACAAAGCCCAGAAGACCGCAAGGTCAGCGAAGAAGATTTCTTTTGTGTAGGATTTTTTAAAACTAACCCGGGAATTCGATGACGATGACAGATCATCTTTCATATTACGGGCTTGATAAAGAGCCGTTTTCAATAGTCCCGCTGACCGATTTTTATTATCACAACGAGCAGCATGATCAGGCCATGCTTCGTTTAAGGCGCGCCATAGATGCAATGATGGGCCTTGCCGTGCTTGTTGGCGACGTCGGCACTGGAAAAACGCTTTTAGCCCGAAGGCTTCTCGAGTCACTTCCCGAAGATCAATACGAGGTATCGCTGCTTGTCGTGTTGCATTCTGATGTGTCAAGCGACTGGTTTGTACGAAGGCTCGCTGCCCAATTCGGTGTTGCCGAGGAAGGGCTTTCAAAAGTGGATATTGTGACAAGACTCTATCAAAGGCTAAATGGAATCGCGAGTGAGGGCAAAAGAGCGGTCATTCTCATAGACGAGGCTCACATGCTGCGTCAGAAGGATACGCTAGAGGAGATCAGAGGTCTTCTCAATATGGAACTTTTAGAGCAAAAACTCATTTCTTTTGTCATGTTTGGCATGCCAGAACTCGATTCCAGCCTAAGTCACGACCTTGCCCTAAAGCACCGGGTGGCGGTTAGATATAGTCTTAAAAATTTTTCACCAAACGTGCTTATCGACTATATAAATTTTCGTTTGGAGCGGGCAGGTGCCAGCAAAGAGATATTTTCTCCAGAAGCCATAGACGCTATATGCGAGCTGACAAGCGGCAATCCTCGTCTCGTGAACGTGGTATGCGACAATGCCCTGTTCGAGGGTTACATTCGCCGCGAAGAGCCTCCGCTTGGAGATGACGTAATCAGAAGCATTGGCGAGGATCTGGGTCTCTCAAATTCACTTCCCCCAACCGAAATCGCCGATCGCCGTTAGGTTGCCCTCTAAGGATTGTTCGTTATCGCAGGCTCTCCGTCAAGCCGCTCCCTTGCAAAAACAAACGAAGGTCGGCCATCGTCATAAGTCCAGATCTCAGGATGGATGAGTATCTGTATAGGCGAAAGAACGGGAAAAGATGAATTTGTAAATCCGGATCCTTCGGGAATTTCGCTATCACCGTTTGTAAGGGCTTGAGCCAGAAGCACCCACTGCGCATCGTCTGGCGACCTAAAACCGAAGGCGCCGGCAGTTGGATCTATTATGTCGCCGTTGAATACTCCCGCCGCCGTTATTACCGCTTGATCGTAGGCCACAAGCCAGTTGCCGCTTAGGTTGCTCCTTAAGTCTGCGTCCATGAATATCGGATACGAGGGGTTTCGGCGATCGGTGGGAGAAAATTGCTTTTCCGCCCAGATCACCTCTTCATAATACGAAGCCGGAGGATCTAAATCGTATGCAAATTCATCTACACCGAAAATTGAAGGATCCCCTAGGTGATTTATCAGCTCTATTCTGTTTCTTATCACCCACGCCAGCGCATTTGCAGTGGGGCTTATGCTGTCAAGCGCTACGACATTTTCGCCCAAATCCCCATCCCTGTACGCCTCGTCGGAAATCTGGGTGCCAGCTTCGGCAAGAATGATCTGAATTAGCTCCTGCGGGGAAACGGTAATTTCATAGACGCCATCAAGCGCCACGGCCCCCACAGCGCAGGTAACTGCTGCAACACCCGGGGATAGCGCTATAAGCCTTACTCCGCTGCCTGCCGCAGCTGTATCATAATCGGGTCTGGGTTCCATCCTGACGATATTTTCGTCACTCGCGGTGCATACAAGTTCACCTGTGATGCGTTTTATGTTGCCTAGGTCATCATATAAGACAAGCTCGTCCCGGCCCGGCGCCACGCCGCCTATGGCCAAGGAAAACTTGTCGGTAGGTTCTATGACCCTATCTGGCTGGGCCGAATCGTTTCCACCACCACCTCTGCTCCCGAAGGGATTGCCAAAAAGGTTTGTAAATGGATTCCAACAACCCGAAAAAAACATCGCAATAATGAAAAAAAATGGAATGATTCGCTTCACAGGCCAGATGCTATTCATTTTTCCTTCTATTTTCAAGGTAATTGCGTTGACAGAGCGCCTTGGCATCCTATAATTACAGAACTATGGCTTCCAAACCATCGATAATAAAGGCTCCGCGCGGAATGGTCGATGTAATGCCGCCCGCAATAAAGATCTGGCAAAATATCGAAAACACGGCTCGCGAGGTTTTCGGTACCTACGGTTACAGCGAAATAAGAACACCCATACTCGAAGACACCTCGCTTTTCAAACGCGGCGTCGGTGAATCCACAAGCGTCGTCGAAAAAGAGATGTATAGTTTTACGGATCAGGGCGACCACGACCTAAGTTTGCGACCGGAGGGCACGGCCTCGGTGGTTAGGGCTTATATCGAATCCGGCATGTGCAATATCGATCCGCTCGCCAGATACTATTACATGGGTCCGATGTTTCGCCGCGAGCGTCCGCAAAAGGGCAGGCAGCGCCAATTTTATCAAATAGGTTGCGAGTTGCTGGCGGCGGAAAGCCCCTATGCCGATGCCGAGGTGATCTCCATGGCGGAGCATTTCTTGAAAAGGGCCGGAGTTTCGGATCTTTCACTGGAGATAAATTCGATAGGTTGCGAGGCCTGTCGTCCCTCTTTTAATTCGGCCCTCGTTGAATATTTTGTGAAATTTCAAGGCGGGCTTTGCGATGATTGCATAAGAAGGCTTTCGAAAAATCCCTTGCGCATTCTCGACTGTAAAAATAATTCCTGCAAAGAAATAGTCGAAAAGGCCCCGCGTTTTTCGGCTTTTTGGTGCGATGCGTGCGTCACGCATTTTAGCGCCGTGAAACAGACGCTTGACGGCATCGGCGTTTCATACGTCGTAAACGAGCAAGTCGTTAGGGGGCTTGACTATTACATGAGAACGGCCTTCGAATTTACCACCACGAAGCTTGGCGCGCAAAACGCAGTTTTAGCAGGTGGCAGGTACGATGGGCTCGTCAGGGGCCTTGGAGGTCCTGATGTGGCCGGCATAGGTTTTGCGATGGGCATGGAGAGACTCGTGCTCTTGCTTCAAGATTCCACGAAAAAAGATCCCGTCGATGATGTCGTCTATTTTGCGGTGATAGGCGAACTGGCCGGCCGGAAAGCATTGCCCGTGATAAATCTGCTCCGCCGGGACGGCATCAGGGTGGAATGGGACTATGCGGCAAAATCACTCAAGTCGCAGATGCGAAAGGCCGGCAAAATTGAGGCTGGCTCGGTGGTGATAATGGGAGACGACGAGATAACCCGGGGCGAAGTCATCGTTAAAAACATGAAGACGGGAGAGCAACAAAACGTCCGAATAAAAGATCTCCCGTTTCATTTTATTAATATCGGAGGGTAGGTGAAAAGAAGAACTCACAATTGCGGGGAACTCAAGGCTTGCGACGAAGGCGCCCGGATTATTTTGCAGGGTTGGGTGGGATCGCGAAGGGATTTCGGAGGGCTTATATTTTTCGGCCTTCGTGATCGCTTCGGCACTACGCAGGTCACGATAAATCCGGAGCTCGTTTCGTCTGAAATTGCAAAAAAAGCCTCGGGCGTAAGATATGAATACGTGCTCGAAATAGAAGGCGTAGTCGCAAAAAGACCAGAAGGTCAGACGAACAAAACTATGGCCACAGGTGAAATAGAGGTGATAGCGAATTCTTTGGAAATATTAAACGCGTCCAAGCCGCTGCCATTCTTGGTCGAAGATGATGTAGATGCGTCAGAGGAGCTTCGCCTTAAATACAGATATCTCGATTTAAGACGGCCTTGCCTGCAGAAAATTCTCAGCCTCCGCCATCGCACCTCCCAGATCATAAGAAATTATTTTTCGGAAAACGGTTTCCTGGAAGTGGAAACGCCTTTTCTGGCAAGAAGCACGCCAGAAGGCGCCCGCGACTATCTGGTTCCGTCTAGAATAAGCAAGGGGCATTTCTACGCCCTCCCGCAAAGCCCGCAGATATTCAAACAACTTTTAATGATCGCCGGATGCGATCGCTATTTCCAGATAGTCAAATGTTTTCGCGACGAAGATCTGCGTGCAGATCGCCAGCCCGAATTCACCCAGGTTGACGTTGAAACTTCCTTCCTCGCCCGCGACGATTTTCTGGAAATAATCGACGGACTTTTTTCAAGCATCTTCAAAGAGCTGAAGGGAGTGAACCTTAAGTTGCCGTTGGAAAAGATGAGCTATGAAGATGCGCTAAATCTCTATGGCAGCGACCGGCCCGACCGAAGAATTCCCTGGAGGCTTTGCGATCTCACCGAAGGCTTTAGGGGGTCTGGCTTCAAGGCATTTGCCGGTGTTGTTGAAACAGGCGGCATAATCAAGGGGCTTAACATCGGAAAAAATGAATTATCTCGAAAAGAAATTGGAGAGCAGGAAGAGATAGCGAAGACCTTCGGCGCCAAAGGGCTTGCTTGGGTAAGAATCGAAGGTGAGAAATGGGCAGGACCGATCGCCAAGTTTTTCGGCGAAAAGGAAAAAGAAGCGATCTTAAAAAACGCCGCCGCGTCTGAAGGCGATACGATTTTTTTGGTGGCCGACAAAAAGAAAATAGTCAACGACTCGCTGGGAAATATCCGCGTGATGCTCGGCAAAAAATTGGGCATATTGGATGAGTCGAAAGACGATATCTTTTGGGTTGTTGACTTCCCGCTCCTCGAATACGCCCATGAAGAAAAGAGACATGTAGCGGTTCATCATCCGTTCACCGCACCGCATCCAGACGATGCAGGACTTTTAAAGACCGACCCCGGCAGCGCCCGTTCGCTTGCGTACGATATAATTTTAAACGGCTCAGAGGTTGGCGGCGGCTCGACAAGAATTCACGAGGGTTCGGTGCAGTCGAAGATATTTGAAATCCTCGGCATAGAAAAAGAAGAGGCCAGAACGAAGTTCGGTTTTTTGCTCGATGCCCTCGAATACGGCGCCCCGCCCCACGGTGGCATAGCGCTTGGGCTCGATCGCCTTGTCATGCTGCTCGCCGGCACCGATTCCATTCGCGATGTGATAGCATTTCCCAAAACCACATCCGCTACAGATCTCATGGCCGACGCGCCAAACGAAGTTTCAAAAGCTCAATTAGGTGAGCTTGGGATATTGCTTGATAAAAAAAATTGTCATTAGGGGATCTCTAATAACCGCCCAGCTGCTGCGTTACCCTCCATCGGCACGGCCTGCGACGTACCTCAAGTACGACTCGGCCGGCCTCTGTCGGGATGCCTTGCGACCTTCAACGGTTTGCGGTCCTCCAAAGGAGGACATCAAATGCTGAAGTGTCAATGCGTGGGTACCGCGCATTGACCATATGGACGATTCTTAGAGATCCCCATTAAACTGAGATAGCAATTGCTGGTTCCGAACTAGGTGGGCTTTCCTCCGTCGCCTCCGGTTGAGAAGCTGGTTGGGGGCTTGCCTCTGGGGCTGCTGCGGCCGGACTTTCTTCCGCTCCCTTCTCTTCCATCAATTCCTTGGCAGCAGCGAGTGCCTCGTCCAATTTGCCTTCTTTTATAAGGGAGATAACATCTTCGCTCATATGTTTCGTGCCGAGTTCTGCAACCTCGGATTCTCCAAATTTTTCGCGAAGAGCCTTTAGCGCATCCGGCTTAGAAGCTACCGAACCTCCTACCTCAAAAGATCCGGCTGGCTGAGAAGCCGCCCTATCCTTTGCCTCCGAAGGAACCGCGGGGTTTCCCATAAATGGCGGAGTGCGAAGTTCCTCCATGGCCCGGCCTAGAGCCGCAAACATCGCCGTGCCTATCTGACCGGCCATTGCGCCTAACTGTCCCAGAAATTCCCTGGATGCAGCAACCCTTTGCGCCCACGCCGACTGTTTTTCATTTACCGGACTTGTCATATAAGTCAGAGCCCCTTTACGCCTACGCTTGAAACCTTCACCGCATCCGAACTCTTAAATCCGGTCCCAGCTGTGCTTTCCGGCTGGCCATAGAAATAGCTGGTAGGACGTGAAGAACCCGTGCTGCTTACTCTAAGATGCGCCCGCACGCTTCCAGACATCTCGGACCTCATGGTATTGTTTATTGGTCCGCCCACATCTTCGGCCCGATGCATTGAAGTCTGATTCATTCCTCCGATATTCGCCATGACGGTCTCCTTTTATTTTTTCTATTCATCAATATTATCGGTTGGGCACTCACTGAAAGTTGCTTGGCTTTCAAACTTATTTTTTGCAAATGTTTGATAGTCAAAAAATCCATACTCTAATGATCCGTTCCTAATGAATTTTTTCGACAAATTGACGGACAACATTCGTCATCATTCATAAATCATTGATAATATTGATAATTTTAACTAAAGGGCACCTCTAAAAACTCTTGTTTCGGGGATCTCTAAGAATCGTCCAGATGGTCAATGCGCGGTACCCACGCATTGACACTTCAGCATTTGATGTCCTCCTTTGGAGGACCGCAAACCGTTGAAGGTCGCAAGGCGCCCCGACAGAGGCCGGCCGAGTCGTACTTGAAGTACGTCGCAGGCCGCGCCGATGGAGGGCAACGCAGCAGATGGGCGGTTATTAGAGATCCCCTAAAATATTTTTTTTTACGATCACGCAACTTTCGGGGTAGGTCATGCCGATAATGATTATGAAAGCGAAAGATAATAGAACAAAAAATAAACTGCCCCCCCTTTTGGGCCCTTTGACGATAGTGTTGAAGGGCTCTTTTTTGTTCTTTTTTGCCCCTCTTTTTTTTACCATTCTTGCCTTTCTTTGGTTGCCTGCTATATTGGGCGCATGATTCGCAAAATAATCACCTATCCAGATCCTCTCCTCACTCAGGTGGCAAAATCTGTAATCCACATAACCGACGAGATAAGAACGCTTTTAAACGACATGGCGGAAACCATGTATGCGGGCGAAGGCGTTGGGCTCGCGGCGCCACAGGTAGCCGTTGGGCTTCGCGCAATAGTCATAGACGTAGATGTGGAGGCTGGCGAAAAGGGACCGGGCCTTTTAAAGATGGTAAATCCCGAGATAGTGGCCGGAGACGGGGAAATCGAATGGGAAGAAGGTTGCCTATCCGTTCCGGATTTTAGAATCAAGATAAAGCGAAAAGGCCACCTACGCGTAAAGTATCTAACTGAAAACGGCGAGGAGATTTTTTTGGAATGCGAAGGACTTTTGGCTGTGGCCGTACAGCACGAAATCGATCACCTAGACGGCAAGCTCATCATAGACGATGCCAGCCGGCTCAAACGAGATCTCTATAGACGCAAGCTCAGAAAAAAACACACTGAAGACATCGATTTTTAAATTTCACGGGACGATATGAAAATAATTTTTATGGGTTCTGCGGCTTTCGCCGTGCCGTCTCTTGCCGCCTTATTGGAAACCAAACACGAGGTTGTCGAGGTTGTCGCCCAACCAGACAAGCCCGCAGGCCGCGGGCAGCACGTCACTTCGTGTCCTGTGGCACGATTCGCCAAGGAAATGGGCCTTGCCCTCTATCAACCCGGGGGAGTAAAAAAACCGGAACGCATAGAACATTTCAAAAAACTCGCCCCAGATCTCATAGCGGTTGTTGCCTATGGCAAAATCCTGCCTCCGGAGCTTTTACAAATTCCTCCTCTAGGATGCGTAAACGTGCACTCTTCACTTCTTCCCAAATATAGAGGAGCTGCGCCTATGAACTGGGCGATAGTAAACGGCGAAACTGAAACCGGCGTGACGACGATGAGAATATCAAAAGATCTGGACGCCGGCGATATCCTCATGGCTATAAGCACGCCCCTAGACGAGTGTGAAACGGCCGTCGAACTTCACGATAGATTAGCGCCCCTTGGGGCGGAACTTCTCATCAAAACCCTCGCGGCAATCGAAGACGGCAGCGCGAAGCAAACCCCGCAGGATCATTCAAGTGCCACCTACGCGCCCATGATAAAAAAGGAGGACGGGCACCTAGATTGGACCGGCTCCGCCCGCGACATCTATAACCGCGTGCGAGGCTTCAAGCCTTGGCCCGGCGCGTTTGCATTTCTCGATGGAAAGAATTTTCGAATACACGAGGCCGCAGCCGTCGATTTTGATTCCGGCGAAAAGCCGGGAACGATCATAGAAAACGAAGGTCATCTAGCCGTTGCCTGCGGCAGCGGGACGCTCTATCTTCTGGAAGTTCAGCTAGAGGGCAAGCGGCCCCTTGGCACGGCGGATTTTCTGCGCGGACACAAAATAGAAAAAGGAGCAACGCTTACATGAAAAGGCTAATCGCACCATCGATTCTCTCGGCGGATTTCTCAAGACTTGGCGAAGAGATTGCTGCGGCGGAAAAAGGCGGCGCTGATGTCATACACCTGGATATAATGGACGGACATTTCGTTCCAAACCTGACGATAGGCCCTCCGGTTGTAAAAAAACTGCGCAAATGCACAAAGCTGCCTTTCGATTGTCACCTGATGATAGAAAATCCCGAAAAATACATAGATGCCTTCGCGAAGGCCGGAGCGGATTGGATATCAGTGCACGTGGAGAATTCCAACCTTTCAAAAATCCTGCCCGAGATCAAAAAACTCGGATGCAAGGCAGGTGCGGTCATAAATCCGCCTACTCCTCTTGAAAAACTCATGCCGTTTGTGGAGCTTGCCGATTACATACTCGTAATGACAGTGAACCCCGGTTTCGGCGGCCAAAAGATGATAAAAGATTGCCTAGAAAAAATATCCTCTCTCAAGAAATATTTTGCCGGCCGGCGGCTCGATATTCCAGTTGAAATAGACGGAGGAGTGAATGCCTCCACAATAGCCGATGTCGCAAAGGCCGGGGCAGATATAATAGTTGCAGGATCTGCCATTTTTGAATCGGCCGATTATGGCCGGGCCATAGAACATCTAAAAAGCTCGCCCGGATAAACGAAGTTTTGCAAGCCGCCATCTGCGCCGAGGGATATAGAATGAAAGGTTCTCTTCAGGCTGGAGGTTCAACATTAAAATCTATCGTAGCCAACCGAGTCCTTTGCACAAGGATTCATCTTCGGGTTTGAATGCGCCCATGTAGCCGGAGCCTTCGTTTCCTATCACTTCCCGGGGGAACGGGGCGATTGTCACTTTGTCGTCAATTAGCGTGAGCTTACCTTCTTTGTTTACAACAGAATATGAATAGGTCGTAGAGACAACTCGATTTTCAATCGCCAGATTGATTCCAGCACCGACGCTTTCGGCAAATCCCCGGGGAACGCAAAAGTCCCCGATATCTAGGAGGGTGTCAGGGTTGTTATGCCAAGGCCGCAGGTCTTGTCCTTCAACGCGAAGATCTAAATTATTTTTACCCTGCCGATAATACTTTTCGATCATGTCGGGCGGAAGGGCGTGATAACGAGGGGAATGTTGGCCGCCTTCCTGATGGACATGCGCCGCATATTTCCCTCCGATAAGATTATAATCCATAAGAATCTTCTTTTTTGCATAATCATCATCACTCACATCGTCAGGCGAATTGGCCAACGCTATTGACCACTGAGCAATGGAGTACTTATTGGAAAAAATGTTGTTTAAAAAATACGTTTTAGGCGCCAGCAAATTTGCCGTCGTGCTGCCATAGCCCAATCCCCGATAACCTATAAATACGTTATTGAAGATATAAAGCTTCGCATTGTGACCGGAGAAAAAAAAGATATTGAACATATTGGTAGGAGATTCCGAATAACTATCGCGATCGTGAGCAGGACTGTTGTGTTCATCGTTTTTTGTGTGTCTTCCCTCGAAAACATGCCAATTGTCGCGATTAAGAAAAACATTTCGGTAGATGTAGAATGGACCGGTGGCGATATCCGAGTGCATTTTTGTTCTTAGACCATCGGCACAGTCTAGAAGTAAATTATCGTGCCATTTGGCATCTAGGCCAGCCGAGGTTGGTTCGAGACAGTCATCATGAGAGTTTTCGACGATATTGTGATGGACATCGATGCCCTTGTTAAGTTCTTTTATTTCAGCGTCTGTATAATCTAGTGCAATTCGCCTTCCTTTGTCTTTCCAACTCTTATGCACCATGTCCTGAATGCCGTTCATTGCACCGAACAAATAGTTGTGATGAACCTCTATTTTATCTTTGGCCGATAATATCGCAACTCCATGTTCGTCATTATTTCCGGCCTTGATCAGGTGAAACATAGTATCGCTATTATCTTCGTAGATTTTGCCGAAGGCATAATTTGGGGCGATATAATTGTACCTGACAGTTACATCTGACGGGTATTCAAGCGGAGTGATATTTGTCCCGTAGATATAGACGGCTCTTTTGCCTCCACTCAAAATCGAGTTTCCTTCTACCGTACAGCGATGGGAATCCCCCTTCACTGTAATCTGGCCATGTTTAACGGTAAACCCTCGTATGACGATATTAGAAGAGTTGGAGACATGTACGCCCGTATGCTTTGGTTGTACCATGACCAGCCTATTTGGATCGTCAATTCCATCGAACTTGGTTTTGTCGAGTATTCTTAAATAAATTGTCTGTCCTAGTTTTGATGCATCATACTCCATTCCCTTGGCAGCAGCTTCTATAAAATACGCGGCATAGAAATTCGTCCATTCCCGGGGATCCTCACTATAAGATTGACCATTGGCTGCAAGAGAAAAAACCCTTGGCCCCTTCAACAACATATCAATGCCTTTTTTGAGGCGGTTTGATTTTGCTTGAGGAGTATCAGCTAGCTGATCGTTACTAAGGGCGGTTTTATAATTTTCTGCAGACATGAGAAACTTCATTCTGATCGGAATAACGCGTTGGTCGTTTGCATAAAGAAAGTACCGCAAATCGGTTGTCGTTGTTTTGTAAATTCCGCAATTGGCCTGCCCCCCACATTTTTGTTTCGATAGCTGGGTCCATGGTCCAGCTAGCTTTTCGCCAGAATCTATAACGCTCTTTCTATCATCCCCCTGAAGCACGATCTTGTTTTTTTGGGAAAATCTCACATCCACATTGCAGATTCCCGCTGCGACGTTAATTCTGGTGCAAGAAAAATCTTCATTTATAGCTTTTTGAATCGTTTTAAACGGAGTTGCCAAATCGCCAGTTGCACCATCATCGCCATTTTCGCAATTTACGTATTTATCAGTCATTGTTGCACATCCGGCTATAGCTGTTTCTTTGGGCATTTTTCCCCATCGATATTCTATCCAGTTTTTTCCGGTCGATGAAACACACCTGTCTTTTAAGCAGAACTGGGTTTGGGGACAATCATTGTCATTCTTACACGTCATTTCGTTTTTTTGATCTTCTTGGGAAGGTTCCGGAGCCGGGGTTTCCTTTGCTGGTTCGGAGCGCCATTCGATGCCATCGTGGCAACCTGAAATCATCGAAATGGACATCGTAGAGAAGAGGAAGATAATCAAAAAAGTTTTTGGAGTAGAATGAAAAAGCATAAAGCTCCTAGAAACTAGAAATTTGACGCACCAACGGAAAGATAATTATTCAAGTTTATATAACTTCGAATTCATCATCCCCCCGGCGCTGAAGTACAGTACGCCACCGCACTCTTTTAAATTGGAAATGTCATCATCTCCAGCAAGATTGATATTTGACATCTGAACGATGCTTGTTCCATCATATTTAAATAGCTTCAAACGACCATCGCTGTTTGCTCCGAAAAAATAAAGTTTTTCTTTGTAAACCGTAATATACATTGGATTATCCAAACCCATGGCATAGGTATCAGAGACCTGCGTTATGGTTGTTCCATCGTATCTAAAAAGCTTTGTATAATTACCCGGCATCTTTGCGTTAAAGTAGAGCATGCCATTATAAACTTCCAGATAGCTTGGCCAATCGTCCTGAGGATCCAAGCCTTCGGGATGATTGATATCTGATATCTGGGTTATCGTCGTCCCATCATATTTGAAGAGCTTAACAAGACCATCAACATTGATTGCAGAAAAATATAGAGAACCATTATATACCTTCAGCTCAGTCGGGTTGTCGCTGGCAAACGCACTTTCTTTAGTATCTGATATCTGGGTTATGTTTGTCCCGTCATATTTATAAAGTTTTGAATAATTATTGGCATTCATTGCGTTAAAATATAACGCATCACCATACACCGTCAGATAGGATGGCGAATCACTGCCAAGCTCATAAGTGTCTGATATCTGGGTTATCGTGGTTCCATTGTATTTATAAAGTTTTGTGTAGCCGAAGCCGCTCGATACTGCACTGAAGTAAAGCGATCCATCATACACCACTAAGCCTGTGGGAGAATCGCCACTGCCATCATTGATATTTGATACCTGAGTTATATCGCTTCCATCGTATTTGTAGAGTTTTGCATTCGAGCTGGCATTTTGCGCGCTGAAATAGATTGCTCCATTAAATTCAGTCATATACTTGGGGTCATCATTGCCGCCGTCATTGATGTTCGATATCTGGGTTATCTGGGTTCCATCATATTTGAAAAGTTTTTTCTGCCAACTGTCATTTTGCGCGTTAAAGTAAAGGGCATCCCCTGAACCGGCATCAAAACTAACGAGGTATGCAGGAGAATCTCCAAAACCGTCATGAATATTAGAGACCTGATCAATGGTATATTTTGTGGATGGCAATACATTGCTCGCCTTCGATTCATAACCGGCCTTTTCCACGTCAACTATAAAATCAGCGGTGGTCTCAGCGCCCAGGCCATCACTCAACTCTTCTCTTGTAAATTCAAACCCAACCAGATCACATAGAATATCAGCAAACGGGGCCTCAGCAGAGCATCCATCCAATTCCTCAGGCCCGTCATACGATACAGAAATATTTATTGTTGAAGCAGCATCGGTAATATCCACACCTCCGACGCTTGAATCAGTATATCCACTGCCGCTTCCAGAACCGGCAAGAGGCTCACCACCCTCAACAATCACACCGGAAACAGCGCCGCACTCCCCTTCTCCACACGAATCGACATCCACAATTCCGGAAACAGGACGAAGCGGAATCGCCGAACCGGCAACAGACACCTCCATTACGGAATCCGCCGCTATCGTAATATCACCGACAAGAACATTCACGCACAAGACCTGAACGTTTGTGACATTAGCCGAAACAATGGTGCCGGTTCCGTTTGTCACCGAACACTCTTGTCCAACAGGCTGAGTCAGGACAGTAACCACATAGCCGGCGCCATCGGCCAATTCGGTATCGAAAACAAATTCGCCATCTGCATCAATTTCAAGGTCATCTTCACCATTATTTTGCAAAACAACCACACCATCCAAAGAGCTTACTTCTCCACCGACCGTATAGGTAGTTTCTTCACATACAACCGCAACATTCGTCACATTAGCGCCATCGATCGTTCCGGTGCCGTTTGTCACTATACAAGTCTGCCCCGTAGGCTGAGTCAGGACAGTAACCACATAGCCGGCGCCATCGGCCAATTCGGTATCGAAAATAAACGTGCCATCTTCGTCAAGACTAAGATTATCACCGCCATTATTTTGAAGTACAACCGTCCCTGTAAGTCCGGCTACTTCTCCGCCAACTGAATAAGTATTTCCAGAACAGGTCACTGCAACATTCGTCACATTAGCACCATCGATCGTTCCGGTACCGTTTGTCACCGTGCAGATTTGTCCTGCAGGTTGGGTAAGAACCGTCACCGCATATGCGGAGCCATCGGCCAACTCGGTTTCGAAAATAAACGTGCCATCTTCGTCAAGACTAAGATTATCACCGCCATTATTTTGAAGCACGACTGAGCCGACAAGACCATTGATCGTTCCGCCGATATTGTAACTTTGACCACTGCCAATCGTGGTGAATGTTATGCACGCCCCCTCGAAAACCCCATCAGTATTTGGATTGGCCGGTTGGATCTCCTTGGTGGCGCAAAAACAGTACTTCGTGCCATACCTAAGTGGTTCGCTTTCCGATTCACTATAACAGGTATTGCCGGAACAATATGTCGTGCGTTCCACGTGGCTAGCCGAATCGCATTGCCCATCCAAATCGGAAAGCTCCGGCCAGAACTCTCCCGCCATATCCTTGTCCGGTATAAATATAGAGGGAGATACTCCAACCGGAGCAACAAAAAGGCTTTTGGAATTGACGCTAGAGGCCTTGACGTTGAATTTAAATCCCATTGCGAGTACTTTATCTACATCGACATCGATGACGCCGTCCTCTATGTTGGCCACTACTGCATCGCTCCCCCCCGAAATCTGGGCCGGGCCGGTACTACAAGCGACCAGAACAAGAAAAAACGACAGACAACACACCAATTCGATAAATTTTCTCATGACTCATCCTCCTCGTGCTTGAATGATAGCAATTTTGATACCATCACAAAAAAATCAGCCCCATAACCAATCCGTTGATATTATTAACGTTAATCCATCATAGATTTTCGACATAATTGAAAAATCTGCTTTTTTGACGGTTACAGTGTCAAAAAAACGTCTTTGGAGTATTTATAATCTCGCATTATGTGTAACATTTTAAGCTATGTTGCTTGAATGTAAACCTAAATTTGGTTTTTTACCACAAAACCTACAAAATCTGGGCTTTAAAACACAGTAATTATTTTCAAGGTCGGGTATCTAACAAAATAATAAAAACGAAAATTGTAAAAAAACTTAGCAACAGAGCACAAAAAAAACCGATAAACGTCCGACAATTAGAAATGATTCTATGACAAGGACACCTGACATCAAAAGTAGTGGAACCGGCAGCGGGATACCATCCTATCCCGACGCGCCCCAATTGCCGACGCGTTCCAACGAAGCCGGCGACGATTATGAAACGGGACCGGTGCTCGCAGAAGAAACCCGGAGCGCGCCAAGGTCCATAACTACGAGAAGCACATCCGAACCTGCCGCAACCGTTCTTTCAAAGCCTGAAATAGCGGCAAGAATAGGAATCGTCGCGTCCGACACTTTTTCACTAGCGCAAGGTCCGTTATCCCGGACAAGACAGAACCATTTCCGCAGAATAATGCTAATAGCGCTGAGATATCTTGAAATCAGGGGCTTTATCGCCGCAGAAAAACCCGAAGGTTCAACACCCTCAGACGGCGTTATCGCCACAGCGCTTCTTCGCGCCTACAACACACATTACAAAGATACGCCAGAGGCCGCGCGACAGGTAATCAGAGAGCACTTAGACAAATCAGGCGGTGTTTTGTTTGTCGCGTTTCGCAATTTCGTAAATGCAAATGCGCAAGATCTTGGCCTGATGGGGCAAAAACCAATTGTAAAAAGTCCCGCTAGGGCCATCCAAACTTCGACATATTCGGCTGAGAGCGCCGCCCACAGGATACTTGGCGCCGGAGCTATCGCCGATGAAATTGCGTCCATATCGTCAAGCATTCCTAATGACGAAAAAACGGCCGAGGCTGCGAGAGAAGCGGCGCAGATAAAATCTTCCATGGCAAGACTTGGCAGGACCGAAGTTGAACTTACAAGCAGACTCCGCAGAATAAGCGATAGAAACCCCGCAATAGCTGAGATGGAAAGACTCGAGGAACTCAGAAATGAGGCGATCAAAGCCTACGCCATAGCGACCGTCGATTTTTCGACCGAGGCGATAGAATACTATTTCGAACCCGCCATGGCACGAGCCCTTGCATGGATGGACAAAAGAGCTTCCGAACTGCCCCTGCCACGTGCTGAAATGGAAAAAGTGTTTGAAACGGCACTTCGCAATTACATAGCGATATGGCTTTCCCGGCAGACAGCCGGCGAGAGGAGAGAAAGCCTAGAAATCTCTGGGCGGCCCTACATTACCGCCAGGCTCATGATAGAATATCCCTTTGAATCGGAAGAACAAAAAAAGGCTACCCTTGGAATTATGGAAAGGATACTTCATCATGCAGCGCGCGAAGACGCATTCGCTCATTCAATTTCGCATGGCGAGGTCGCCAGTTTACATGATGTCGATGCGGCACATGAAGCCATAGGATCGTACCGACATATCGAGACGCTTGTCGGCCCTGAAATAGCCTTTGAGCTCGACCGGTTCTACGATGACGTGCGCGAAGGCAAAATAGCAACACGCGAAAATACGGAAGAAAGCGCCAGAAGTTTTTACACCTTCATGATGCATTATCTAAGACGTGCGGCAAATGAACACGGAGAAGATTTCAACGCGGAACATATAATAGAGTTCGGCATCGAACCCGAAATAGTGAGATCGATTTTTTTGCGCGTGGAGGATGCCCAAAAAAAATTCGGCAATGACGGCCTAGAGCTCGCACTGCAGTTTTTCTCAAAAGTCGCTCCTACTGCTCGCATACCGTCCCGTGACGAGCTAGTCCCCACCTTGGAGGAAATACGCCTTTCTCGGGCGGGGAGTATGGCTTACGGGGCGCGAGAAGTAAATTTCATCCCTTACCGGGTAGCTCCGGATCCGCGTGAGAGAATGACGCTTCGTGAATTCATTTCGCAGATATTCGGAACGGAAAACCCAAATTTCCGCAGTGACTTCAAGTATTCTACGGGAATAAGCTGGGAGGCATTTCTTTCGTGGGGCGAGGTACGCGAAAAACCAAAATCTGTGCCTCAAATACATTGGGAAAGGATATCGGACAACTGGGAAGAAATTGTCGCCTTCGCAAAAAAAGAGGGGATTTTATCGCAAGACCACCCGGACACGCTACCTGAATATCTAAGAACCTATACTCCCGAAAATACCGAACAATCCGAATGGCTCTCGCGCATAGACACAGCGGAGCGAAACCCTGAGGAACTGGGAGCGCTCGCAAAAACGAACAAACCAGCGGAGATTGAAGATGCCCTGTGGAGCGCCTATACTTCTTGGCGCGTATCCGTCAATAGGGGCGAAGATGTAACGACCGGACCTTCCGTGGAAAATCCCGACATTCTCCTCATCGCCTACGACCACCTAAATGAACACGCGTCATCGCATGGTCAGAGCATAGATTTTATGGAGTATCTGGCTGCGATATACCCGATAGTGGGCAGAATGCTTGCACGCGCTGAAAACGGCGTCGTAATGCTAACCGAACCCGAGGTTCTAAGCGGCCTTTTTTACGAAATATGGGGATATAAAATTTGGGCGGAAAACGTCCATACCCATGGCTACGAATCCTACACCGATGTCGTTTCTGGCACACACGAACAGCACAGACGTCACAACATCACGCCGGAATTTTGGGACCTCCGACGCTACGCGACAAAAAGATTCGCAAAAAGGTTGGGCATAGATCGCGAGGAACTCTACGAAATAATAGGAGGCTACCTAAGGGCATCTTATTTCATACTCCAGAGGACGGCTGTGTTTGATCCAAGAGGAGGAAGAATATCACGCGCGGAAACCACAGGAGCTCTCAGCAAATATTCGATACGATTCATGACGGCCGATGCAAGACCCGGACAGGCACTTGGAACCCAGAGCCTAAGGGATCGCGCGGTCGATACAGGTATAAGACTTGGCACCTACGACAAAAAACTCGCGTTTTTGAGATCATATCTCGATGCGATACAAACAGCCCTTCCCGATGCAAAAATCCAGGATGCCAACGGAAACGTCATTGAAATCGGAAGCCTGTATTCGAAACTAGCCTCCTTGGAGAGAGGACACATACTAAACTCATCCATACTAGGCGATATGATAAACGCCGGAAGATACAGTCCTGAAGATATACGAAGGGCCCGCGATTTTTACACCTATGAACTCGATGCTTTTCTATCTTCGGTCACAGGCGAACTTTCCATAACGGGCCACATGCAGCTAGGAAACACATCCGCACCGGTGCAGATATTGTACTCCGCTTCGGAATTGGCGATACCGGGACACGTAAGCATAGCTATCGGTTTCATATCTGCGAAGGCAGCGCATAAGCGCTGGTCTCAAGAGGAAGTCGCAGATCTCATACGACTGGAAGCGATGGCATCATACGCTATGATTACCGGTTCGCTCGACCAAAGAGGCGTTCAAAGCGCTGAAGCGCTGGAAAGCGCAGTTATTGCAACCTGGCCTGCGGAAAGACCCCTTAAAAGCACTATTGCATCCTACCTGAATCTGCCAAAAGACGGTTACTACACACCCAAAGTCATTACTGCACGCTATCCAAGACAAGAAGGCAGTAACACCCAAGCCCTTCATGCCAGTCCGCTTCCGCCGCTTTCCAAAATAAAAGAACTGTTCGCGAGACACGCTGAAGAACTGTGTTTGGAAGATGAGCTTGCATCCAAAGCGCTTTTAGTACTCGAAGATTATATAAAAGTCATCGGTCGCGCTACGGGAAGATTCTGGCCTCATACGCTCGAACATCTGATGGAGAAGAGGGACGCGGCCGACAACAAACCGGTGAGAGATTCCATACTCTCCTTTTTCCCAAAGATAGGCCTTCAGGTAACCGCGAATTTTCCACTTCAGGATGAAGGCGCAGGCGGCACCGAAGAGCATCTTGCACTTCGCGTTTTTGAGGATTACCGCGATCTCATTCCCCAACCTAGAAACTTCAAAGCAGCTCTGCCCATAGACGAAGCGATGATCTACGACCTCGTCCTTCTTAACATTGAAAACTTCGAATCCCAAGACCTTCCCGATCCGGCCATGGTCTTTAGACTGGCTATTGAAAATATCCAAGAGCACAACCGCGATGCCCATGCCGCACATTCCGTAAGCCCGGATCTTCCAAGAGACGGACTTTTGGGAGATGAAATTCGCGCCGCAGTTGGAGAATTTGACTTTGAGGAAGCGCTTCATAGGGCCTATTTTCTACTCAAGCCAAGAATAGATTCAGACACCGAAATATCGAACACAAATATTGAAGAGGCGCTAATCGCTTCTGGAGTCGAAGAAAAATTTATAAAAAGTGCGACAGAAACGCTTTCGGTAGTAGTAAATCGCCACAGAGCAGAGCTCTTGGAAATGACCACTATGCTGCTCGATCCAAAGCACGGCATAGACGCCTACGTAAGAAACGGCTTCGCACCACCGCTTCCAGACACGGCGGCGCTTGGCCTGTTGGCAAGGGATTACGTATTTAGAAGAATTACCGGAAATCTTCCTATTGACCCGGCAGCCTCTGCCTCCAATTACGCAAATTCGATATTCGTCAATTATCCCGATTCCATACGTGATCATATTGCCAGAACCTATCAAGAACTTGTGGCCAAATGGTTCGTCAGCGAGGCCCTAAGACTCACCGACGAATCCGAGACTACATATTTAAGGCTTCTGGAAATCTCTGCCGATTCCGCAAGACCAACCCAAAGCCGGGAACATCTACAGGAAAGGCTCGTCGCCTCATCCGATGGCGCAGAGAACTTCGATGCCCTTTTAAGGACCGATCGCAGGCTAGGTATCATCTCCCGCGTATTGAACAGAGAACCGACAAGAAGTCTTGAAGAAGCTATACGCGAAGAATACGAATCATCAGTCATTCCCAAACAGCAGGAACTCGACGCAGAACTTGATCGTATAGTTACAACTGTCACCGATGTTCACGCAAGATCGCTTGAAATATTCACCCGAATCAATTCGGTGCAAATCGCCCGGGATGCCGACGAAGCCTCTTTGAGAAGCGCTACTTCAGGGTTCAATAGATCGTTTGAAGTACTCGCCGGAATACAAGCCTCGCTTGAAACCTTAGCAGACTCCGACCTAAGGGCCGCAGAAATAATTCAGATTCGCGGAAACGATCACGCAAGGCCGACATTCAATCTGGAACAACCTTCGAATCTGGCAATTTTCGGACTTTTGGAGTCTTCAAGGCGCTATCTCACCGACGCCGAAAATACGCTTCTGGAAAAACTCGATCGCGCAGAACAACAGGTCGCCGCCCTTGAATCCGCAAGAACAGCTGAAATATCATCGGCGGCACTGCGGCTGGCCAATGAGGCGCTTGGTTCTCTTAATGAAATAGTGGATGAACTCGATTCGATACACCGGGAAGCTACCAACGAACTTTTGCCGGAAATGCAAACCCTATTGGGAAGCACTATCCCCGCTTCAACAGAAAGCTATGATATTTTTGTTTCAGCGGTCGAGTCGGCAAGTATCGTGGCAAAAAAAAGCCAACCTTTATTATCGAGGTTCGATGAAGCGAGCGCCTCACACCCCGCCATTATGGCAAAGACCCAGACCGCGCTACGGGACTTGCATGCCGCTTTTGAACAGCCGCTTCATGATGATGATGATGTCTCAAGTTCTCTCATTGCTGCAATGCAAAGACTCGAGGAAGGACAGTCAAAATTTGCAGATCTTATTGTCAGAACACAAGAAACAATGACCTCTTTCAATAAAGTCGCAATGGAGATACTCCACGCCATTTCTGAAGCGGAAAATCGTCTCCCCATTGGAGATGCCGTGGAAATGCCAAAACCCAGAACTCTTCAAGTCGATGTTTCCTTATTACCGTGGGCCTACATTGGAACAACTTCAGCTAAAGCGCAGAAGGAACTCAACAAAAGAGCGCTCGCGGCGTTTGAACCTTTTTTAAACGCAAGGATAGTTTCATTTTCTACGGGCAGCACGCTCATATCACAGCACGATGCCGCAGCCATAGAAAGATGGAAAAAAGAAGGACGCGAAAACGCTCTCGAAATCCACTCCCTCTTTGGTGGAGACTTGATCATACCAAAAGGAGAACTCGGAACCCGAATCACAGATCCTGCAAGAATGACGGAGGAGCATCCCTTAAGAACACTGGTTTTAAACCTACGGCTTCTTTCCAAATGCAAAACCGCCGAGCTACTGCTTTTTGGTAATTTGGCAAATCGCAATGACACCAAGACACAACAAGCCTTCGTAGATCTCCTCTCGTATTTATCTTCGTCGAGAATAAACACCATAAATGAGGCGACGACCATAATCAGAACGTGGGCAGCCCAAAATCTTCCTCGTCTAGGCATCCATACAAACGAAACTGACAGCTACACAGAAAACTACGGCCCTGATACACATAAAAGCTGGCGCAAGATTCATGAATTCTATGTCACACACCCATACGCGACCCGCATAAGTATTCGACCTGACGGACAAGCTGGCGCTAATTTTGGCAATGCATCAGCCGTACTCACCGACAAAAGAATCGCCGAAGAGGCATTGCGCAGAAGAGATCCGACCGTTCCTTTTTTCGATCCCATAAACTGGCGTTGGGGTAAAATACCACGAGAAATGGTTGTATCCAACGGTGACACCCAAAGTGCTTTTATAGAATCAATATTTAGATCCTCCCCTGACAGCATGCGTGTGCTTCTTTCATTCTGGACTATTTATGCCTCGCGTCACTTAATGGAACTTGGCCGACTAAATCTATCGAGGGAAATGAGTGGGGTTTTCAATGTATTCATCGACAAATTACTGGCACCAATATTTTTCGAGTTATTTGACTCGACAAAATCTATAACGCTGGAAGAAGCCCAGCGTGTAGCCTTAGAAGCCTATCAGATAGCCAGTGGAGTTGGAAGAAACATCACTCCAGATAGTGTAACAAAAAGAGTCATTTCAGGCTGGCTTGATGCCCTGCCTTCGGGAATAAAAATTCAATCTGACGACCGAAATGTTAATCAAACATCGCTTGGCATGCTGATGAGAAATCCGTCAGCGCTTAAAGATTTACAAAAGCTCTATCTTCTCCACCACTATTCGGAAGTTTCCAATATAGAGGCAACTTCGGTGATGGCCTTTGTATCAACAGGTGCAGTGAATAATTGGAGAACTGTAGCGGCAGAACCAGCTGAAATAGATCGCGAATTCACAAAACGGTCTGCGGAAATATCAAGAAACATCTTCAGACCGC
>Ga0351859_1057_pt1 | contig 25898 bp, 11 predicted proteins | sample BONcelFGM3001D11_FD_206789 | JGI IMG/M metagenome (GOLD analysis project Ga0351859, IMG submission 206789) | Enriched cells from coal bed in the Powder River Basin, Montana, United States - BONCAT cells FGM rep2 HSBNCT.FGM.300.1.D11 ... | reverse complement strand
CATAGATTGATTTTAATCTGTTATGCTGCACATTAACAAATTCCGGAATGGATTTTAAATTTTCATTCGAATAGGCTGTCCCTTCAGAAATTTCCAGAATATACTCAATCCCCTTTTCAAGATTCTCTCTGAATACTTCAAGGTATTTAATTTCTGCATCACTGCTGCCAATTGTTTTAACAAGATTTTCAAAATAGTTAACGTAAAGTTCAACTTCCTGGCAAAACATATGCGGTCTATCAGCAGAAACCAACGACTCGCCTCTTCCATAAATATGATCTGTCATTTCTGAAAGCGAATATTGCCTGTTGAACCAAACAATATTTGGTCCCGGACAAATTGATTGCGGTGATTTTGTTTTTGGAGAAATTCCAAGTTTTATAAGCGCCCCGTTTGCAAGGTGATCACACAGACAAACTTTTGCGAACATCGAATCCAACAATTCGTCTTTTTCGGAATCAGAAATTTGTAATGCTGTAATTTCTTCAAATTTATTTTTCTGGAATTGACGTGATGCCGTACAGATTGGTTTATCAGTGTACTGTTTATCTGAAACTAAAAATCCTTTCGGACAAGGTGAGCCGGGCTTTCCGCTTTCAGCTCGGTCTTTAGTCCAGTTTTCTGATCCTGTATTTCTAAGATTATTAAATGGCACTCCAAGTGGTGATGCACCGCTCAAATACAGATCTTCTTTCCTTGCATTTATTAGAAGATTTAAAGTATCATCATCAACACAGGTTGCTTCTGGCACTAATAAAAATGGACTTCCCCACCCTGTTGAGTCACATCCAAAATCTTCAATCATTCTTTGGGCTTCACCGCTTGTTCCGATACCGCCTTGAACGGTAAGTAATGGTTCACAAATAAAATCAGATTCGTTAAAGCTCCAATTTTGTTTTTCGTAATATGATTTTATTAATGGGATAAATTCCTGAGCAAGTGTTTTTCTTTTATCCTTAAACTCTTTCAAAATAGAAGGTAATAAATGTCCTTGAGAAGCAAACGCATGTCCACCGCAGTTTAATCCTGATTCGATTCTAAACTCACTAACTTCAAGTCCTTTTGTCGCTAAAAATTTTCCCTGAATCATAGCGGATCTGAAATCACTGACTTTAATGATAATCTTTTTCTTAATCTTTCCATTCGCATCACGATAAAAATCTTTAAACTGAGTCAGATATCCCAAAAGACTTCTGTTAAATCCAGCAGAAAAAACTATTGAAGAATTAAGTGTACTTTCAGCATATCCACGCAAAGCAGCTTTAGCATCATTAAATTCATCACTTAACATCGTGCCATCTTTTGAATAATTAGTTCTGTCAACCTTAGACATTATGTTAACATCAATGGATCCGGCACACATTAAAGTCGTTAACTCGCTAGCAATCTTCTCTTTTTCATCTTCATCTTTGATTGTTAGAAAATATTTATATCTCATTTTTAATGGACTGTCATCGGGAAGCAGCTCAAAATATTTTGTCTTTTCATTCCCTGCCTCGAAAAATAGAAGTTTTATTTCATCAAGTTTATGAGCTACAATTTTGTCAACTAGGTTTAAATATGCTGTTATGCGTTTTGATCTTGCATAAGGATCACTCTTTGCAGCTTCAACGAAATCAATAGAATACTTTTCTGAATAGTGTTTGCATATTTTTTCGATGAGAATATCATCAACGATAGACATTACGGATGAAATTCCGAGATGTGCTACTCGTATCGGGGAATCAATTGAGTGCCCTGTTCCCATTACCGGGATATGAAATTTATGATAAACGTTTTCCATTAAATTCGCTTTCTTATCAAAACTTGTCACAAATAATCCTAACCTGTGTTTTCAACGAAATTGTAATTAAAGACAGTTCAAACTAAATAATTAATGAAGTATAAAAAGAGAGAAAGTTGGGGTTTTACAATACTTTTACAATAGAAAAAACTGATTTTTAATGAATTATTAATTTGTACAATTATTTTTTAATACGAGTGGTACAGAGTTTATTTCTTTCTATATGCAAACATTTCTTGATGAATAGCAATAATTTCTTATTCAAAATTCGGTGAATTATTTTAGAGAAATAACTGAAATTGTATGCAAAATTAATTAAGTTTACACATAGATAGATATTTAACAAACTATTTCGATAAATGTGCAATTCTACCCGACAATTTAAACCCTTAATCAATTCATTTCGAATCATTATAACTAATCAGTGAGGATCTCATGAAAAAAATATTATTTACGATTATTGCACTCTTTTGCTTCGCGAGTCTTGGATACTCGCAGGTAACTACACTGTGGGAAAAATCAGCAACTGCTGGAACCAAACCCACCTGGGAAACAGGTAGTTTAACACGAGGTATTTCATACGGTTTAGTAGGGGGCAATCAACTATTTTTTGTTGTGTCACGTCACGCTAGCATAGGTGGAAAACAAATTATTTATTATAATGCTCTTACTGGTGATTCTCTTGGCCAGCTTGACAATACAGGGATTGTTGGCGGTGTAGCTATAGTAAATGATGTGGAAGTCTCATCTGACGGAAAAATATTCGTAGCAAATATGACAACAAGTGCTTCCGCAGATGCATTTAAAGTTTATAGATTTGATTCCCTTTCTGCAGCACCTGTTGCAGTGATAACTTATAACGCAACGGCCGAAAGATTAGGCGATAAGTTTACAGTAACTGGTTCAACTGCCGATAATTCAATAATAATATGGGCAGCTACATCTCTGGCAAGTGCCGGAGCAGGAAATTTAATAAAGTTTACCACTACAGATAATGGTGTCACTTTCACATCAACCGTTATTCCCATAACATCAACCGCAAGTAGTGCTGCTGTTGGTCCTCTTCTTGACGCCAGTTTTTATCATGATTCACATGGAACATCCCCAACTAAATACAGCGCTGATGGTACTGCCAGTGGGTCATTTCCAACAACAACAGTAGCTACAAGCGGCAGTGCAATCAGGTATCTGACAACTTTTTTGGGTAATGAATATTATGCTTGTAATGAACTACTCACAACGTCAAATAATGCAAAGATAATTGAGGTACCTGGTGGTGTTCCGGCTTCAGCAACAGTTTTTGGTACAACTACATTGCTTGGATCTACTTCAGCCGCAGGACTTGGTGATGTGTCTGTTCAAAAAGTAACCAATTATATTTATAACATTTACGTATTAGCTGCAAATAATGGCTTTGGAGCTTATCAGGTAGATTTAAGAACTCCTTTAGCTGGTGATTATTATATTCCGCAAGGTGCCAATCCTCAAGGTTTTGCAACCCTTAATGATGCAGTTACTTCACTAAATGCAAATGGGGTAGCTGGAACAGTCAATTTTATTTTAGATGCAGATACGTTAAGAGAAAATTCATTTACTTTTAATGCAGCGTTATCAGTTGATAGCAGCCTGGTCATAAAACCAGCCGCTGGTAGAAATGTTACGCTAATTGTTAACTCAAGTGCATCAGTAGGAAATGGACCATTCATGATTGGCTTTAACACCGGAAACGTTACTTTTGATGGAAGCAATAATGGTACAGACAGTCGAAACTTAACTGTTACTACTGAACAAATTGCTCCAGTTGTTGATGTGCCGTTCACTTTAAACAACGCAAATGCAGATAATGTTACTCTACAGAACCTAATTATTAAAAACATTTTCGATGGTCAGACTAATTTTAGGTATGGTGCTGTGATTAATGATCTTGGCGGTGTAATGAATTTCCGAGTTGAGAACTGCCAAATCGGAACAGCAGAACGACCTGTAAGACGTGATGGACTAGCACCTTGGGGTGGTGGTGGCATAGCGAACCAATTCAGTATTGTTAATAATGAGATTTATTGTGGAACCCGCGGAGTTGCTACCATTTACCTTGAAAATAGCGAGATAATTGGTAACACAATTAATGTTTTACCTACAACTGCAGTAAATACTAATAATTATATTCACGGTATATACATAACCGGAAGTACAGGTAGTTTAATTATAAGTGAAAATATAATTAATATCCTGGAAAAAGCTAATGTAACAGGTACTTATCTAATGGGTATTGCTTTTGCAGGAAACGCTTTTGACCCCACAGATATAATCACTGTTTTTAATAATATGATTAATGTAGGTGCCGCAGATGAAACGGGAAGCACTTATGGAATAGGCCTGCGCTCTGCTGGTAATATGGGTAATATTAATATCTATTTTAATACTATTTTGATAAATAATAATGCTTCCACACTCACAAGTCACGCAGTTGGTAATCACACAAATGGTACTGGTCCGGTAAATATTGATCTGCAAAATAACATTATCATAAACAATCACTCCGGTAATGCAGGATCTTCTGCTATCGGTTTGATTCCGGCTACGTCTGTGCTTGTTTCAGATTATAATGTTCTCTTTTCCAATCAGAACTTTGTTAATTTTCAAGGAACATTGTATGCTAATCTTGCAGCATGGCAAACAACATCTCAAGATCTTAACTCAGTAAGTAAATCAGTCAATTTTGTTTCAGCAACCGATTTACATTTAACTGGTTCATCAAACGGAGATGTTGATCTTGCAGGGACTCCAATTGCTGGAATAACAACCGATATTGATGGTGATACAAGGAGTACAACAGCACCATATAAAGGAGCTGACGAAGCTTCTCTTCCAATTCCTGTTGAGTTAGTTTCATTTTCAGCTTCAATAGTACAAGGTGATGTAATTCTTAAATGGGAAACTGCAACTGAAATAAACAACCGTGGATTTGAGATTGAAAGAGGTGTCAATAATAGTGAATTCGCAACAATTGGATTCATTTCTGGTGCAGGTACAACTACAGAGAAGCAAACTTATACATTTACAGATAAACAGGTTGTTGTTGGTTCACATACTTATAGACTAAAGCAAATTGATTTCGATGGCAGCTACTCATATTCAAATAATATTGAAGTTGATGTAACTTCACCGTTAACATTTAGTTTATCTCAGAACTATCCCAATCCATTTAACCCAACAACCAGGATAAGCTATTCTATTCCTTCTGATTCAAAAGTTATTATTTCTATATATTCCATTACCGGTGAACTTGTTGCAGAATTAGTTAATGATTTTGTTTCAGCGGGTTCTTACAGTGTGGATTTTGATGGAAGTAATCTTGCAAGCGGTATGTACATTTATAAAATGTCAGCAGGTAACTTTACTCAAACAAACAAGATGATGTTGATGAAGTAATTCTGATTACTTTAAATCAAGCATAATAAGAAAGCCCCGAATCGTCGGGGCTTTTCTATTTCAATACTATAAGTCCAATTGCTATTACATCAATCACTATTCAACAATTTTATTTTAATAAAATCATCTGTTTTGCTTTAACTAAACTTCCTGATTCAATTCTATAGACATAAACTCCACTTGATAAATTTTTTCCATCAAACAAAGTTGTGTGAATACCTGATTCCAGATAATCATTTACCAGTAATGCAACTTCCCTTCCGAGCAAATCATAAACAGAAATTTTAACTTGTCCTGCTTGCGGAAGAGAAAAAGAAATAGTTGTACTTGGATTAAATGGATTTGGATAATTTTGATAAAGTGTAAATTCATCAACAGTAAAATGTTCTAAAGAATTTTCTACTGATGTGGGATACTGACCAACCGGATAAAATGTGTAAGAAATTCCGCCTTTATTAAACCAGGATTGAGATACGCTGGTTTTGTTATAAACATAAGAATAACCGTTGGATTTTGCAGGATCATGAACGATTGGTCTTCCATCCGAAGTAAATCCTGCAAGCATAAATAAATGCCCTGCGTATAGTGGTTGTCCAACAGACATTGCTATTCTTCCTCCATTTGCAAGTACTTCTCTCGCTTCACTCCAGGTTCTATATCGCGTTACAGCGCCATCAAAACCAAACTCGGATGCATTTTGAACAACTCGCGGCCAAACCCCAAAAATATTATGATAAGGGTCTCTTGTTTCCAGAGCAAATTGATATGGATCAACAACAATGTTATAACTCTTTAATATCATCGATACAGAAGTAGGCGAACAAATATCTCCGCCAATGATAGGATCAACTCCATACTGATAAACAAATTCTGTTGGAATAAATATTTCTGCAGGATTATCGTTCACAATGTTGGTTATGTTAACTGAACTTGTGGTGCGGCTATCACTGACAAAAAAACTTAAGTTGTGTATTGTGGATGATGGCTGATCAGCATTAGTACGAGTCATAATTATTTTAAATTGCCAGGAGCTTTGATAAGAATTTAACTTTACATAATCAATGTCTACATATCCTCCGCCATAAGAAGTTAAACCATATGAACTCCAGATATTTGATTTCCAGAAACCAACAGTTAACCATGGCGACCAGGTTGCGCCGTATGGGAAACGCATCTGAATTTTGAATCCGCTGTTATTATCCGAAGCTGTACCATTCCAAGAAGGTAAGCCTTCATTAAACGGTGATTGAGAGTATTGAGGTTTTAAGATAAAATATCCATTGCAGACTCCATCCTGCAATTTTATACTTTTACCATCGCTGCTAAGCTCAATACCATCACTCGTTTCAATGTTTGCAAAGATTGAGTCAATCTTAAGTATGTATTGTTGATCAGGATAGTTTTGTGCAGAGGTGTAAAACGAGAATACTATTAATAATAAAGTAATGTTTCTAATAAAATATTTGAATTTCATAATAGATAATTTAATGGTTAATGTTTTTATAATTTATTAACAAGATATATAAATAAAATTGTTCTTAAAAGAATTTTAAACTTGGTTAGAATTTTTTTCAGTCCAGAATTAAATTTTCTCTTATATTCAACCAGATTATTAAGTCATATTAAAATATTGGAATAATCATTGCTCTTAAATATAATTGTAGTTATTAAGCTTCTTAATTTAGCAGAGTAAAAATCACACAAAGAGATTGAAATGAAAGAAATTAATAGTCCGGAAGATATCAGTGAAATTGCTTATTCATTCCGCGAAAGCCGTATTTTATTATCTGCATTTGAATTAAAAATCTTTACTGTAATAAGTACTCATATGATGACTTCTGAAGAAGTATCAAAAACAATTAACGCTGATAAAAGAGCAACTGAGAGGCTTATGAATGCTCTTTGCGCAATGGGATTATTGAAAAAAGTTAAAGAAAAATTTTACAATACTGGTTTATCATCTAAATATCTGATTGAAGGAAAACCTGACTTTATGGGTAATCTATATCATACTAATCATCTCTGGAAAACCTGGACGCATCTGACGGATTCAGTGATTAAAGGCAGTTCATTTAGCGGTGATCAGAACAAAACAGAAAAAGATGAATGGGTTGAAGCATTTATTAGTGCGATGCATTACCGAGGAGTTAGTCAGGGTAAAATTCTTTCAATGATGATCGATACTAATAATGTAAAAAAATTATTGGATGTTGGCGTTGGATCTGCCGCATTTTCTATGGAACTGGTTAAAAAGAATCAATCCATTAATGCTGTAGTGCTTGACTTGCCCCACGTAATTCCAATCACAAAAAGCTATGTTTTACAAGAAGGACTAATAGATAAATTCAATTTTATTGAGGGTGATTATCTGACAAAAGATTTTGAAGACAATTATGATTTAATTCTTTTGTCTGCGATAGTGCATATTAATAGTTATGAACAAAATAAATTTTTGATTAATAAATGTGCAGAGTCATTAAACAAAAATGGAATGATTGTAATTAATGATTTAATAATGAATAAGGACAGAACTCAGCCGTCTCACGGTGCATTTTTCTCCCTCAATATGCTGGTAGGAACAGTTAGCGGTGATACTTATACTGAAGAAGAAATGAGAAAATGGTACACATCCGCAGGGATAACTAATATCGAAAGAAAAAATACTTCTTTCGGATCTGACCTGATGATAGGTATAAAATAAATCTTTTTGAGAAAAAGTCACTCGCTTTTCTTACTTCAAAAGAACCATTTTCTTCGTCTCGACAAATGAACCAGCTTTTAATCTGTAGAAATAAATTCCACTGGAAAGATTCTGACCGTCGTCAGAATGACCATTGAAGTTAACTTCATAGCTGCCTGCGGGCTTATACTCATCCACAAGAGTTGCTAATTCATTACCAAGCACATCGTAAACTTTAAGTTTTACTCGAGACCCTTCGACTGCGCTCAGGGTGACACTCGGTATTGAATATCTAATTATTGTACTTGGATTGAATGGATTAGGATAATTTTGTGATAGCTCATACTTATTTACAAAGATAAAATTTTCTTCATCAACATTGATTGGACTTTCATCATATAATAAGACTTTAAATGCATCTGCTCTTATCACAGGACCGGATGAACTCTCTCCGCTGTCTATTACCTTAATTGAAATTAAACTATCAGCAGGTAAATAAAATCTACCTATATTTTTCCAGTTTCCGCTTCCCTCATTTTGATTTAGGTAGAATGAATCAATGATAGTGATTCCAACAATAATTTTATAAAAAGCGTTATTAGCACTATTTACAGTTTGAGGTAGAATTTCAAAAATATCATAAATACCGCTTTTGTTCAGATGAAATGTAAATGTGGCGGTAGGTCCATTTGGGGTTGATTGTATGAGGGCATAACGACTTGAGGGTCCATAAGCCTGTGCCACACTGGTTGACCACGATCCTGTTTCAAAATAATTTTCCACATCATCGTTATCAATAATTACAAAGTAATTTTCAACATTAACTGTAAACGGAATTTTCTTAATCGGATTAATTGGATCATCACTATTTATTACTATTGTATCCTCTGCAATGCCTAATTGATCCGGAATAAAAATAAGCGGTAATACAACTTTTCCCATGTCAGGAATTATTATCGGTAAAGATGTGTTTGATTCAATATTTCCCTTGATTGAATAAACTTCATTAACTGACAAGTTATATATCCCGATATTATTTAGTTCAATATTAAACTGAAGAGTGTCCTCTATACTTGTCTCACCTGCATCAACAAATTCTTTATCTGTTATTAATTGTCTATCTCTTATGTAACCTGTTAACTTAATAACATCCATAGCCATTGTTCTAACCGTCTGATTAAAGTTTTTTCCAGAAATTTCTAAATAATTATTTTGGGTGATATCTAATTCTAAAGTCATAACATATAGCCACTTCTTAAATTCATTGGAAGTTGAAAATAATATTGTGTCCTCAATTTGATCGTTTCTATAGAATTCAATTTTTATCGTGTCCACATGATTATTTATTTCAGGAAATTGTAAGAAGATATTGTACAATCCGGATTGATCAGCATACAAATTCCATTTTACTTTCGCGGAATCCCCGCTATTAAGGTTTACAAGTCTTGAATCAATACCCCATGCTGTTGATAAAGAGGTAATCCAGTTTCCGTAGATTTCCTGATATTGCGGATCAAGGTTATCAATAAATTTATCATCCGGCAGATATTTAATAAATGATGTAGATAAATTTCCAACATTATCAGTAACTGCCGTACCAACTTTTCCTATTTCATTTATAGGATATGAAGGGATCGTCCTCCATAAATTTTGCCCGATCAACTCACAGTCAGCTACAAAATATCTTTCATATCTATCCTTAACTGCAACAAATGGCTGTGATTGAAAAATTTCTTCATCAGTACTGATTAAAAACTTAAGCTCGGAACCATTAATTTCTTCAGTTAATTGCAAAACTGGTTTTACAGAATCATTGCCCTGCAGCCAGATTTGATAAGCTTCAATAGCTGTGCAGTACTTGAACTCAACATTAGGATAATTTAATGTTGACTGTTGTGCAAGATTATTAACAATTTGAATTTCATTTAAAAAATTCTGATCCGGTAAATGAGACCACAAGCAAACAAGTTGATCTGTACCCTGATCCGCTTTTAAGAATATATTATCCATTAACTGCTGAGTTGTTGAACCCATATATCTTGATCTTACATTCCAGCCTTTGCTACCACCGGGTAGTTGATAATTTTCTTCTGAAGGCTGAAAAGGAACAAATTCTGAAGATGCCTGAGACCAGTCATAATTATTGTCAATCGGTTCTATAGGATCGTTATGCACATTCGGATAATCATTGTGAAGACTGTAAGGTAGAATTTCATTAAGATAATTCTGCCAATCATTATTCATAAAATGCCAGCCGCTGCGAAAAGAGACAGGAAAAATATTTTCATCCAGCAGAAATTGAGCAAGTGTAAAATCAAAATCATCTTTGTTTTCGATAAAGCCTTCTGACTGATTCCACCAGTATTTTCCATCACCATCATAATCCGACCAGAAAAAAGTATGATAATGTAATGACAGTTCATCACTCCACATTTCAACTTTATCACCAAAATATTTTTTCATCAGGTACAATGTCATTGTGTTATTGATTGGCACGTTATTGTTAGTAGCATGACGAAAAATATTTCCAGCCATCATATACCAGGTCATTTTAAGTTTGCCGCCATAAGAATCCACAATTTGATTTCTGAATGATTCACTCATTACAACGCTGGTATTGCTGGTTGCTGCGGTAAACAAATCAAGATTATAGGTACAGTGATATTTAGATACATCCATTGCATCCCATATTGCTGTATCTGAAGCAAGTACTAAATATACTTTTCCCTGTGGAAGCAACGTTTCAATAAATAAAACAGCCGCGAATAATATGAGATTTAACTCAGTTCTTAATTTCATTTTATCCATAAATTTTTAATGAACAGATTTTAACAGGATTATTTTAGATAAATCATCTTTCTTGTTTCAACAAATGAACCGGCCTCTAATCTGTAAAAATAAATTCCACTTGAAAGATTCTGATTTTCATCAGAATGACCATTGAACTCAACCTCATACATTCCTGCTGGTTTAAATTCATCCACAAGAGTTGCTACTTTGTTACCAAGCACATCGTAAACTTTTAGTGTTTGATGACTGCCGACTGGCGACTGCCAACTGATTCGTGTACTTGGGTTAAAGGGATTCGGATAATTCTGGGATAATAAATATCGTTTAGGAATTATATTATAATCATCATTTATTACGGTGGGGGCGTTAACTTTTTTGACGGCACGGAGATCATCAAAATAAATTATTCCTGAAATTAAGCTTTCTGCTGTCTTAGTTAATTGATAACTATCTATTCTAAAATATTGTCCTGTAAGATTTCCATCACCAATCCATATACCAACGCTGTTCGGATCATTTAATTTCCACTCGACTAATTTCCATCCATACCAGTCTATTGTTACCCATTTAGAAACTTCGTGATCACCCCATGCAGTTCCCGTGTATTCATCAATGCAAAATCTAAAACGTATATTACTACCATCACCATAAACATAACTTTGCAAAACATAACTCGTATCAAAATAAGTTGATTGGGGCGTTCCACCTGCTAAGTATTCACGAATTAAAAAGTCACTGGCATTTGAATCCCATAAATAGGTAAGCTTTGCGGATTTTTTAGGATTTGTTGCAGGCAGATAAACAAGATTAGTAAATTCAAAATGAGTACCGGATGTTAATATGCCCTTTGTAGAACCGCTGTAATCGGGTTGTTTCCAATCGCCAGGCAGGGTAAAATTATCAATCATTTTTGTTTCGCTGTACGATAATTCAGAAGTAGTAAAATTAATTTGTGATTCTGTGCCTGATATATTTCCTAAAGTATCCGAAATATCCCCACTAATTGTTGCGGTAAAATTTGTAGTTCGATTAAATAAACTTAAAGCCTGAATACAAATTATACTTTTACCATCCAAAGATTTTGTATGCTGATAACTAAAACTTACAGGTAAACTTCCATCCGTAAGACTTATATCATCCACAGAAAAAGTTTGAGCATCAATAGTTTCATCATAAACGATTGTTACTATAGAACCAACATCAATACAAGTATCATTATCTGATGGATAGTTGTAAATAATCTGCGGACCAAAAATATCCTCTTCATTTGTTTGATAATGCAGTACAAATGGATCACCTTCAACTCCGTTTCCATCACCATCAAGTTTTCTATTGTTTATATCAGTTACATTCGAATTAATCATCAATGTATAACCCGTCTGATGCTGATGACCTTCTGTTACAATTGAAAGTATTTTATTGTCTTCATTCCAGATCAAATTGTTAATCTGAACAGCTGGTGTAATAGATATAGCATCTGTAAAAGAACTTATATTCATAGTTTTAGAGAATTCAATTACAATATTATTTGGAATATTTAACTCTCCGTTTTCATCAGGATTTGTTGACACAACAGTTGGAGCAAATGAAGGTATTGGGTCAGTTGTTACCAGATTTGAAATTTCAGATTCGTTCCAATATCTGTTAAGTACTGTTACAAAGTATTTATACGTTCCATTATAGTTTTGCAAGCCGGAGTAACTATCCACAAAACTAAACTGCGAATTGCCAAAATGAATATCAACAATCATGTCATCATTAACATTTAATATATCATCTTCAGATCTGTAAACAGCAAACCAGTGGTAATCAATTATTGATGCGTCTGGAGTTACTACAATTTCGTATTGAAGAGAATCAATTTGATTTAATGAAATGGATGGTGCTGCTGGTTGAGAAGCAAGATTTATATCTCGCACTTTAACTTTTTTGCCAAAGAAGGTAGATCCTGCTTCATCCCAGTAATCATAACCTTTCCAGCTGCCATAACTGAAAAACTGATAACCATCAACCCATGGTTTATCTCGCATTCTATTAACTATGCCGACATGATTTGACCATACATTATTTTCATCAAGTCTGTAAGATGCCGGACCACAGCTATAAAGTCTGCCTACCTGAATACCCTCTTGAATATTTGGTTCCCAGTCAGTTGTTATAGCATTAAACATTTCATTACCGGTTAACCAATGGTAATGCATGGGAGTTAATTGTTCAACATATCCTTGATTAAACCATAATGCCGCATCCTGATAAACAACATAGTAGCCATTCCAGCCAGAAGCGCCGCCCGATTTGTATTTACCTAATGCTGCCGGAGATAAACGAACCCATGGTTTAACCACTTGTATCGAGTCGTGCAGAGTTCGTACAAATTCTGTAACCGACCATCTCCACCAATCTTCCCAGGTACTGAATCCTGCTGGTACCCCTGCACTGTAAGGATGTTCAACATCATATAAAAATCTATTTGTACTTTCCGGTGATGTTAATTTATTAATTGTCTTATCCGAAAATATCCCGTCAAGTTTTGTCTCCTGCTCTTTTTGCGAAAGTGGACGCAACATATCATCAGTATCATATTCATTCCATCTAACATAATCCAAATGCAATCCATCGATATCATAATTTCTTACAATTTCCATAGCAACATTAACCGTGTAATCTCTTACAGCCTGCATTCCCGGTGATGCCGCTTTGTATGAAGTCATAGGATTTCCGTTTTGATCTCTGCAAATCCATTCGGGATGCTGCACCGGAATTGTTCCAGGTTGTGAAGACGAGACACTGAATGTATTAAACCATGCATGTAATTCCAAACCTCTTTTGTGTGCTTCTTCAATTGCGTATTGCAGTGGATCAAAACCGGGATAAGTATAGCCTGCATAATATCCCCAGGGTTCATAAGAAGATTGATAATATGCTGTGCCGCTTTGTCTTATTTGAAAAAGTACTGAAGTCATGTTTGCTTTTTTATGATTATCTAAAATTTCTCTAATACGCGCTTTGTTCACTTCCACAGTACTTCCGGAACTAATGTATTCCCATGTAATAACCCAGGTTGCTCTGAATTCCTGATTATTCGTTTGGGCTTTTATAAAACAAGGTAGTAGTAGAAGCAGTGTAAGTATGATTTTGAAGTGTAATTTTTTATTCATGGTTCAATCTGTTATAAAATTAATAATTCTTTGTTACTGGCAAGTAATTTAGACAAATAAAACTCTTCTTTAAAGGTTAAAAGGAGATTAGTAAAAATGATGAGTACTCAAGATGTCATTCAGAATTTATTTCGGAATCTCAGACTTCGACCTTCATATAAATCATGACCCTGAAACAATTCGCTGCGGTAAACAGAATGACATAATCAGGCTTTTAAGACAGGCCCATGACTGTAATTGTAATTTTCTAACAATTTAATAAATTGCGATAAGATATTTTCTTAACTCTTTATCCAAACTCTTTGCGCCACTTGTTAAATTATCCAGCATTGTCCAGAAGTGCTTGCCGTGATTATGGTGCACTGTATGTACTAATTCGTGAAGAATTACATAATCAATTAAATGATTGGGCAGGCGCATAAGATGAATACTTAAGTTGATATTGTTTTTTCTTGAGCAGCTTCCCCATCTTGATTTAATATTTTTTAAAGTGAGTTCATTATAATTTAACTCAAACTTGCCAGCCAACTCTTTAACTCTTTCTGGAAGATATTGTTTTGCTTCAACTTTTAAAGCCCGTTCAATTCCCTTTCTTACGGCAGATTGAACTTCTTTTGAATCAGATCTTAGTTCTGTTGGATAAATAACATTAATCTTTCCTTTTGAAATTCTTACAGAAATATTTTTTCTATCTGCTTTTCTTAAATGAAGTTTGTGATGTTTTGTACAATAACCGGAATTCTCATCAAACATAGTTTGCTGCTTTTCAAACTCTTTCATCTTATCAAGATACTGTTTGATCCAGAGTTTTTTTTCTACTACTAATCTTACTGCGCTTTTATAACTCATTCCAATCGGTATTGATACTCTTACACCAGCAAATGGTCTAACAGAAATGTTCAGATGGCGTGCTCTGCTGCTGTGCCTGAATAGTATTTCACCAACTCCATCAAAATGAACTATTTTTTCTGTCATTCTTTTAACAAAACTTTTTTGGATTTAATTGATTGGAAATATAATTAAAAGAGAGAATTGTTGAGGCAACATAAAAAAAGGACTTACTGATATTACAAAACCGTAAGTCCCTTAATATTTAAACATTTAATTTATTTCGATTACAGTTGCAAACTATGAAAGATGAACAAAATTTTCTCCATAGTTATTACCTTAGCAGTATCATCTTTTTTGTTTCTACGAATGAACCTGCCTGAAGTCTATATAGATATATTCCGCTTGCCAGACCTGAAGCATCAAATGTTGCATTATAAGCTCCTGCTGCTTTGTATTCATTAACTAATGTAGCAACTTCATTTCCAAGGATATCATAAATCTTTAAAGTTTGATGACTGTTAACTGGAGACTGCCAACTGATCTTTGTACTTGGATTGAATGGATTTGGAAAATTTTGTCCTAGATAATAATTATTAGGCAGTCCATCTATTTGTTCGACGCTTGTTACTGTAAACGGACCATTATAACTATAGCCTTCAAGATCTATTGCACCACTCAGCGGTGGATTTGGATCACTTGCAAAAAGGCTTACCTGTGCACCGCTTTTTGAAACAAACAAATAATAAACATCGGTTATGCCCGAAGAGGTTGTTGATTCGCGAACTCTTAGTGCTTCAAAACTGGCACCGCCGGGAAGAATCATTGTACCATAAGCATCAACAACTGTACTCACTGAAAGGTCAGTATTAATAAAAGGTGCTCCGTTGAGATAAAAAGTAGAAGTATAAGTTTGAGACCAGGTTGAATTATAAGTTAGTGGCAATTGTAATTCCCGTGCTGCAGGAGTATTTTTTGTTATAAATGTGCTTCCAACAGATGAATCCAGTAGTGCTGCAGAACCAAGATTATCAAAACCTCCATTTATATTCCAATAAAACCAGATTTGTGCAAGGTCGCCTTCAATATCTCTGACTGCAGATGATGAGATTGTTGCACCGGGGAATTCATTTATATATGGTGATCCTGAGGGATTAACAACTGTTGTAATAAAATTTACACCGCCTTGCAACGAACTAAAATCCCAGTTATTACCTCCGCCGGGTGATCCAATATTTACATTTGCTGGTGCTTCGGTCTCATGTATCATTACTGAATTACCAATGCTGAACTGACTTATGATATCACTGCTTGCTATAGTTATTTGCGCGTTAGTTGAAAAACTAACAGCCATGAGTATTAAGAGTATTCTTTTCACTTTATGTCACCTATTCTGTTTTTATTTTTTAATGGATTAGTTAGAACTAAGAAAAATATTTTAAAAAAGTGAATATTAAATTTTAATAAACTCTACCCTCCTATTGTTTGCTTTTTCTTCAGGTGTTAAATTTTTGTTAAGCGGTTTGCTTTCACCCCATCCTTTAGATTTTAATCTTGATGCATCTATTCCTGATTCAACCAGAATATTTTTTACTGCAGCGGAACGATCTTCTGATAATTTTTGATTACTTGAATTATCACCTTCACTGTCTGTATGTCCTTCGATACTGAATTTCAAATCAGGGTGCTCTTTCATCATATTTACAATTTCATTTATTGTTCCCATTGATTCACTTTTTATAGTGGATTTGTTCACATCAAACAAAATTCCTGTTGTTACAAATTTCCCGTCTGCCATAACTCTGTCGTATAATTTTTTTCCGCCCTCATTAACTCTTACATTTTTTATCGAGCTTGTTTTTATGTAACGGGCATCGTAATTACATCCGAGTGAAAACATTTCAGGTTTATATCCGAGATTAGGAACATTAAGCATTCTTTCCTGATCAAGATATACTTTTAATGATCTTTCGTTAAATGAAATAGCAACACGTTTCCATTTTTCTTTCCAAATTTTTTTCTCATCATTAAAATCTGCTGTTTTACTTCCCAGTTTATCCATCCGAACTTCATTCCAGCTTATAATAATTGCGTGTCTTCTTATACCATCTATATTAGCCCAACCACCGGCACCTTCAAAAAAGCGGATAACATATTGGTTTGATCTCAAAGTTGCCAGCTCATCCAGGTAAATGTCAAACTCAATAGTAAAAACATCAGGAAGAAAATTCTTTTTATCCATTAAAGGGAGAATAGTTGTTTTATTGTTTGAAAAGTATATTACTTTTTCATTACCGAGATTTGCAATTTCGGCACTACCGCTTATTAAATCCCAGCGCGAAGGAAATTCACCATTTTCTTCGCCGATCAAATCGTCCTGAAAAATTACTTTATCTCCTGCAACAAAATCATAATTAGACCATATTTTTAATTTTTCATCGGCCTGTATTTCTGATTGATATGTTTCTATCTCTGAATTATCAATTGAGTTTTCTAATTTTTTTTTATTTGTTTCATCTGTTTTGGTTTGATTCTCATTTTCACTTTCTGCACCACTATACATAATTGCTTCTTCGGTTGCATCGATTCCCTTATCAATAGCCTTGTCTGTTTCTCTTTCAGCTTTCTTCTCAAGTTTTTTCTTCAGAGTTTTACCAAGATCAAACTGTGAAAAGGTTTCAAAGGGAGAACTTAAAATCACTACGAATGAAAAAATCATAATCAGAATTTTCATAATACACTCCTTAATCATTTTGAAATAAACATTATTAAATTTAATTGAGGCTGTCTCATAAGTTTCATTCCTTCCGACTCGGCGAACAGGATGATAAAATAATACTTATGAGACAGCGACTCTTTTATCCCGCTTGATGTTACTTCAACAGTATCATCTTCTTGGTTTCAAAAAAAGTACCCGATTGTAACTTGTAGAAGTAAACTCCGCTTGAGAATCTGCTTGCATCAAATGCAACAGAGTAAACCCCAGGAGCTTTTTCTTCATTAATTAAAGTTGCAACTTCATTACCGAGTACATCGTAAACTTTAATCTGCACTCGAGACCCTTCGACGCCGCTCAGGGTGACATTTGGGATGCTATATTTAATTGTTGTACTTGGATTAAATGGATTGGGGTAGTTTTGAAGTAAGGTGAATTCTTCAGGGAGATTCACTAATGAATTATTTTCAACTGATGTTGAAGTTTCTGTATCGAGCAGAAATGCCTCTGAGCGCCCAGTTGCTGCGTTGGTGCCTTTTCCAACAATATAACGTCCGTCGGGTGTTATTGCGTTTGCTATCGTCAGAAGTGAACCGTCCGAAAGCAAGCTGGTGTATATTTTATTTAAGTCTTGCATTGTGCCCAATTTCCAAATAAATGCATGTATTTGACCGCTAGAGTCGGGCGACTGCCCAACAACCACATCACCAAAATTCGTTTTAGTAACATCATAAGCCTGACTCCAATCACCCCCAAGTGTACCTAGATCTTGCATACCATCTGAAAAGTTCCAGCGAAAAGCGCGTGTTTGTTCCCCCGCCAGAGTTGAATATCCAACAATCACGCTACCGTCTAAACCTGCACTTAATGCTACACTGGAATTTCCACCAAGCGTTCCAAGTTCTACCATTGTTAAAGATGTATCTAAATTTATTCGAAAAGCGCGTGTTTGATTACTGGAGTTAAGTGATTCACCGACCATAACATCTCCGTCCCTTGATATAGCAAATGCAACACTTCTATTACCACCTAGAGTTTCGAGGAATTGATTTGTAATATTCGACCAAAGAAAAGCACGAAATTGAGAGAAGGAATTTTGCGCGTAACCTACTATTTTAGAACCATTCGCTGATATACCTTTCGCATAGCTGCCCGCGAAATCCAATGTCGCCAGACCAACCAAGCTTGTTGAATCTGTCCAGCGAAATGCACGTATAAATCCATTTATGCTAGCGTCACCGACGACTATGGTACCATCCTCTGATACACCATAGGCGAAGCTATTACCGGCTCCCAAACTATCAAGATTTTGCATGGCCGTTGAATCTGTCCATCGAAATGCTCGCATAAAGGATGAACCCTCGTTTATAGCTGATGTGCCAACGACTACTTTACCATCAGCGGAGACATCATAAGCCGCACTAACAGAACCACCTAGTGTGCCCAGCCAGGTTAGCGATTGTGAATTTGACTGGTCTGTGCATATTATCATAAATAAAATCAGCAGTGCTAAATGGTTTAAAGTTTTCATACTATGTCTTTCTATTTTGATTTTTGATTGAATTTTTTATTAAATAAATGAAATTATCCCAGTTACTAGCACCGTTACTAAAATTCCAACTATAATAGATATAATAATTATCATCCTGGAAACGGATTTTTCTTTTCGTTCTAACAAGAACAAATTTTCTTCCATATCTTTTTTCTTTTTCAATTTGTGAACTGATTAGTTAGTTTTTAGAAAATTATTTTCGTGGGCAAAAGTAGAAGTACAGCAGAGTAATGACTAACTAATTTGTCTCAATCTCTTGCTGTTTTGTTGCAAAATGTAAAAAGTAAGAATAAAAGCCTTATTTAAGCTTTTTGTTTTGAAGAGTATTCAGATGGCGTGCAATTAAATTGTTTTGAAAAAGCTCTTGAAAATTGTGCGGGACTTGAGAAACCGATTTCATAAGCAATTTGTGTTACAGACAACTTTTTCTTTAGTAACATTTCAGCAGCATGTCTAAGCTTAATTATTCTGATAAATTCACCGGGAGCCTGACCTGTAATTGATATCATTTTTCTGTGAAGCTGTGAACGGCTTAAAAACAATTCTTTAGCTAATTGATCTGTACTGAAATTTGTTTTGTCAAGATTCATTTCTACAATGTCATAAGCCCGATTAGTAAAATCTTTATCGTTAGAATTAAGATCACTTACATCCTTAAGTGGAATAATATCCTTGCAGTATTTTTCTCTTATCCGCTTTCTTTGCTCGAGCAGATTTTTAATTCTTACAAACAGTTCTCGTGAATCAAAAGGTTTGGTGAGATAATCATCAGCTCCAATTTCTAAACCCTCAAGTTTACTTTCGAAAGATGCTTTTGCTGTGAGAAGAATAATTGGAATATCACTTGTATGCCAGTCTGATTTGATTTGTCTGCAGAATTCAAAACCATCCATCGAAGGCATCATTACATCGCTTATTATAATGTCAGGTAAAATTTCATTTGCGATTTTTATTCCTTCATCACCATTTGCAGCTTCCGAAATCACATAATCATTTTTAAGTAAACTTGATAAGTATTTTCTGAGATCATCGGAATCTTCAACTATTAGTAATGAAGCTTTATTTTCCTGTGTGATTTTTTTGATCTCAGCATTATCCAGTATAGCAACTTGATCACTAAATTGCGTCGTTTGTATTTTAATTTGATCTTCAGCAGAAATACCGGTGAAAGATTCATCTGATATTTTTTCGGAATCGTTTAGATAATCTTCAGATAATGGAATCATTAATTTAAAGTTAGCACCGTTGCCCTCACTACTTTCAACTGTAATTTTCCACTTGTGAAGATCGACAAGTTCCTTTACCAATGCTAAACCGATTCCCGATCCGCCATAAGATCTTTGTGTGGAATCATCCACCTGGTAAAACCGGTCAAAAATATTATCAAGTTTATCTTTGGGTATTCCAATTCCAGTATCGGATACAATAATTTCTGTAAAAGATTTTTCTTCGTTAAGAATATCATTAACAGAAACCGTAACCGATCCTCCAACAGGCGTGAACTTAAGTGCATTAGAAAGAAGATTATTGATTATTTTTTCCAGTTTATCTCTGTCAATCCATAAAGTTTTTGTAGAGGAATTATTTTGGAACTCTATTGAAATATTTTTTTGATATGCTAAAGAATTAAAAGAAAATACTAATCCTTTAAGAACACTTATTAAATCTTCTTTTCTTGTTCTTAAAGGCAAAGAAGTGTTTTCCAGTTGTGATAATTCAAGAAGCTGGTCTATAAGTTCTTTAAGTTTTTCGCTATTGCGCTGAATAATATCAATCTGTTCAAAATCTGATGCGTTAGAAATTTTATTCTTCAATAATTCAATGGGTCCCTTAATTAATGTTAGCGGAGTTCTGAACTCGTGCGACAGATTAGCAAAAAATCTTGATTTCATTTCCTCTAATTGTGATTTTTGTTTTGCTTCATATTCACGCAGCCGTAATTCATTTCTAAGCTTTGTACGATTCATTTCAAATCGTCTTATTGCTAACAAGCCGATAATAATTAATATTGTATAAAACCCATAAGCCCAAAGAGTTGCCCACCAGGGCGAATTTATTTTTACTTCTAATGAAACAGTTTCATTACTCCACACTCCATCGGCATTAGTTGATTTGACATTGAAAATATATTTACCCGGATTAAGGTTTGTATATGTAACAAATCTTCTGTTTTCAGTTTCAATCCAATCTTCATCAAATCCCTCCATCTTATAAGCATATTGAATTGACTGCGGAGAGTTATAATCTAGAGCGGAAAATTCAAATGAAAATACATCCTGGTTATGAGAAAGCTGTATCTCTTTAGTATGAGTAATACTTTTTTTGAGGGGTGAATTAATACCTGCTTCAATTGATTTATTAAAAATCTGAAAATCAGTTAATATAACTGCCGGTTTATAATCTGATAACTTTGTTTCTTTTGGATCAAAAATGTTTAACCCTTTTGTGCTGCCGAATATCATTAGACCATTATCAAGTTTAATGGCTGCACCGGGATTCATATTATTTCCATAAAGACCATCCTCTGTTGTAAAGTTTGTGAACGTTTTATTCTTTACATCGAAATAAGAAATTCCCATACCGGTGCCTAACCAGAGATTCCCATCTTCATCTTCAAGGATACTATGAACAGAATTATCTGCAAGCCCATCTTCAATAGTATATGAGTTTATCTGAAAACCAAAGTTATAGGGATCAGAACTGCTGTTGTTTGTAATTACAAACTGATTAAGCCCACTGCTCGTCCCGAGCCAAAGGACAACAAGGTCTTTATGTTTAGAATACTCTCCTTTTTTAGATTCATAGATAGTAAAAACATTTTCACTGTTTAATCCTTTTTTATTACCGGTTGATTTTGTCCAGTTGCGAAATTTTCCCTCATCTTTATCTATGAACAAATCAAGACCGCCATTTAAAGTGGCAATCCAAATTCTGTTAAATCTGTCCTCTACAATTGACCAAACATCACTGTCGCTTAGTGACTCAGGTTCTGTCTGAACACGATTCCATACCATATACTTGCCTGAGCCGGGTTCTATTCTTGCAAGACCTGATCCCCAATATCCAACCCAAATATTATTGTTTGCATCTTTAAATAAAGATTTAATATATGGGACCGTTTTTGTTTTTTTTAACTCATAGATAAGTAACCAATCCTTTGTTTCTTTTGTCTGAACATCTAATTGCTTAAGTCCTTGCCCAAATGTTCCAATCCATAAAGAATTATTTTTATGCGCGGCTAAACTCCAAACATTAAGGTTGTTAAAAAGTGCATCTTTAATAACCGATGCGGATTGTTCTGATTTTTTTATTGATACAAGACCGTTTGAGAATCCTAACCAAATATCTCCGTTTTCATATTGAGTTATTGCTTTAAGATTTTTTTTATCTCCAACGGCATCTAGATAAAATTGATAATCACTACTAAAAGGTGAATTAAATTTTGAATTTTTAGAAGAGTAGAAACTTATGCCGTTTTCTGTTGCAACCCAGATTACACCAGATCTATCTTTAATTGTTTTGTTTATCTGATTATCAATTATACTATTTGGGTTTTTTTCATCATTAACAAAACGAAATGATTTACCGGAATTTAAATTCATTATTACAAATCCGCTGTAAGTATCGATCCATAATATTTTTTCACTATCAATTAACTCTTCAATAACTGTACTTGCCCCGCTTCCAAACTGTAGTTTATCAGGATTTGGAATTTCAATCCTGCTAAAAGTATTTGTCATAGAATTAAATTTTGTTAATCCCTTTACTGTGCCTATCCAGATTGTATTATCATCAGAAGTTGATTTTGAAAGATTATAAATTTCTTTATCGCTTAAAGAATTTGGATCATCAGCCTTATAAAAGAATTTCTCAAATCCTTTATCAGGTGTGGAAGGATTAAATTTATTAAGTCCGGAATATGTTCCGATAATTATATTCCCAGATTTGTCTTCAGTTATTGCTCTTACACTTTGATTGGATAAACTTGAGGGTATTGAATCATTCCTATTCCAATGGGATATTTCATTACTATCAGGATTTAATCTATAAATTCCTCTCGTGCGTGTACCAATCCAAATATTTCCTTTACTATCTTCAAAAAGTGCTGCAATACTGCTGCTTCTATCAATATTTGGTGTGAATTGATGTAGTGTGAAACTTTCTTTTACCGGATCATATCTATTTAGCTTACCGCTTTTCGTTCCAATCCATAAAAATCCTTTGCTGTCTTCCATTAGAGCCCAGATTGTATTATCAGCTAAACTATTTGAGTCGGAGGGATTGTGACGGAATACTTTAAAATTATATCCATCATAACGATTCAATCCATCTTCGGTGCCAAACCATATAAAGCCAGTTTTATCCTGGATAAGTGTATTTACATCATTATTAGATAAACCGTTTTCAACTGTTAGGTTATTAAACTTAAAAGACTGGGGATAATAAATTGCGGTTGCATTTAATAAACTTAAAAGAAAAACAAGTATGTAGAAATTAAAACGAGATTGAATCATAGTGGGGTAAATATAATCAATCATATTAAATCTATAAACAATATAGAGAAGTACAAGGTAATTGAGTTGAAAACTCTGGCTCTTATTCGTTGTATGCTAAATACAAAAACAAAATCACTAAGAATCTTCTTTACTAAAAATAGAAGCTATATAAATATCTATACCGTGTAAAGATGCTGGCTGGAACATGATTTTAAGCAATTTCATTATTTCATAAATCTTTAATTTCTCTTAATGCATCACCCAAGAAAATCACACACACTCCTACACAAGTAATTTTTCTTATAAAATTATTCACTCGATTCTATAAATTACAATCATATTTTTATATATTAAATTTAATAACCCGATTAAGTTTTTAACATTTTAATTAATTTATTTTTTACAACTAAAATTGCTAACTGAGTTTTTACTCAGTTCAGTACATCTTTGGTTGAATCACATTATTAAAAAGAGGTGATTATGACTAAATATCGTGAAACAGCGGCAGAAATTAGTAAAGAAGAGTTCAAGAATATTGGATATCAATTAATTGATACAATTTCAAATTTTATTTATACTATTGATAAAAAACCTGTTACCACCGGAGAATCTCCTAAAGAAATACAAAATATTTTAGGTAGTAGAGCATTACCAGAACTGGGTGCATCAGTATCTGAAATAGTTTTAAAGAGTACTGATCTATTACTTAATCATTCCTTACTCAACGGTCATCCAAAATTTTTTGGGTATATAACATCCTCTGCAACACCAATCGGTGCATTAGCGGATTTGTTAGCTGCTGCAGTAAATCCAAATGTCGGCGCAAATATTTTAAGCCCAATGGCTACTGCTATTGAAAAGCAGACCATAAAATGGCTGGCAGAATTTATTGGTGTTTCTCCAACCTATGGCGGAATATTTGTTAGTGGCGGGAATATGGCAAATTTTACTGCTTTTTTAGCTGCAAGAACTGCTAAAGCACCAAAAAGCTTAAAGGAAGAAGGACTGGCAAATACTGCTCCTAATATGGTTTTATACTGCTCAAAAACAACTCATACCTGGATTGAAAAGGCCTCTGTTTTATTTGGTCACGGTTCAAATTCTATACGTTGGATACCAACCGATGCAGACAATAAAATGAATACTGAAACTTTAGTGAAGACAATTAAAGATGATTTGAAAAATGGGAAAAAACCATTTATGGTAGTTGGTACTGCCGGAGATGTAAGCACAGGAATTGTAGATAATCTTTCTGCTATAGCTGCCATTTGCAAAACTTATGATCTGTGGTTTCATATTGATGGTGCATATGGTCTTCCGGCAGCAGCTATTCCAGAATTTAAGCAACTGTTTGATGGTATTACTGAAGCTGATTCCATTGCCCTCGACCCCCATAAATGGTTTTACTGTCCGCTTGAAGTGGGCTGCACTTTAGTGAAAGACCCACAACATCTGATTGATACTTACCGCTCACATCCTGTTTATTACAACTTTAGTAAAAGTGATGACGAACCACCTATGAATTATTACGAATATGGATTTCAAAACTCCCGGGGATTTCGGGCATTAAAAGTATGGATGTCTTTGCAGCAATTTGGTAAAAGCGGCTATATAAAAATGATTAACGAGGATATTGAGTTGTCAAAATTATTATTCGAAGAAACCGGAAAGCATCCAGAGCTAGAAGCAATAACTCAAAACTTGAGTATCACCACATTGAGATATGTTCCATTAGGTTTGGATAAAGATGAAAAGAATAATCTAACATATTTAAACACTTTAAATGAATTGTTACTTGATGAGTTACAAAAAGGTGGCGAAGTATTTTTATCGAACGCAGTTGTGTTTGAAAAGTATTGCTTAAGATTTTGCATCGTAAATTTCAGGACTTCAAGAAAAGACATTGAGGAAATTGTTGAAATAATAGTCCGGAAAGGAAGACTAATACATAGTAAAATGCAGGAAAATAAACCGAAATAAAAAATTGATGTCCAATGCAAATTCCTACTTACTACAAATTCTTTGAAATTATTTCAGACGGGTTTATAAAATGAAGAATCTTATGATGACCAGGAATTATGGAACAATGGGATTAGGGTGGGAACAAGAATAAATGATGAAGTAGAAGTTAAGATTCCCTTGCATGCGTATTTAACGATTGAAAACATTTTTTCTCTTGAGTATTTTGAACTTAAGGATGAAGTCCTACCCCCGAAATTAGTTCGTTAGTAAGTTTTGCTTTCTCGTAGCACCTCATCAACGTCTATTTAATTAAGCTGGCATAAGCAACTAACTTGTCTTCATCATACTCTATTTTAATTTGTGGAAAAGCATCAAGGAAATGTGAAAGTTTTTCGTATCCAAATTCTTTGTGATTAAATGTCGGATGTTCCTTCTTGATCATAATACCGATTGTTGCAACATTTACTCTACGATTCGCTTTCTTTAACAATGCAAGAACCC
>Ga0351859_1056_pt2 | contig 25916 bp, 28 predicted proteins | sample BONcelFGM3001D11_FD_206789 | JGI IMG/M metagenome (GOLD analysis project Ga0351859, IMG submission 206789) | Enriched cells from coal bed in the Powder River Basin, Montana, United States - BONCAT cells FGM rep2 HSBNCT.FGM.300.1.D11 ... | reverse complement strand
CGAGCTTCAGGGCGGTCTCGGCGGTGACGGGTTCGATATTCGCGACGCCACGGACGCCGTCGGTTCCAAAAAGTTTGCGGTGTTCGCTCATTAAATAAATCTAGGAAGAGGATTCGAGCTGGGACGTGGGGGGCCGCCAGTCAAATTGAGAAGGGCTTTTCTGGACGTTCTGTTTGACGAGATACCACAGAGCCGTCGCGAGCAGGAGGCACACGATCTTTGGCCTCCAATTGTTCAGGAGCATTTTTTTCAGTATCGTCATGGAACAGGAGTTGGCTGAGGAGGCGTCGGAAGCCGTCCACCTTGAGATTGCGTTCGATCACACTGCTGTGACAAATGGAAACTTGTCCGGTTTCTTCCGAAACGACAATGGCGACGGCATCGGATTCCTCGCTGAGGCCGAGGGCGGCGCGGTGGCGGAGGCCGAGATTGCGGTCGAGATCCTCACGCTGGGTGAGGGGAAAGATGCAGGCGGCGGCGACGATGCGGTCGTTCCGAATGACGACGCCTCCGTCGTGGAGGACGGTCTTCGGGTGGAAGATGGTGAGGATGAGCTCCTTTGAGTAGTCGGCGTCGATCTTCACCCCGGTCTCGACGAAGGGCTTCAGGGCGATCTCGCGCTCGACGGCGATGAGGGCACCGAAGCCCTTGCTGGCGAGCTCAAAGACGGTGTCGGTGATCTCCTCGATGGTCTCGCGTTTTTCAAAGGCGGAGGTGAAAAAGGGGTGGCTGCCGAGGTCGGTGAGGGCGCGGCGTAACTCGGGCTGGAAGATGACGACGAGGGCGAGGGCGAGGAAGACGGAGAGGCTGCGCAGGATCCAGCCGATGACGATGAGATTCAGCAGTTGGGAGACGAGCGTGAGCGTGAGGAAGACGAGGGCGAGGCCGATGAGGATGCGCGCGCCGTGGGTACCCCGGAGGTAGAGGTACGTGTAGTAGAGGACGGCGGTGATGATGAGGATCTCGACGACGGAGGTCCAGGCGCCCTGAATGAAGCTGATGGCGGTCTCAAGCATGGGCGGCGGGGGTGGCGTGGAGGATGGCCTCCGTCATGCGCAGGGCCTCGCGGTGGGGGCGGGGCTCGTGGACGCGGAAGATGCGGGCACCGAGTTCGCGGCAAAAGCTGGTGACGGCGACGCCGGGCCAGTGGCGGTCCTCCATGGCGGGGGCATCACCGAGCCAGCCGAGGTAGGATTTCCGTGAGACGCCGATGAGGATGGGACGCTCCAGGGCGGCGAAGACCGGCAACTCCGCGAGCAGGGAGTTGTTGTGCACCGGGGACTTGCCAAACCCAATGCCGGGATCGACGGCGAGCGACTCTACGGACATGCCGGAGCCTAGCGCGAGGGCCATGGATTGTCGAAGGAAATCCCGGACCTCGGAGCACACATCTGCATACTCGGGAGCGCTTTGCATCGTGGCCGGGGTGCCCTGCATGTGCATGAGTACGGCAGCGGCACGCGTCTCGGCGGCGACGGTGGGCATGGCGGGGTCTCCACGGAGACCTGTGACGTCGTTGATGATATCGGCTCCGGCCAGCATGGCCTCGTGGGCGACCTCGGCCTTTGACGTATCGATGGAGATGAGGATGTCGCTGCCCTCGCGGATGGCCTGGATCACGGGAATGACGCGGCGGAGTTCCTCGTCAGGAGGGACGGGGAGGGAGCCGGGACGGGTGGACTCGCCACCGACGTCGATGATGTCGGCTCCCTCATCGATAAGCCAGCGGGCGTGGGCGATGGCGGCGGCGTGGTCGAGGAAATGGCCGCCGTCGGAAAAGGAATTCGGCGTCACATTGAGGACGCCCATGATGAGGCCGTGCTGCGAGAGATCGACCCGACCCCGGCGATGTTCCCAGATGGTGGCGGAGCTCATGAGGGGCAATCAGAGAGGCTCTGCACGGGGTGTGCACAGGCCTCTGGCGAGGCGTGGGCAGGGAGTGCGGCTCCCTGGAAAACGGGAGTGGCGGAAAGAGAAGTGCCCGGAGCAACGAGACGCACGCTCGGGAGACTACCTCAGGGCAGGGCTAGGCGGCAAGTGCGGCGGCGGTGACTTTGTCCCAGCGATTCACGAGTCCACGCCAGTAGGGGGAGGCTTCGTTGCGGCGGGCGTGGGTGCGTTCGTACCACTCGCGGGATTTGCGGAGGCGGAGGATGAAGGCGGGGGTGTCCGCCTGCTCGACCGCGCGGAGGGCCTGGCGGGTGACCGGGCCGACCGAGCCGTCGATCGGTACCCCGAGGGCGTGCTGGAGGATGCGGGCGGCCCCGCCGGGACCGCGATTGAAGGCGGTGTCGCGTAGGAAGAGGGCCGTGCGCCAGTTGCCCGCCCAGTTTCCGGCGGGATCGGTATAGCTGGCAATGTAAAGCGCGGCTTCCGTTTCAGCTTCTTCGTAGCGACGAGCGTCGATGAGGGACTTTAGGCGGCGAACCGCGAGGGGGTGGTAGCGGTCGTTGATGCCGGCGACTTCGTAAGTGCCGCCACCGTCATCCGGGCGGAGCGGATAGACTTTCAGGCGCCCCTGCGCATCGCGGCGGGCTTCCCAATTCAGGATGAGGTGAGCCATTTTTTCGCGCGTCATGACAGGGCAGGGGAGTGCTCGCGTTCGTGCACAGTCACGGCGGCGAAGGTTTGGTCGATATTCCGGGAGTCGAACCAATCGCCATGCTCCAGGTAATCCCGGGAGACGACGGGGAAGCGACTGCGAAGTTCGGCAGGGACGCCCTGCGGGCCATCGATGCCCAGCGTACCGTAGCCGAGCCCGAGGAAGGACCACCGGCGGGAAAACCTCGCCCAGGTGCCGAGCGCACTATCCGAGCGCGAGACATAACTGATGACCCGACCGAGGCGGCCACTCTGCACAGCCTCCAAGAAACCCGTCTGAGCCATATCCGCATCACAAGCCGCCGCGATGAGGTGGACCGCCTCCAGATGAGCCGAGGTGAGACGCACCGCGCGGGAGAGGAGGTCCGCGCCATTCGAGTGACACGCGATGACCACGGAGAATCCCGCGTCATACCACCCCTCGATCATCGCCGCCAACTGCCGCGCATACCGCTGCTGCGTCAACCGCCGCGAGAGCGCGCCGACAAAGTAGCGAAACTCACTCGCCGCCGGACACGTCTCCCGATACCGCTGCATGATCCGATCCGACCAAGCCACCGCCCAGGCCGAATTATCATCCGTACGCGTCCGAATCCCCGGCACCAATATGTAAACGCGTCGGTTCATCACTCTTTGCGTGAGCGGTTGCGACTAATCGAGACGAGTGTGGCAGCGCCGACAACAATACCGATCACCAGCGACAGCACCCGCAACCCCCACTCCATATGCTCCTGCCACGAAGCCACCGCCCCGAGTAGCGGAGTGATCGTGCCAATGAGACCTTTTGCTATGAGTTCAGCTTGCTTCATCATGGAATGATGTCCCAGGTTGCAACGAGGGGATTATAGATTGCGCGGATATAGTCCACAGCACCCGCTGCCGTCTGGAGCGTGGGCGTTGTAATCCCCGATCTCCATCCCGTTCCGAGCGTGAGAATGCGCAAGCCCGTGGCGTCCTGAATAAGGATAATCCTCATTTCCTGCCACGGCATAGGGTAAGTCGGAGCGTTGAGCGTCACGTTTCCTGTAAGGGTGCAATGCAGCACATTCCCCCAGCGAGCGTCTGGGCTCAGCGTTGCCGCATAGACAAGCCTCTGCGCCCCCGGCACCGTGCGGCCCGCAAAGATGGCCTCCCCGGCGACGATGGTGCGAGCTGGCACCTCGGACGGTTCGGGGAAATCGGCCGACGTGGCGGTCCATGGAATCTTGTGCCACACGATGCTTGTGCATGCCCCCGGAGAACCGCCCCCCGTGTTTTGATCCTCGCGTGAGTACGCCAAATAGAGCGAGGTCGAGGCGTCATCATAAAAGATGTCAGCGTATTGAGTGACCGGCCCGGGATTTTGCAAATCGCCATAAGCTGTCGGGAAAAGCAATACCCGCCGCGTGCCCTTGATCACACTATTTGTGCCCAGCGTGTACACGACGAGATTTTTGCGCACAAGACGATGATCAGCCGCGACCAACAACACGTCTCCATTGGGCAGGCGCGTCGTCATCATGCGATTGCCTTTAAACGTGCTGTTTCTGGGACAGGCAATGCCGTTAACGGCGATCGGAGTGGACCATGTGACCCCGTTGTCAGTCGAACGCGAGTAGTACGCAACGTAGTTGTCCGTCCGCAGCCACAGGCCGACAGCGCCATCTGACTCGATAGACATTGTTCCCTCGACTTGCCAGTCCACCTCCGACGATTGCGGCACACTGGACACCGACCAGGTCGCCCCATTGTCATCGGAACGTGCAATGCGTGTCTCCAGCTCGCTCCCGTTGGTCATGTGATATGACATCAAGAGTCGTCCGCTCGGCAGCGTCACCCATCGCGTAAAGGTGAGTTGCAACTCATCATCAGGGATGCCAGTAAATGATTGTTCCGATCCTTTAGTAACTGTCCCGTCCTCAGCGACGGAAAGAACGAAATAGCGGAGCACACCACCATCAACTCCCGATTCTGTTTTGTCGGCGATAAACCAAAGCTGCCCATTGACCTGAGCCAATGAGCCAGTGCCCCATGAGTTTGTCCCATTGTACGTTGTGAGCGTCTGGGGTGTCGTCCACTCGCCACTTGGCAACTGGACGGAAACGCGGGCATCGGGATTGATGTGCTGCGTGCCGTTGTTCCAGACCATGACAAGATAGCCCGTCCCCGGATCACGCTCCATGACGGGAATGTGGATGCCAACCTTGCCGCGCGAGTAATCAAATTGCTTGGCAGCCCCCGGCGACCACTGAGACAGCACTTCGACCTTTTCAAAGATCGCGATCCCCGGATACTGAGAGCCAACGTAAGGGCGGACACTCTGCCCAGTGAGGTCCAAGGAAGTTCGCCCGATGGGATACCAGTTTGGACCGCCGACATAAGCCCCGAGTGCGGAAAACCCTGGAGCCTGAATCCAATAAGTCTGTGCTGTCAGTGACTCATAATGCACAGCCAAAGCAACCCTATCTCCGGGCCGCACGATATTGCCGACACCATTCCACTGCGCATCGTCTGTAAGACTGTCGCCGCGCGAGAATCGTACATGCCACCAACCTCCAGTCGGATCTTGGCTGAGAAGAACTGCTCCACGACGCAGAGCAGCGTCGTTGTTGTGACTGAATCCGACAGATATTTGGGGGCCGCTTGTCACATCAGCCCCAGTATTGCGAGATGGGAAATAAGTGTGGGCAATGATCGTCAGGCCTGCCGAGGCCGTCAGCGCTCCAAATTGCGCCACTGGGCCAACGCCGGAGGCAAACGCATGCACCATCGTCAAACCATCACTGATCTGCATCGTCGTGCTCGAGGGATACGATGACACCGTCATCGTTCCCGGCCCTGGATAGCACTGGCGAGTCTGAGTGGACGCGGTAAAGATGTTCTGGCCTAGGAAATGATCGCGAACGAGAAACTTATCCGACGCGCTTGCTCTCTGGACATTTGTGATTTTTTTATCCAGAGCCGCCTTAATGTAGGCGGAAGAGAGCTGTGATTTTACCAAGCTCATAGCGATGGAGCCATTGCAATGTTAATATCAGGTGTGCTTGCGCCGGAAAGCGTTGCTCTAATTGTTCTGCCTGGGGCGATCACTTCGCGCCCTCCTGATGCGGTAAGAATCACATTTTCAATACCATCATTGAACGGTGTGAATATTGCTCCGTCGATGGACCATTTCAGAGTCAGCGAGCCACCTCCAAAAGTTCCAGCAGCGGCGAAGGCATAGGATTGGCCGGGATCCGTTGGGAAATCAGTATTCCCGTTTTCAATTATATTTGTCATGGTTAAGGTAGATTGGCGACTTCTTGGATGACTTCAGTGATTGTGTGTGGTGGTCCCGGCTAGCAAAGCGGTACGCACGTCGTTTACCCAGTGACGGACGGCGCCGCTTTTTTCGGATAGTTGGATGCTTTGCCGCTCAAGTTCTCGCTCGATGTCTGAGAAATTCAGAAGGCCAAATGGGGTGTACCCTTGAGAAATGGCAGAGCTTTCCACGGTCGGTGGGGTTTCAGGTTCCGGCTCCGGGGTGGGTATGTCTTGCAAGGTCCATTCGCCAGCGACAAAAACAGCCCGCTTTCCTTCCGGCCCATCCGGCGGCGCATCATTGGTTGCGAAGGCCGGGGTTACATAAATCCTTGGCTCACGCTGAGCCTCGTCGGCTTGCGAGGATACAGGGTATTCTCCGCTTTCATGATGATAATGATGGATCGTCATAGCATGTACTTGATGCAGGCCAGTAGGGCCACGTTGCGCGGCCGTGTTTCAGTCCCGCGATTTCCATTGCTCGCTGCCGATGTGTTCACCGGGACTACCCCACTCCATATGCTCTGCCACGACGCTCCCGCCCCAAGCAGAGGAGTGATCGTGCCAATGAGACGTTTAGTGAGGGTGTCGAGGTCTTTCATTACGTATTAGCTCCTTCAGCAGTAGCTGCCAGGAATTCCGATACCGTTATCTCCTGGACTCCCGGCCAGCTCCGGAAGGTATCTGCTCCTAACTGATTCAACATCCACCCCGGAACAGCCAGATAACAAAAACCATCCTTCCGAATCGGTATCTCTCCGACGGGGGGCAGAATGTGCTCGCACTTTCCCGTTGCTATCCAGTCGACACGGAAAGCTTCGTCCACAGATGGCTGGATCTGGGAGTAATTTTCGGGGGGGGCTTTGAAATAGAGTGCGCTCATAGCGCAATCCCCCATCGTTTAGCAAAATACGTCTTCACCTTCGCTATATCAGCCGCACTCGCCAGATACCCCGAGCACAACACCACTTCGTACACAGTCATCGCCACATTACTCGTCCCCGTCCCCATTCGCAGTGGCAGCGTAGGCGTCGCCCCAACACCCCCACTCCCTACACTCAATGATGTCCCTGTCTCCCCAGCCACTTGCAAAGACAGCGACGACATTCCCGCACCGTCTGCAATTGTACAAGTCCACGCCTGCACCACATTCACCTGCTGCCCCGTGATCCGCTTGTTATCCGCTCCCGTTGCCCTCTGAACATACACGTCCTTATTCGCTGTGACGTTGAAATACAACGCCCACCGTCCCGACGTGCTGCTGGCCGTCCATTGAGACAGAATAAAGTTGTCTCCGCCTCCGGTGCTGGCAGTCTTTGCCACAGCAAAGATACTTAAAGGCTGGGGCAACGTCTGAGACGCTAAGATGATTTCCTTCAGGGAAAACACCACCCCGCTGCTGCTAAACGTCGGCTGATTAACCAGCGTCGCTTGATCCAGATGCCGCCCGTTCCCTGAACGATCCAGCCATCGCCGCACCGTCTGTCCATCGCTTGCGGGAATTGCGTAGGGTCCAGCTGCATAACCAACAGTGTTATTATCAGTCAGGTGATTTGTGCCGTGGCTATCGTTCCTCGTGCCGCTGGTCTCAATTAGATTCCAGTATGACACAAGCGAGGTCTTAAAATCAGTGGGGAGATCCGCATAAAGCCTGCCCGTCCCATTGTTGTATAGAAAAGTACGTTCGTCGCTAGTAAGGTTGCGTTTCCAAAACCCTACTAGCCCAATAACAGACGACGAATACTCATTCCACGACAAAGCTCCGCCCACAGTCAACGCTCCGGTACTTTGGTAAACCCCTGAAGATACAATGGTCGCTCGTTGAGTATTGTTGACGTTTAAGAATGCATGGGTGCCATTAAATCCAAATGAAACAAAAATCCAAGTTGTGGCAGCTAGCACCCCAGAAGCATCAAGCGTCACATTGCTATTGCCAGCTGCGTTTCCGACGACAAAGCGTAGGACGCTGGAGCCAAGCGATGGCCGAAACAGTATAAACTCTTGAGTGTTTCCAGAGGTGTTTTCGGATTTTGCTAGATAGATGCCACGAGTAGCTTCTGTCAACGAGGAGGGGTTAATCCATAGTGAAATTTCCCACGATCCAGTTCCAGTTTGTAGCGAAGAGTTATTAGGGCAGGATAGCGATTCACTATTCGCAGCCACAAAACTAGCCGCATTCGTCGTCTGAGATAAAACCCCATAGTCCGCCGAATACCACGCAGCCAGCCCAGGCAATTGCGAGGGATCAAAAAGTTTCCCGCCGCTTCCAATCACGGTTCGGGCTATGGACGGAAGCCTGATCATGCGTAGTAGGCAATGACGCTCCCGCTGTGCAATTGCAGGGCTGAGAATTGTCCCTCCAGCGCAGTTCCCGACGGGATACTTGGAGCGCTGCCGCTTGTCGTATGCGCCACACCATCGATCGTCCCAGACAAAGTGTGAAACTTGGCGTCGTTTAAAATCTGAATGACGCCCCACGGTCCGGAGTTCTGACCCTCAGGAGTATGCGCGGTGGTATCGGAATATAGCTTTCCGCCCTTGCTTGCGTTGGTGATTTTCATATTTGAGTAAGTGCTGCGATTTCCTCCAAAACCTCACCCAGAGTATAGGGTGAAGTCGGAGGAGTCTGGTTGGTAAGAAAGGCCGTGCGGACATCGTTCACCCATTGACGCACTGCGGTGCTTTTTTCCGGCAGGGGGATATTCTCGGCTTCGAAATGACGTTCGATATCCGAGAGATTCAGGAGGTCGAAGACGGTGTAGCCTTGCGAAAGGGCAAAGCGCTCCATGGTCATGGCCGGTTCAGGCTCTGGCTCGGGTTCCGTCTCTGGGTCCTGGCCTGAAATCGGAAAGTCTACCAGTCCCCACTCGCCTTCTGAAAAAATAGCCCTTTTGCCTGCCGGGATTTCAGGTGCGGGTTGAGTCGTCGCGTGGATCGGAATCAAGAAAACACCAGGCTCCCGTGGGCTTTCATCAGCTGTAGATGATCCAACAAACTCCCCAGTATCAGGGATATAATGATAAATGGTCATACTTCGTATTTGATGCAGGCCAGTAAGGCCATGTTGCGTGGTCGGGTTTCTGATCCATGATTTCCTGTTACAGGGATTGATGTGGACGCACTTCCCGTCCCGCTCCAAATGTTGGTGTAGTCACCCCCTGCTCCGACGGACCGTACTGTAGAAAGATTTGATTGAGTGTGCTGGTGATCCTGAAATTGATGCCCCTGTCCGCTCGCCCATGATCGCCCGCTATCCACCCCTCGCCCATCATCCCACCCACGAATAAACTCCCCCCGCAGGTCCGGAAGATTAAAAGTCGTCGATCCATCCCCGCTTCCAAAATTGGTAGCTATAACAGCAAACAACTCGCTGTACGTTGCGCGGCTGATCGCCGCCCCATTGCATTTCAAATACTTCGGCGGAGGAGAGGGCTTTGCGTACCAAATCACCTCTCCCACCGGCCCCGACATCGCTGTGGGCAGCGTGAGGGTTTTACTGGAAAGATTCAGCGGATTCTCCAGCATCGACGCCGTGATGCTGCCGACATCAGGCGTGATATCAAAAAGCTGCCAGCTCCCCGCACTCGTACCGGTAGCGATCCAGAGGCTTCCCTCATCGCGCTGCGTGGCAAGCTGCCCAGCGTAAGCTGGCGCGGCGATGGTCCGCTCCCCTGCATTGGCAAAGCTCTGCATATACATCTCGCTGAGCCCCGGAAAATAAAGGTTCAGAAACAAGACCAACTCCGCCGCAGTGTAAGTGCGCGGTTGCCCCTCGCCGTTGAAGCCCATGACCGTAAATGGTGTGATGGGCAAAGTGTCGAGAGCGCTATCCGCTTCCGAGACCGCCAGCGTCCGCTGCGATCGTCGCGTGATCTGCTGCACGATCATCGTCAGCAAATCCAGCGCCCGCTCATGCGACGCCGCAGGGAAGGCACCTCCCTCCAGATAGGAAGTCGTCTGCTTCACCGGCACCTCCCGATAGATGGTGAGCGTATGCGTATCATTCCATGCCGCCGTCGTGGTGAGGTTCGCACTCTCGCTGCCCGCTCCCGTCACCGTGAAATCCGTGCCCGGCTCCAGTACCGTCTGCGCCCCCTCCGCATCCACCACGATCACCCGCAGGTGCCCGGCCTCGAAAAATAGAAACGGCACCGGATACGCCGTCACGGTGGAATTATTCCCCACGTACTGGATGCTCGATATGTCGCTCGTTATCGCCATGTGTTTTGTAAGATCAAGTAGAAACTAAATCTCCGCCCCGCATTTGGCAATCGAAATCTCATCAAAAATGACATCGTAAGTGTATTTATATCAGTAAGATGCGTTGTTTATATGAGCGTGTAGTTGCACATGATTGCCCTGTCGGGCGACCTCTGGAAAAAAAGGCTCCCTCCCCACGTTCTTCGCCCCCTAGCGAGAAAGCCGTCCACGGCTCCTCTTCCATGCGCCCCTCCCTTTTATTAAATCCCTCCCTTCCCCCAGAACGCCACCACCGGCTCCCCCTGAAGTTCGACATCTACACCAGCCTCAGCCACCACTCCCTCGCCTTCGCCACCTCGGAAGACCTCCAGGCCACTATCGACGGCTACATCGTCTCCGTCTTCCACTGCGCCTCCGCCAACGGCTGCACCACCTACATCCCTCCTCGGCCCCGGCATATCACCTATTACAACTTCGCCAACTTCACCGTCTCCGGCCTCGACCCCTCCGTCGAGTGGACCTACTTCACCGACGACACTAACGCCCTCTACCTCACCCTCGACGTCGTCGAGTTGGAAACCCTATTCCTATAGAAATGCTCTGATATTCAGAGATGTGTCTCCTGTGATTTTTGATATTACTTAGTCGCACGTCATCGTGAGGAAACGCGTGCGACGGAGGTATTAATTTTCATGCTCGTAGACGAGAACGGTGTTGTCGTCCTCGTTGACCCACAATCGTGTTTCATAGTCATCATATGAATACCTAATGAAGTAACCTTTTTTGATATCAAGCGGTTTCCACCACCGAGGGGCTCGTCGCCAGCTGCGCCAGGTCAATGTGTCGCTGTTGATCGGCCGCCTTTCAAAGTGCGCTCCTTCACTCGCCCCCTTGGTTTCAGAAAAATGTGTAATTTCCCCAATATGCTCTTTGAGGTCGGAAGGAGTGATTTTATAAGAGAGATACACCTCCCTGTTTTCAAGCTCAAAAGCCCCAGAACCCCAATCTCGGGTCCAGCCAGACAGTTTATACCGAATATCTGTCGCCGTCCTTGGTATGCTTAACATAAGGTATGGGTCGTTGAACTGCTCCAACGTGAGCGGTGTATCGCTACCTCTCCGCTCAGACCGTCCAAGTCTTATGCACCCTGAGACCAGCATGACCAGAGTGAGGGCAAGGCTCGCAACGAAACTCAGCGACAAAAATCGACGACAGGATGGATTGATTGACTTCATCTATTCCTAGGTGGTGTGGTGTTGTTGCTGGAGTGAGGATTCTTCGATGCTGTCGGATATCTGGCGATGCGCCTCCCTGCGACTTGCAAATGACTTAATCGCAATCATCGTGACGAGCAGCTCGCGACTTGAGGAAATCAATTGTGATGCATGTAAAACACAACCGTATTGTCGTCCTCATTGATCCAGAATCGTGGCCCCGCGCTGGGATCTGAATTCCCGATGAAGTAACCTCTTTTGATATTAAGCGGTTTCCACCAACTGGGAGCATCCCGCCAGATATGCCAAGTCAGGGTATCGCTGTTGATCGGCCGTCGTTCAATTTTACTGGGAGTTTTTGCGACAGTCGAACGCTCCTCCCTTTCGGTAAAATCTGAAAGTTCCTTATCAATAAACTTTTGAAGATCAGAGGGGTTGATCTTGTAGGAAAGATAAACGTCCCAATCTTGAGTCGAACCAGACAGGCTGTATCGAATATCTGTTGCGCTTTCCGGAATAGGGAGATTGTATTCACAGTCCCTGCGGACCTGTTCGAGCGTAACCGGTTTGCTGCTACTGTAGCTCGTGGTTTCCAAGTAATGGAATATAAGCACGCAACCAATGAAGGCAATGCACAAAAGGAAACCCATCAGTAAGAATACAAAACAGACTTGAATGAATATCTTCATCTTTCCCGGTACAGTATTGTCCGAATTTGCTTCCTGCAAAATATTAAGATGGTTAACCTGCTTGCTGGTTGGGGACTCGTTCTGATGGATGTGCTCTGATAATCAGCGAAGTGTCTCCCCTGTGCCTTTTAATATTCCTTAGTCACACATCATCTTGAGAAAAGGGGCGCGACGGAGGTGGTAATTTTAATGCTTGTAGACGAGAACGGTGTTGTCGTCCTCGTTGACCCAGAATCGGGTTTCATAGTGACCATATGAATACCTAATGAAGTAACCTCTTTTGATATCAAGCGGTTTCCACCACCGAGGGGCTCGCCGCCAGATGCGCCAAGTCAAGGTGTCGCTGCTGATCGGGAGTCGTTCGAATTGCTCTCCTTCGAGCACCCCATTAGTTTCAGAAAAATTTGTAGTCTTCTCAATGTGATTTTTGAGATCGGAGGGAGAGATCTTATAGGAAATATAAGTGTCCCGATTTTCCAAGGTATGAGCGTCGGTGCCCCAATCTTGTTTATAGCCGGACAGGCTATATCGAATATCTGATGCCGTTTCTGGTACATTCAGGTAGTCGGCGACGGGAAAGTCCTCCCTGATTTGTTCCAGCGTGAGCGGTGTCTCGCTACTACTCTGCACATGTTGCGAAATTCTGATGCACCCTGAGACCGCCATGACCCAAATGAGGGCAAGGCTCGCAACGAAACTCAGCGATAAAAATCGACGAAAGGATGGATGGATTGACTTCATCTATTGCTAGGTGGTGTGGTACAAATGCCGGAGTGAGAAATTTTTCGATGATTTCCTATGGGAGTTCTTAGCCTGTCCAATATATCCGTCTTGCAGGGTTGCCCTCAAGGCCCAATTGATGTGCTGGTTGTTTCAGCTTGCCATAGGGAGACGGTTGCGGAGTCTCGTCATTTCTGGATAGAGAAGGTAATCGCGGTTCCCGAAACCCGTTGGAGTGTAATCGACTTGGTGCCTGCTTTCTGCTCGATTTTGGAATCCCGAAGACTGTCAGGGTTGAAATGAGAGCGATTCGGCAAACAAAAAAGCGGCGAAAAATCGATGGCAGAATTAATTGATAGACTTCATCTATTGCTGGGTGGTGTCGGAGAAGGGGTGGGGTGTGGTGCCGGTGACGGTGCTCCTGGCGGATTGTGAAATCCTCCGATCTTTCCCGATTTGATGGCTTTGTACAGCCAGTTTACCTCCCCTCCATAGGGGCTTACACGGCCTAATACCGGGCCGAAGTTATATTGGCTTGCGATTTGCGCGACTGTTGGATGTCTTATATTCATCTGCTTCAATTCGCTAGTACACCTTGCTAACCACCGTGCTGCTCCTCGAATCGACCCTTTTATTGTCTGGTCTTCCAAAAATCCTAAACCAGCCTCCTCGCGAGCCTTCAGGCCGAGTTGCGCAAATCCAAAAGTTCCTTCTTCTCCTTTCCTCACCACAGACAGCAGTGCTTCTGCCGGTTGAAGTATATATCCAAAGGCTCTTGACTCATTTACGATAATGGCCCTAACAAGGTCCGGATCAACCTTATTCAAGGCGGCTTGGTCTTCGAGGTAGTCTTTTTGATTGCGCAACTGCGCCGCAACATTGGTATTATGCGTTACTAGAATCTGATAAAGTTTGTCTGGCTTCCACGTATCCAAATCTTTGGGATTTATTAACTTATCTCGATTCTGCGAGGCAGTGCCTGATTTTTTTGATGACGTAACGGACTCTGTTTCATGGACTCCCTTGTTCATGATGTGTTTCAGCTCCAGGTCCTCTGAGAATGCGCCTAAGCGAATCTGTGACTTTCCCTCTGGAGTCGACTCGACTTTGGCAAACTTGCCGTCATGGCTTTGTAGATATCGAGCGGTCCTCTGATTGAGCCATTCTTCCGCTTCCGAGCGTGACAGATTGCCTTTGCGTGATTTTACGAGTTTATCAAAGTCATCAAGGATAGAAACGGCTTCCTGGTCCGATTTTGCAAGGCCATCATCCCAGGTACGACCGCGATCCAAAAAGAAGCCTTTTCTCTCCATGTCAAAAACAAGAGCAGTCACATCCGAGACGAGTTCCTCCTCCTGAGTGCGACGCCCCGCATCGCGCCTCTTATCAAGGGACGCAATGATAGGTCTTCTGCGGTGGGGAGGTAGCGATGATCTGGCCATTTGTTCCAGTCTGTCGTGCTCTTTCAGATCGGGGTCGACAACCGGATCATAGTCGGCCATTTGTCGCAGGATGATGAGTTGGGCCGAGCGATATTGGGTCGCACTTCGTGGCGTCTCCTCTGGTAAATGGCGCAATCCCTCGATATGTGACTGCGTGTGGGTCTCAGGAAGTCGGTGGGCTTTGGCAAACTCTTGGACTTGCTCGGGCGTACGGATTTTTCCCGCCTCAATGAGCGCATCCAGCGTCTTGTTCGTATTGTCAATTTTTTGCAGCCCCACATCCTTCGCCTGCTCCATGAGTTGCTCGCGCTGGATCGGGAGCAGTGAAATGCGGCCATATCCGGGGATTTGCACATCATCTTTTGCGAGATCCTCGATGAATTTATCCGGATTCGCCTGCATCATGAGTTTGATAGCCTCTTCCTTGGCCTTCTCCTCATACTGCTGAAGGATCGATTCCTTCTCCGGCTGGCTGAAGACCACGGAGTTCCGCAGGCTTTGCATGGCCCCCACCACATCATTGGCCTCTATCCTTCTCTGGAAGAGCTCACGGGTCTGGCTCCTCGCATCCTCGATGATTTGCTTTTTCCCCTTCGTGTCCAATTGAACACTGCTCGTGTTGACAAATCTTTCCCTGAAGATCTGGAATCTCTCTCTCGCTCCTCCCGACATGGGATTGCTTTCAGCCTCCTTGCGGAGATGCGTTTCTTTTTCCTGCCAGAGATGCACCCACTCCATCACGGGCCTGTTTTGCATTTCCGCCTGATAAGCAGCGAATCCCTGCGTATAGATGGCATCCGCCTTTGCTAGGCTCGCCTCATCTTGTGCCTCTTCAATACGCTTGCGAAAGTCCTCTCGGACCATAGCCGCATTGTCCTGCATGGGGGATGGGGAAGCAGGCGCTGCGTTTTGCCGATCGCCCAACTTCAATTTGTCGATGGGCGTAACCAGCCTGAGTTTCCTCGCAGGGAGGGGTTCAGTTTGGTTGGGAACCTGAGAAAGGGGAATTTTTGCCATATTTCTTCTTTGGTGAAAAATTGATCATCACGTGCCGGCTTACCACCCCTCAGAGGATGCGATGGACGAGATCTTCGAAAAGCTTTCCGCCCCTCCAGATATGAGCGTTTGCGTGCTCTTTGCTCTCAAAGCCTGGGCATCGTAATATCCTTGCTGGCGGTTGATCTTCGCCCGCTGCAGTTCCAGTGCATATCCGGCGCGCGCGGCGGCTTCCTGATATTTCTGCACACCTTCTTCCAGCAGGCTGAAGCCCGCCTTGTACTTCTCCATCTCCGCATTTCTCTGCAGATCGGCGACCTCCAGATCGGATTGATAGCGGGCATCCAGGGCTTTTAATTCCAGATCCCCGGCGATGTCCGCCATCACCAGCAGGGGGGAGCCTTCCGACAGGATTACACCGCTCTTGGCCTGCTTCGCTCGTTGCAGAGCCAGGATACGCTCATTCTCCATCCGTATTCGTCGGATCTCTTCCTGTCCCCGATTCTGGGCCGCAGCGGCTTGGTCTTGCAGGGCCTGTGCATTGTTCAGGCCCGCCTGATACTGCGACATCGCGATCTGCTGATTCGTCTGCGCCTGCTGCACCGCCATCGCCTGCTGGATCTGCGCATTCTGCTGCTGGACGGCATAGTTGTAGTTTGCCATCTCCTGGGCCTGATTCGCCTGTTCTCTTTGCTCATAGGCCTGCATTCCTGATCCTACTGCTGAGAAGATGGCCGATACTGCGGCTGCTGCTATTTGTACGTATCCCATATTATGATTCTCCTTTCGTAAGTCTCCACATTGAGATGAGACCGCTTTTTAGAGTGGCAAACCCCAGCTTCTCACACCTCCGCGCGATGGCTGGCAGCGTGTGGATGAAGACCACTCCGTAGTTGTTCGACGCGGCAAAAAGCCGGAGGTAATCAAGCCCGCGTTCCAAGGCCTTGCGCGCTTGGGATGGCCCGAGTCTGGGCACCGTGACGATATGCTCGACGAAGCAAACGCCCACCGAGTTGTCCATATACAACCACATCGCCGCGAGGTCTCTCCCGTTAGCGTCTTGTACGACGACTCCCAGCTTGGGAAGGAGCGCTTCCGGGGGCGCAAAAGTTCCATGCCCATGATGCCACACCTCGATCATTTCCCGATCCTCCGAGGAATAAGGGCGTACCGTATAAGGATTAATCGCCATAAGTATCCATCTTTGCCACCAACGCCAGCAGCGTCAGCGGGAAGGGTTGATTCTGCCGGATCAGGACGTCCCCGCTGTCCGAGTAGTCCCCCGCGGCATGCACTTCCTTATCCCCTGTGAAGACCGGCGGACTCGCGTCCATCGGCGTGCTCATCTCCCGCGAGTAAAACCAATTCCACTCCTGCCCATCCGTCGAGAACTGCCCCCCGAGGCTCTTGTACAACGACGCGATCAGCCGATGCACCCGCTTGATGCGTCCCCGGCTCGATCCATCCTGCAACACCATCTCCAGTCGCATCGGCTTCAGCCGCGACTCATAGCGCAGCCCCACCAGCACCCGCTCCGCCGCCGCCTGGAGCGTCACGCTTCCCCCCGCCACCGTCCGCGAGGGCGACGCCGCCCCATCCGCCAGGAAATCCACCTCCGCACCCTCCAGATGACTAAGCCCCGTGAAGGTCGCCTGTGGACTCCCCACCGAGTACCTCTTCCCGCAGTCCAGGTACCACCAGTTCGGCTTATCCTGCGCATCAAAGGTCTCGCGGAAATCCGGGCGGAATCTCTCGATATACCGCACATCCTCCCCATTGATACGGCGCCGGACGGAGAGCCACACCTCATCCCCCGTGCCGACGCCGTAAATCGTAGCCACCGATTCAAAAGTCCCCTGCGTCGTGTGCCGGTGCCAGCCCACCACATTCTGATCCCGCTCGTAAGTCATCCCGATCAGTTGCCCATCCCCCCGCACCGCCCAGTAGATCGCGTCCGGCTGCTGTTGATACGCCACCTCCACGATCTCACCCGCCGTCACATGCTCTGCCAGCACCGTCAGATCCGGCGCCACCCAGCCATCCTTCTCAAAGGAATACACCAGCTCGCGGATCTTCCTCCCCCGCCGCTGCACAAAGAGGATTACATCATTCACGATCGCCGCACTCAGAAACATCGACCCATACGAACTCTGCCGCTGCGCCCGCACATTCGTCGGCGTCAACGCCGAGTCCGCATCACTGCTGCCGATCGTCCATTCATCGCCCGACGTCCCGATGATCAACTCCCCCTGCGACTCCATCCACTGCACCGCATTCGCCTCCTTCGCACTCAGGCTGTAAAAGAGCCCCCCGTCATCCAGCGATGTCCGGCGGAAGTTCTGAAAATCATCAATCACACTCCCCCACAGCGACAACGGACGATACGCCGTCCCCGCATAGAAGATCCGTCCCTCATGCAGCGAGACCGCCCGGGCGTGTCCCCGCCGATCACTGAAAGCCCCTTCCGCCCACAGGGTCGTTGCGAGTGTCTCCGCCAGCGCGCTCTGCACCGTCGCCGTTGCGACAGTCCCGCTGGTCTGGCCTGGGGGGATGGTGACGTTCGTCACCTTCACAAAACCCCAGATCCGATTATCCGCCACCTCCAGCCGCGAATTCGGATTGTCCGTTCCCGCCACAGCCGGATTCCAGTTGATCCTCATCAGGCACTGCTTCGTCTCCGTCCCCGTCGCGCTGACATTCCGCTCGCCCAGCTCCGCACTGCGGTAAGTCCGTATCGCCTCCCATTGCCCGCCATTGATTTGCCGCTCGATGGTCACCACACCATTCCATTTGCCAAAGGTGGTGAACTCCCACCGGCCAAAGACCGTCAGCGTGCTGCTCCATCCGCTATCGCCATTCAGTTTTTTCTCCACATAGGCATTGCCTCGCACCCGATGCCCGATCACAAAGTACCCGCCGACATTCCCCGATGTGAAGATCGACGAACTCGCCGTCAGCGTGATCGTCCCCGTCTGCCCACTCGGCGTGATCGTCGTATTCGTGATGTTCTCATCCAGCGTCGCCGGCCAGTCCCACACCACCGGGGCAAAGCTCCAGTTGTCATCCGCATTGCGCACCAGCTTCTGCGGCTCATGCATCGGATGCGTGAAATACATCACGTCATTGATCTGCACATACTGCACCTGCCGCACCCGTCCGTCAGGGTAGGGCGACGCCACCTCCAGCGGCAGCGAGGGATTGCTGGGATTCATCACCTGCACCCCATTCGACCAGAAGCGCAGATACAGATCCCCCATCTCGATCACAAAGCGCGTCGTCGTGGAGAAGTTAAAGCCGATCAGCCGACACTGACGATCCGCATACTTCGCCTTGCCGAGATACTCCGTCCCCGGCCGCCGATACACCCCGCCATACGGCAGCGTGATGAAGTTCTCCAGCATGCGGCAGCCCGATGCGTATTTCTCCACATCACTCCGCACATCCATATAGGGAGACAACTCCCCCGCATTGAAACTCGATACTAATTGAGACGCCGGCATCCGCTTATCCTCCAAATCGGCTCCGCACCAGCGGACTCGTCACCCACGCCGGCTTAGTCTTCGGCTGCCCTTCGAAGGCATCCGTCCTCCGCGCCTTCGGCCCCGTCACCCTCAGGTATTCCTGGTGCAACTCCTGCGGCATCGAGCGGCTCCCCGTCAGCGGATGCGCCAGCTTCGACGCCAGCCGCACCGCCAGCGCCTCGATGAAGAGCGGCGGATACAGCGTCACATCCGTCACCCCCCACAGATACCGGATCACCGCACGGTCATCATCCGTCAGCAACTTCCGCCCCTCGATGACAAAGCGCGACGCATTCTCCATTTCGTCAAATCCATTGAGCTGCAACACCCGCAGGCAATCACTCGGCAACTGATAGTGATACTCCCACTCGCTGACCGGAGCCTCCGCCAGCCGCGAAAGCTCCGCCCGCTGGATGGCAAAGTTCCACCGATGTCCGGCGATCACCTCGTCACGCGTTTGTTCGTAGAAGCGCACACAGAAGCGCGCCTCCTTGCTCTCGTCGTCGAGGCTCATGATCTTGCTCGAGCCCAGAAGCCCGAGCGCTTGGTTGCAGATAAATGTTTCGTCAGCGGCCATGGAATGCAGTGGGTGGTTGGTGTGAAAAAAACGTCAGAGATGGCCGCGCCCCGGGATTCACACCCCGAGGCGCGGAGTATCTCCGGCGCGTTACGCTCCGAGGCGGAAGGCGATCAGGAATTTCACCTTCTTGCCTGCCGTGGGCGCGTTCGTGCGGCTGAAGGTCGCCCGCAGGCGCTTCGTAGCCTCAGTCACGACGTGGCGGTTGATGAGACCTTCGGCAACATTCGCCGTCAGCGCCTGGTTCGCCGCATTCGTGGAATGCAGGCTCACCGATGTCGCGCTGTAGCGGTCGTCATCGAGGGCGTCGCCGATCTTCGGCAGGGCCAGGTCGCTGCCGCCGAGGGCGGCTTCGTTGACGACGCGGCTCAGTTCCGGCAGGACGGTGGCCCCTGTGGGCACCTCACCGATCTCGATCACGTCGCCACTGGTGGCCTCCGTGCCGGTAAAGGTGTAGGTCGCCTCCAGGAGCCGTACCGATCCGCTGGCCAGCACGCCAGAGACGCGCTTGGTGACATGGGCCGTGTCGATCGCGGTGGAGATATCAGTTTTGAGAGTAGCCATGATATATTCTTCCTTTCTTGCTCAGGTTTTCAGGGTGGGGGATTAGGCCGGGCTCTCGTCGCAGTGGATCGCGACGACCTTCTTCTCCTCCGTACGCGTGGCACCGATCGCGGCGACCGTGCGGATCTGCAGGGCGTGGGACTTGTCCACACGCACGTCCATGTGGACCTGCTTGCCGGAATCGCTCAGCTTCATGCCGGAGCGCGCCCACGCGACGATCGTCCGCACATCGGACCCCGCGTTGTACGGGAAGAAGGCCTTGCTCACGCGCTTGAACTTAAAGCCCATGAACGTGTCCACCTTGCCCTCGACGAGGGCCTTCACCGTGTTGTAGTCGTTGCTGGTCACTTCCGTGGCCCGCAGCAGGTCCTGGAGCTGCTTCGCGCTGATCGCGATCACCTTCAGGTCCTCGTCGTCCACGTCGCTGTCGTCGAAGAGATACTTCGCCTGGCGCAGCTTGGCGACCGTGAGGCCGCTGTTGGCCGGCGAGCCGGATTCGACATAGTTCACCGCGATCTCCTGGCTGCTGGGCAGCACAGTCGGGGTCACACCGGTCTCGCCGGTGTACGCCGTGCCGAGTGCCGCATCGATGATGATGCGATCCACCGCACGACCGTAGGCCATGCCGTGATTCTCGACGATCTCGGAGGTGGGCAACACGATCTCACCGAGGAACTCCGAGTCCCATTCGTCAAACAAGTCAGCCTTGTCATGCGGATACGGGCGCAGCCAGCGTTTGCCGGTCGGTGTGTCGGTGATACGGGTGTCTCCGGCGCGCGTGGTGACGCGTTCCATCTCCACCGGGCCGAGTTGATTGTACGACTTCTCCTTGCCCTTGACCCTGTCAACCATGACAAACTCGCGGACCTTGGAGATCTTTTGCTGTACGAGCATTTCCCAGTTCGTTGCAAACTCGATGGGGAAGTGCTCAGGGATTTTTTCCATTGCAGGCATATTGATTTTTGCTCCTGTAAAAAGTTGGGTTTCTTGTTGCTGCCCTCGGCCTTCCGGATTGTCCGCGAGTGCGGGTCCCGGTCGTGGGTGATGCCGTAGGGCAGGCTCCCATCAGGAGTTGTCTGCCTGTTGCTCTCTCCTTTCTAGGGGTTGCATTGCATTTGGTCAAGTAGAAACTTTCTCCCGGAAACCTAAGCCCCATCAGCCTCCGAGCTTCCCGAGCCCCGGCGGAAAAGAATCCGTGCTTGCCGAGTGCGCCGGGATTCCAGATCGTCTCTTTTTATTATTTCTCTTCTATGCCGACTGTGCCGTTTCCGTTGATTGACGTTCTTGCCGATGACTCCTTCGAGAAGGCGCATATCCCCGGTGCCGTGAATATCTGCGTGTACGAGACCTCCTTCCTCGACAACGTCCGCAAGGCCTTCCCCGACACATCGGTGAAGCTCACCGTGTACGGCTGGGACGACTCCACCCGCGAGGGCAAGCTGGCCATGGACCGCCTCCACAGCGCGGGCTACACCGATGTCGATCTCATCCCCGGCGGCCTCTCGGGATGGAAGGCCCGTGGCGGCGAGATCGAGCGCGGCGAGGAACATTCCCAACGCCCGCCCACCGGCAAGTACCCCCTCGATCTCCAGAAGAGCTTCATCCACTGGACCGGGCGGAATCTCTTCGGCTACCACGACGGCTCGCTCTCCCTCTCCGCCGGTGGCATCGCCCTGGAAGCCGGCGCCCTCGTCGGCGGCCAGTTCACCATCGACATGCGCTCCCTGCGCTGCTTCGACCTTACGGACTCGGTGATGAACAAGATGCTCGTCACCCACCTCCTCAGCGACGATTTCTTCTCCGTGGAGGAGTTCCCCACCGCGGAGTTCACCATCGCCTCCGCCAGCCTCCTCGGCGGGGCCACCGCCGGCTCGCCGAATCACCGCATCCGCGGCAGCCTCACTCTCCGCGGCATCAAGCGCACCATGGAGTTCCTCGCCCTCATCGCCGAGAACCCCGAGGGCGGCTTCACCGCTCAGGCCAGCTTCGACATCGACCGCACCCAATGGGGCGCCCTCTACGGCTCCGGCAAGTTCTTCTCCCGCCTCGGTCGCCACGTCGTCAATGACGAGGTCCACCTGCACCTGAAGATCGTCACCGCCGCCGCTGAGGCCTGACCGACGCTCAGCGCGGATTCTCTCTCAATTCACTCTCATTCCTCACCCCTTGTCCCCGCCCGGCAGACAGCCACGGAGGGGTCTGGATACGATGAATAAGAGAAGTTATGAAAGCGGAATCCAGCCAGGTGACAGCCCTGCCGTCCTTGAGGATCGATGACAGCCACTACGTCCTAAGACTCTATGTCGCCGGGACGACTCCTCGTTCGAGCAAGGCCATCACCAGCATCCATGCCCTCTGCCGGGAATACCTCAGGGGGCGTTACGACCTGAGGGTCATCGACATCTACCAGCAACCCGACGACGCCGACCTGCCGCATCTCCTTGGCGTGCCCACTCTCGTCAAGTCCTCGCCCTTCCCCATGCGCCGTATCATCGGCGACCTCTCCGATCCTCAGCAGATTTTGGAAAAACTCCGCGCCGATCCCTCAGTTCTCCATGACCGTGAAAGGAGCACCCATGAGCCCCGCTCCTGAGGAACTCCGCGATATTCCCACCGGTGAAGCGACACCGGGGCAGGATGTCCTCATCAACCGCCGCGAGCTGGCCGCCCTCCGCCTCCGTCTCAGCGAGGCCGAGGAGGCCCTCAAAGCGATCCACAATGCCGAGGTGGACGCCGTCGTGGTCAAGGGCTCCCAAGGCAGCAGCATCTACAGTCTCACCGGCGTGAATCACCCCTATCGCATCTACGTCGAGCAGATGCAGGAGGGAGCCGTCACCGTGACCGGGGAGGGCCTCATCCTCTTTTGCAACCAACGCTTCGCCGAGATGATCGGCGTCCCCTTGGACCACGTCATAGGCTCGCTCCTTCCCAGTCGGCTGGAGGAGAAGTGCTGGCTGGACCTGGCCTCTGTTCTCCACACCGATCACGTCCCGGTGAAGCGCGAGGGCTTCCTCTCCCGCTCGGATGGTGAGGAACTACCCGTCCACTTTGCTGCCAGCCGGTTGCCATTGCGGGATCAGCGCGTCATCTGTCTCGTCGTCACCGACCTCAGCGAGCAAAAGACCGGCGACGCCCTGCGTATGGCCAAGGAGGTCGCCGAGCGCGCCAGCGCGGCGAAGGATGGCTTCCTCGCCACTCTCAGCCACGAACTCCGCACCCCGCTGAATCCCGCACTCCTCGGCATCGCTACTCTCCAGCAGGATCACGCTCTCTCTCCGGAGGTCCACTCCACCCTGGCCATGATCCGGCGGAATATCGAGCTCGAGACCCGCCTCATCGACGACATGCTGGACCTCACCCGCATCGCGAATGGCAAGTTGGAGCTCCATGAGGCTCCCGTGGACGTGCGCACGATTTTGGAGGGAGCCATCGCCATCTGTCGCAGCCATATCGAGGACAAGGGCCAGAGTCTCTACCTTGATTTGGACGCAGCGGAGTCCCACTCCTTCGGCGACGAAGTCCGCCTCCAGCAGGTCTTCTGGAATGTGCTCCGCAACGCCATCAAGTTCACTCCGGATGAAGGCACGATCCACCTCACCACCAGCAACCCCCGCGACCACCTCATCCGCATCACCATCGCCGACACGGGCATCGGGTTCGAGCCGTCGCAGGCGGCCAGGTTGTTCCACGCCTTTGAGCAGATGGACCGCAATATGACGCGCCGCTTCGGCGGCCTCGGTCTGGGTCTCTCGATCAGCCGCTCGCTCATCATCGCCCATGGCGGCCGCATCTGGGGGGAAAGCCTCGGCCCGGATCAGGGCGCGACTTTTCATATCGACCTTCCCCTCCGCGCTCCCTCCGTCTCCACACCACCGCCCATGCCCGCTCCTGCTGTCTCCTCATCCCACGATCTCCGGATCCTCCTTGTCGAGGATCACGAGGACACGCGGAATATCTTCTATCTTATCTTGGAGCAAAAGGGGCATCACGTCCTGGCCGCCGGCACCGCTCACGACGCCCTGCGCCTCGCTCAGGAGCACTCATTCGACCTGGTCATCAGCGACCTCGGTCTGCCGGACCAGAGCGGCATGGAACTCATGCGGCAGCTCCACGGCACCTACGGCCTTCCGGGCATCGCCGTCAGTGGCTACGGCATGGAGGAAGATGTCGCCCGCAGCCGCGAGTCGGGATTCCGCTACCATCTCACGAAGCCCTTTGATCCCGCCCGCTTGGATGATCTCATCGCGGCGGTGAGTCGTGATCTTCACCGCCGCTGATAAATTTGCTCCAGCCTAGCCCGCGATGGGCTCGACTTGGATCGTGTGCTTCACGGGCTGGCGGGCATCCTTCACCTTTTGCTGGAGGTCAGCATGCTCGGCCACCAACTTGGCGCGCAGGGCTTCGAGTTCGGGCTTGGCCGATCCGAAGTTCTGGTTGAACTGCCCATAGTTGCTCAGGAATTGTTTGATGAAGTACACCTCGAAGGCCTGCTTCTTCGCCGCCGCATCCTGTACCTTCTTGAAGGCGGGCAGGAACGGGCTGTCGAGAAACTCAGCCGCCAGATTCACGCCTTCTTTGAGCTGCGCAGCGGTGAATTCCTTGCTCTCCTTGCCCCAGGTCACCTTGGCTTTGGGTGTGGATAAGTTGTTCACCTTCAGTACATAGCGGTTCAAGTCCTGATTGAAGGGGAAAAACTCGATGATTCCCGTCGTGGCATCGGGTGCCTTGGGGTCTCCCTCGAAGCAGAAGGGATACCGCACGCTCTCGATCTCGACGGAGGTCGGGGAGGCCGCGACGACACTGTGGCCGGCGGTGACATTGGCCGTGCCCTTGGCGGCATCCAGCGTGATCGTGCCGATGTCGCCATCGACACCCATGCCCTTGAGGTAGGCATACGCCATCACAAGCTGACCATTGCGACCGGGATGCACCCCGTCGCCACCCCAGACATGATAGTCCTTCCCGTATTTGGCCTTCGCCTTTTCCATCACTTCCATGCCCACGGAGTGCACATCGACAAAGCCGACTTTCTCCGCCTCAGCCACTTCCTTGGCGATCTCCCCCAGGCGCGCGAGCGTCTTGTTGTATTCATCAGGAGAGATCCGCTTAAAGGTGGTCGAGTCCACGACGCCCGGTGTGCCGACCAGGATCTGGCGCACGCCATTGTCCTTGAGCTGCTTCACCCCGCGCGTGAGATTCTCGCGGTAGGTCTTTTCCACTTCCTCGGTGATCGGCGCATAGCGTCCGTCATTCATGCCATACGAGGTCGTCACCACGGTCGGCTTGAAGGGCTTGAACTCATTCTCCCACCGCTGCCAGAGCTGATTCGCCTGCGCGCCACCCCAGCCGAACTGCACGACCGAGATAGGCTGCTCGCCCTGGCACATCTGGAGGTAATCCTCGATGAAGAGCGAGTACAGACGCTGCTCGGTGATCGAGTCGCCACACAGCGCCACGACATCGTCGGGCTTGAGGAGGGAGGTCTTGGCGTCTTCGGCATGGACCGGCAGCGTGATTGTTGCAGCCAGCAACAAGGCAAGGGAGGGAATGCGAATGGCAAATTTCATACGATTTTGTTTATGGGTGGGTGAGGAGGATGACCGATGCACGGCGGAAAGCCGCGGGCCTGTGCTCAAGGGGGGAAATCATGACCCGCTCATCTAGTACAAGCCGGGCCGCCCGATGCAAGGGAGGACTTTACTCCTCCAGCATTTCGAAGCTGAAATCATCAAAAGCCACCTTCGGCGTCAGCACAGGCCCGATCACATTCAGTGCGACGCGCACCTCGGCCTGCGCAGCCTCAGTTGGTGCCTGGATGGGCACCTGCGCGGCGTCTTCAGCCGGTGAGGCCCCTTGGGCATTGATGGACTCCTGCCAGCCGGTCGTGTCTTCGTCGATCATGCGCAGCATCGTCACGTTGTTCTCGCCGGCGGCCTTTCCATCCTGCGTGAGCCAGAAGATCTGCACCACGGCATAGGCAAAGGTCGTCTTCGGATCATGTGGATCGCGACGCTGCATTCCCGTTGCATTGTAGCTGAAGCGGAAGTTGTACTTGCGCCCTCCCTCCACCGGCACGCGCTGCGTGGCCAGCGCATGGCCGCCCTGCTTGTTAT
>Ga0351859_1054_pt1 | contig 26730 bp, 24 predicted proteins | sample BONcelFGM3001D11_FD_206789 | JGI IMG/M metagenome (GOLD analysis project Ga0351859, IMG submission 206789) | Enriched cells from coal bed in the Powder River Basin, Montana, United States - BONCAT cells FGM rep2 HSBNCT.FGM.300.1.D11 ... | reverse complement strand
AAATTCCATCCTCAATGGCCTGGCCAAAACATCAGCTTATCCGGCCTCGTCGTTTTTTCAATTTTCAAGGCTTAACCCTGGTCCGGGAGTTGGTCCGGTTTGGTGATTCACTGATTGGCCACAATAAGCGCGGATATATGCATACTTGAGAAAGAGATGCAGGAGCCGGCGCCGTGGCATGGGATTGCCAGGGAGGGATGGAATGTGATAATATTGTGGAAATTTGGTCATAGCACTCAAGAGACTTGTCCATGCAAAATTCGCACTCGCAAAATCCGAGTTGCAAAAATGAAGTGATTTGACGTTTCAAGAATGAACAATTTCTTTGAACTCGGATGGTTGAAAATCATGAAAATTGCCATGAATCGCGTTGTTCTTCTGGCTGTTGCATTTCTGTTTCTATCGGCTGCGCATGCAAACGGCGTGGAGATCGAGCAGCCTGGGAAAACCAGCGTGGCGGCGGTGAGCGGGCAGGGACAACTGCTGCTGGTGGATACTTCATACGGCCGCGTTAGTGTAATTGTCCTCAAGGGGACTCACTATGAGATGGGCAGGCAGTACGGGGTGCTGTTGGGTCAGCAAATCGCCGTGATTACCAAAGCCATGGACCTGAGCATGGTGATGGGCGGCGAACACTCGAAGGAAGACCTGAACCGGCTCGTGGCCGCGTTGTGGGAAATAATGTCGCCACACGTGCCCGACGCATTTAAAGATGAAATAAAGGGAATCGTCGAGGGCGCCCGGGAGTCGGGTGCGGAGATTTCGGAACTGGACCTCATTGCCCCACTGGTGATCACCAACATAAGCGACATGAACGATAAGGATTCTCTGCTTGGCGGGAAATCCTCGCTGCATCCCCTTTTGGACGAATTCGCGTACACATGCTCCGCATTCGCGGTCTGGGGTGATCGCACGGTCGGTGGAAAACTGTTCTCCAGCCGGGTTCTCGACTGGAAGCCCGGCACCGGCACGGACAGGTTCAAACTCATTACGGTTTACGAGCCAGTGGACGAAATTGGAAACAAAGGCAACGCCTACATGACCGCCGGATACATCGGTTTGATAGGCGCCACCAACGGCATGAATGACAAAGGCATCACTGTTTCAGAGATAGGCTCCGAGAACGCGGTGGAGAAACTGGACGGGATGCCCTGGACCCTGATGTTCCGCAAAGTGCTGGAGGATTCGGATAGCCTGGACCAGGCGGTGGAAATTATTCAGGCCGCCGAAAACACTATCGGATACAATTTTGTCATCGGCGATGGCGATGCGGAAAATTTCGGGACGCAGGCGTGGCAACCCCGCGCGGCGGAGATAGAGGAGAACGGCCAATATACCGTGGTCATGTACGATGACGACCCGGTGGACCGCGATGCGGCATGGATTGATTCATCTGGGAACAAAGTCCTTGTTGGCGGCGCGCCGGTGCAATACGGCACTCCGCTGAAATGGGCGGTGCTGCGCGCGGACGTGGCCATGAGCCCGGAGGTGCGGAAAACGCAAACCGCGGGAAACGGGCCGGGGAACGCGGACGGCGGAGGAAATCCCCTGGAAGTCCGCTCCTACCGCAACCGGCACAGATCCCAATATGATGGGCTCATGGCGTTGGAGGCCGGCGGTGCTTTCAACAATCCCTACACCGGCGAGCCCGTGTTCCAAGCCACCGGGGAAACAAGGCTTGTCGACCCGGAAACCGCTCTGGAAATCGCCTCTGCCGCGGCCATGCCGGATCAGAACGTGCTTACCATCGTGTACTCCGCAACGGATCTGGATTTTTATGTATCCTGGGAAAATTCATCCGGCGACGAATGGCAACCAGCCTTCAAAATGCCGTTCCTCAAATTAAGCTTGAAGGGCTTGCTGGCCAAAGAATAATAAAAGACACTGGTTTGAATAATTCAAACGCTTAAAAGTGTGAATGCATGTGCAGAAAGCGGCCGAATCACAATCATGCTGCTTTTTGGATCTATCGGCACGGCAAAAACAATCAACAGAAAACAGCCTCCGAAACACCTGTACCGACTCGCAGCCTCAAATCGCCCAGGGTACATACACAGGACATATCGGAACCTCAACATAAGGGCACACAAGGGTATAACACGGGAATTCGGCATTATCTGACAATTAGCTGTGTGTAAATTGAAAAAGCTTATTGATAATGCTGTTTTTTGAATTGACACTTTCAGAACCCGCTGAAATACCGTGAAAAATCACACATTTGGGAAAAATGACTCATTCCGGTGTTGGTCCAGGTCATGGTTCAGATTGATAATTCGTTGAATGGGGACAAAATCACGGTTTGCGTCGGGCGCAGGATTTGCATATGACTAATACGATGTGGTAAAATCCGGTTGTAAATATCCCGATAAATCATAGAAGGATAGTTAGAGGTCATTATGAAAAGAAAACTGATTATTTTCACTGGGCTCATTCTATTGTTTTTTATTCATACACACGCGTGGTCCACGGAATCAAAAGTATTGAATCTTACCGAATACAGGGATGAACAGTCGCTTGAAAAACACAGAGGCGATCTGAGCACGATTGAGTTGAGCGGGAAGGTCACCCGCGCCGCATATGGCGACTATCATGCTATTGTGCCCGGTGTCAACATCTGGATCGCAGAGTATCCAGAGTCTAAGGAGTTGAAAATTCTATCCGATAAAACCGGTTGGTGGTCCATGACTGTGATTAAACCCAAAGGTGTGGAATTGGGTTTTTCTTTCGTTTATGAGAAAAAAGGTTGGATTACAACAAAATCCAATGTCATCCCTGTGGTAGACGAAGATGATCTCGATCTCTCGATGCAATACATTGATCCACTGCTGTATCATGAATTCGCTAAACCAGGAATAGAAAAGATGATCGCCTCCATGATCCCTGCTGGAGAGGACACGGCTTTCAAAAACGCCGCCGTTGTCACCATCGGAAAAGAGTGGGCAAGCATGCATGATGATCGGCTGCCGCATGGCGTGGCTGGCGCTGTGGCAACCAATATCCCGGGAGCAATCGGCCCCATCTATTTTGATGAATCCGTGATGCCGAACTTATCTTATTCGGAATCATCTGTTGACGGAGGCGTTGCATGGATAAATATTCCGCCAGGTGAGTATATTCTCACCGCTACGCGTCCGGGCCTGAAGTTCAACCACGTCAAATTTGTCATAAAAGACACGGACCAAGATGACGGTATCATTCTATATATCGCATCGCCGCCGGATACAATTTTAAGCGATGACAACACAAATCCATGACCCTGCTGTTTTCTGCTGCTCTAACGAGGCGGCATGGGGGCGGTGAGACTATGGCGAGGTATTGAACAATAATGGAAAATGGTTAAGATCCCTTTTGAATTGCATTATTATAACTATACGTCCGTCCAGCCTTCCGCATCCCAGTATATACTCAGTACATACCCGGACCTCATAATAAACGTGCGCCCGTCTTATTCCTGTTGCGGACAACAGTTTTCAGCCAGCGGCGCGCGTGGTGGGTCTTGCCAGGGTTAAAGAGCATGACGCTGAATGGGAATTGCAGGGGCTAACACTGAAAGAACAAATACACAACAAATTAATATTTCGGAATCAAACATATCTCACTGTGCCTGCCGCATGCGCGCGGCTTCGTGGCGGAAGATGGGGTATGTGAGCATTTGGGCGATAAGGTTGTGGCCCGTGGGGCGCGGGTGGTAGTCGTCGCGGTACAGGATGTTCTGGTCTTCACTGGCCTGGAACCGGGACCGCACGTCTACGAATGGAAATCCGTTCGCGTCGGCGAATTCCTTTAATATTGTTGAATATTCGAGAAGTATGGGCGTGTTTTCTTCAATAGCTTTCTTTCGGTGCGGGTCGGCGACGACGAGCAGGAAGCCGTGCTCGCGCGCCAGGGCGGCGAAGGCTTCGAGGTCTTTTGCGAATTGCTGCGGCGGGGTGCGCGGGACCAGGGGGCGCGGTTTGCCGCGGCGGGACCGGTGCGTGAGTTTGAGCATGAGCCGGCTGAGGCGCAGTTCCATGAGCGCGCGGCGCAGGGGCGCCTGGTGCGCGGCGTTGCTCCGCATGCGTGCGATGCGCTGCGCGTCTGTGTATTCCATGCCAAAGCTTTCATTGATGGCGCCCACGAGCAGGACCACGGCGTCGGGATCGAGCGGCAGTGCGTCGCGCTTGAAATGCTCCAGGGCCTGGGTGCTGGTGTAGCCAACCACCCCCGCGTTGATGACTTCCACGGTGCGGTCCTGCATGCGGTACGAGAGGTAGCCCTGAAGTTGCTGCGGGTATGTGTCCTTATATGGCACGCCGAACCCGAATGTGGAGGAATCCCCAAGGCAGACCACGCGATACGCGCCCGCGGTTTTTTTTACGGATATGTCGGGGCCGCGGAATCCCAGGCGGTTGATGCGCTCTTTTGTTTTTTGCTCGTACAGTGCGCCGGGCTTCAGGGACCAGATGGTGCCGGGATCGAAGGTGTACAGTTCTTTGTAATTGGTGCGCCCGAATTTCTGCATGACCACGATGGGCGAGTCGTCGGGAAGGTACGAAAACCCGGCCACGCGCAGCACGCCTTCGGCCAGGCCGAAAAACAGGCACACGGCGATAAGAGAAAACAGGACATTTTTTATTTTACGCGCGCTGTTCATATCTGGTTCCAAGCAGTTTGTTCCATTGCTCCCGGGGGTTCACTTTGCCCTGGGCGTCTTCGATGCGGTATTGCACCCGGGTGGCGCGTATGATGATGTTCTGGAGAAATACGGCGCTCCGCTTTTCCAGGCGCACTTCGATGAATCCGTCTCCGGCAGCGTTGTAGAATTTGACGAAATACCATGTTTTTACAAGGCCCAGGATGCGGCACATGAAGCTGTTGGGGAGCAGTGTCTCCCGTTTGCCGTAGATGTACACTGTTGCGATTTGGTTCCAGGGTATGGACATGGCTTTGCCAAGCAGTGATGTCTGCTCCAGGCTGGTGCTGGTTATGATGATGCGCGTGGGCAGTACAAAAAGTCCCAGAAGCAGAATCATGATGAGTGCAAATCCGCCCAGCACCACAAGCGAAAATGTTGTGAGTATCCCGTTGCGGAAACAGTAATACCAGAGGTACGCCATCACGATTATTAACAGGTGCGCCATCACGCTCATAAACGGCGACAATGGATTGTGCTTCATACAATGCTGTCCTTCAAGAAAAGAAATAAAATGAAATGATTAAAGGCGTCTCCGACGGCTTAAGGAACCCCTTTGAAAAGGGGTTCCTTAAGAATCCTCCCTAAACTTTTTGGCGGGCAATTGCACGACCAAAGGCGGGTCGTGCAATTGCCTCCTTAAAGCGTTTGGGAAGATCTCCATGGAACACTTGTGTCCTCAGAAAACTCAAACGAACAGGCCGCCGTTTACTCGCAGCACGGTTCCGTTGATGTAGGATGCGGCGTCTGAGGCCAGGAACAGGACCGGGCCGGCCACTTCATCGGGCGTGCCGAAACGTCCCGCGGGTATTTTTTTGCGGATATAATCCACGGCTGCGTCTTCCATGCCGTTGATCATGTCGGTTTCGATGAGGCCCGGGGCCACGGCGTTCACGGTGATGCCGTAGTGCCCGAATTCGCGGGCCGTGCTTTTGGTCAGGGCGATGACCCCGGCCTTGGCCGCGCTGTAGTTGGCCTGTCCGGGATTGCCGACTTCGCCTGCCACGGACGCCATGTTTATGATGCGCCCACCCGTGCGCTGGCGGATCATGCGGCGCGCGAAGATGCGCGTGACCAGGAATGCGCCGCGCAGATTCACGCTGATGACATCGTCCCACATGTCGGTTTTCATGCGCAGGAACAGGTTGTCGCGCGTCATGCCCGCGTTGTTCACCACCACGTGCACGGCGCCGAACTTTTCAAAAACCGCGTCCGCGAACTGCGATACGGTTTCTTCGTCGGAAACGTCCACAACGGCCCAGTGAACCTGCCGGCCCATGGATTCGATTTCCTCGGCAACGGGCCGAATAGTGCGCTCGTGCATGGCGTTGATAACCAGGTTGGCGCCCTCGTGCGCAAACGCCAGGGCAACAGCTTTGCCGATGCCGCGCCCGGCCCCGGTCACTACTACGGTTTTGTCCTGGAATGTCATGATGCTGTTCCTTTCAATGTGGTGAGAAAAGATTTACAAGCGCGGAAACCCTTTTTTGCAAAAAGGGTTTCCGCACCTTCCCCAAAACTTGTGGCGGGCAATTTCCCGGCAAATGCGCTCCGGGCAATTGCCTCATTGAAAAGATGCGAAAGACCTTTTACAAAAACTTCTGGCAGGCCGGACAGATTTTGGAGCCCGCTGCCTGGGGCGCGCCGCAGTAGGGGCAGTATTTCTGCGGCAGTGTGTTTTGCTTTGCGGGACGCTGCGGGGCTGTGTTACTCTTTGAAGATTCGGCGTTGCGCAGGATCAAATACGCGATTGCGGGCAGGCCGAATAGCATGATGACAGCAAAATACCAGAGCACGGCGGTGCGTTTGCTCATGCCGCGCTCGCGCGCATCCATGGCCACCAGAACGCCCGCCAGGTTGATGAGCATGGAAAAAACGACCAGGCCCAGATAAAGGATTGTGGAAGCGCCGCTCAGGGGTGCGGGAATTCCGCCCATAATATTAACCCGCTCCCTTGACGATCTGTGTGCCGCAGCCTTCATCGGTGAATATTTCGCGGGCCAGGGCGTGGGGCACGCGTCCGCTGATCATGTGCACTTTCTTGAGCCCTTTTTCCACCATGCGCACCATGCTTTCCACTTTGGGCACCATGCCCGCGTCGATGGTTCCGTCCTCGATAAGCGAACGCGCGGTGTGCGTGGTGAGCGAGGGGATGAGCGTGGACGGGTCGGTGCGGTCGCGCAGCACGCCCAGCACGTCGGTGAGCAGGATGAGTTTTTCCGCGTCCATGTGCAGGGCCAGGGGGGACGCCACGTAGTCGGCGTTGATATTCAGCACATTGTCATCGCGGTCCACACCCAGGGACGCAATCACGGGCAATGCGTCGGGCGCCAGGGAGTCGAGCAGCGCGGTGTTGATGCCCGTGACGTCGCCCACGTGGCCGATGTCCTGGCCGTCCGGGGTCATGCGCTCGGCGCGCACCAGGCCGCCGCCCTTGTGGCCGCTGAAGCCCACGGCGTTCACGCCGCGGAACTGGAGCCTCTGAATAATGGAATCATTGAGTTCGCCAAAGCAGCGCTCGATGATTTGAATTGTTTTGTCGCAGGTCACGCGCAGGCCCTTGTAGCGGCACACCTGGATGCCCGCCTCTCTCATCTCGCGGTCCGCCTGCACGCCGCCGCCGTGCACGAGCACGGGCCGCACCCCGCACCGGGTAAGGATGGCCAGGTCGTCCAGGATGAGCGCGCCGGTTGCGCGGTCCTCGAGCAGTGTGCCCCCGGCCTTGACCACGAACACCATGCCCTGGAATTCCTCGATATACCGCTCCACTCCACGAATTCCGAAAATGGACAGGACGCTCAATATCACTTCTGTGGATGTGTTCATAAAACGTGAAACCTTCCCGCATCGTGGCAATAAAAATACATTCTCTATTATGTATACGGCGAGCCCTTTTGTACAGTTAGGGCTCCATTCAAGAGAAAAGCCTCGTGATGACAGCCTGAAAAATATTTTTACATTTGTGTAAATTCAGACATATTAGACATTATAATTCAAACAAGACCATTGTGAATGAGACAATTACAACATTAGACAATAAATTCAACAAGGGAGAGGAGGCGACAGAAGATGCCGCACCCCAACTTTCAATTTTGCCAGCATTGCGGATATGAAAACAACGCGCGGAATAAGTTCTGTGCGCGGTGCGGGAGGCCCATACGGTCATCGCGGGACTTCAGTGCGCCACGGAACGGCAAAGCAGACAATAAGCAGGCCGGCCCCACAGACACGACATGCCTGGGAATCGACAAGGCGCCTGTGGCTGTGGGCGGCGCCACGTGGCGGCTGAACCCGGCGCAGGCGCGCCCTGCCCTGTGCACAGACCCGGTGTGCCCGCAATGCGGACGCGTCAATGATCCGAACCTTGAGCACTGCAAGAGCTGCGGCCTGATCATATCGCGCGACATACGCCTGGATATATTTAACCAATATGTTCTGCTCAAAGTGAATATGCAGCAATTGGATTTCGAAAACAGCCGGATTCTCACCCAGGCGTTCAAGAATCTCAGCAGCAAAAAGCGGGTAATCGTGGATCTCGGGTGCGTTACATTCATCGACAGCTCTGGCATCGGCGCGCTGGTGACCCAGACACTGCGGTGGGGCCGCTATACCGCGGATATTAAAATCATCGGCCTGCAGCCCAGGGTGCAAGAAGCCGTGCGCACTTTGCAGGTGGACAATGTGCTCGGAATCAACGACGACTTAAGCCAATGCCTGGAAGGTTGGGGCATTGCATCACACGAATCATCATGTACTTTTTAGTGGAATTCACTTAACGTGCGCGGCCGGGTGCGGGAGATATCCTGGGGGAGGCAATGTCCTCTGCCCCGGCCCGCATGTTTTTCTTGACTGCATACATCATGAGATGCTAATCTGAATTTAATAGGACTCATTAATAACAATACCGTTTCCGGCCTTTTCGGAGTGCTGTTATTAAGGTCTATTCCTGCAAATTTCCAGAAACCGGTTCGCGCGCCGGCGCGGCGGATTTCTGTGTGGAGAGCACACGCCATGTCCGCGGAATTTGTTTTCTGCTCCAAATGCGGTTTTCAGAACACAAAAAAGAATAACTTCTGTTCGCGTTGCGGGGAGAAGCTGCGCACCACGGCATCGTTCGCCGCGCACCGGCCGCAGCGCGTGGCCGGGCCGGATGCGGGCGAAGCCGCACCAGTGCCCGGCAAATGCGGTAACTGCGGGCATGTGAATGATCCGGCCGCGGAATTCTGCCAGGGTTGCTCCATGCCCATGTCCCCGGATGTGACCGTGGACAACCAGGGCGATCTGATATACATCAAGCTGAACATGGAGGAGTTGGATTTCGACACGCACAGCATCCTGGCCCCGGTGTTCAAGGCCATCATGCGGAAAAAAATCATCATGGACGTGAGCGATGTAAAGTGGATGGACAGCACGGGCATCGGCACCCTTGTGTCCCAGGTCTACCGGTTCACGCGCACCAAGCAGGAAATGAAAATCGTGGGCATGAATAAAAAGATTTTCAATGCGGTCAAACAATTGCAGGTGGACAACGTGCTGGAGTTGTGCGACACCATCAACGACGCGCGGGTTTCCTGGGGCCTGCCGCCTTCCTGATCACAAAAGACAAATCCGAAATGAACAGTTGCAGCAGAATCTGGTCCGTGCCTTTTTTGGGGCGTTGGATGCCTTTGAATTGGCAGTCGATTTCCAGGAGGCGGCGCATCACGGCCTCAATGGTTTTGAGGGGCATGAGACGCGCGCGGCGCACGGCGTGATAGACCAGGTAGGGGCTGCGCTCGGTGAGGCACTTGCCCCCTGATGACAGAACCCTGCGCTCGGCTTGGCCCACGCTCGCGCAATCCGCGGCCACCTGGCCCTTGTTGTAGCGCGCGGGCATGCGCTTGAAGTACCCGCTGTCCATGAGATAACGCGCCTGCCAGATGTCACGCAGGGCGCTGCCGAACGCGGCCACGATCATGAGCGGCTGGGTGCTGCCCTCCAGGGCCATGCCCAGCAGGCGCACGGCTTCATCTCCGCGGCCCTCCACGATGCAGTCGAATATCTGGTACACGAACTGGTCGTCGCTGGAAGTGACCAGTTGGCGGATGTGATCTTCGGTAACGAGCTGGCCCTCGCCCAGGAAGGTGGCGAGCTTGTCGAGTTCATTGGCCAGGTGGCGCAGGTCCGAGCCGGCCCAGGCCAGGAAGAACTCGGCGGTGTCCCCGGCCATGCGCAAGCCGCTCTGCATGAGCCGCGCATTAACCCAGCCCGCCATCTGGTCGTCCCACAGGTGCTCGAAAGCAACCACCGCGCCCTTGTCCGCGAAATGCGGGTACAGGCGCTGTACGTATTTGTCCGAACGGCGGCCCGTGAGGGTTTTGACTTTTCGGAGCGCCTCGTGGCACAGGAACACGGTGATCACGCCGTCGAGGGGCTCTTCCACGGCGCGCTCGAACCGGCGGTATGCATTCCAGTTGGTGAACTTGTCGGGGTTCTTTGCTTTTGCCGGGGGATCGGGTATGCGCTTAAGCGAGGGCATGTGCGCGTTGTCAACAATCAGCAGCTTGCCCTCGTCGAACAGGGACATGGTGCTGGCGGCTTCGGACCACGCGTCCACGGCGGCGTCGCCATCGGCCCAGTCGAATTTCTGGGTGGCGGCGGCGCGGCCCGCGGCGTCGGGCATGAGAATCTTCACAGCCTGAGACGCGAATTCCTTGTTGAGAAATTCATATTCTCCGTGGCACACGTAAAACGGTTTTGGCTTTGCGCTTCGTAGTTTGTCTATGGCCGTGGGGCCGGCGAGTTCCATGGCAGTTGCGTGGTCCTTCCGCCCGCGCCTTTGCGGCGCGGCACGGTGTTTATTATAGCGGGTTGCGCCCGGAATTTGCGAACCCGCGCGTGAAGAATTCCAGGCGATGGGAGCGCGGGCCCGTTCCTTGAAAAATGGGCACCCCTCAAGTAGAATCAGAGCATCCTGCGCTTGGAGACGATACCGCAAGCCGCAATGCCTTGAATTTCAGAGAATGTGGGGGACTGACGCATGGCCGGATACTGGGGAAAAATACTGCATGCGGACCTGTCGGGCAACAGCCTGGCCGATATACCGCTGGACCGGGACATGTGCCGCGATTACATCGGCGGCGCGGGCGTGGCCGCGCGCCTGCTCCTGGACCGCCTGGACCCGGAACGCGACCCGCTGGATCCGCAAAGCCCGCTGTTCATCATGACGGGACCGCTCACTGGCAGCCGCATCATCGGCGCGGCAACCCGCTTCACCGTGGCGGGCGTGTCCCCGCTCACAGGCATATGGGGCGAAAGCAGTTGCGGCGGCTCGTTCGGCGTGCAGCTCAAGCGCAACGGCTGGGACGGAATCCTCATCACAGGCCGCGCGCCAGCGCCTGTATATATTGAATTAATTGAAGGCCGCGCGGCAATCCGGGACGCCGCGGACCTGTGGGGCATGGACACGGTTCAGGTTACGGACACGCTCAAGGCGCGCATCAAGGAATCCGAGGGCAAGGCGGCCAGCGTGCTGTGCGCGGGCCCGGCCGGGGAAAATCTTGTGAAGTTCGCATGCCTCATGAACGGCCCGCACAATGCGGCCGGTCGCTGCGGGTTCGGCGCAGTCCTGGGATCCAAGAACATCAAGGCCCTGGCCGCATGGGGCGGCAGCAAACCCGCGTTCGCGGACCCGGACGCGCTCAACGCTTTGCGCGATGAACTCAAGGAAAAAATCGAATCCAATATCGCAGTCAGCTCCATGGGCGCGTTCGGCACGGCAGGCGGCATGGACCTTGGGTCCATGAGCGGCGATGTGCCCATTAAAAACTGGACCCAGGGCCTGTGGGACGAGGGCATTGATAAAATCAACGGCCCCACCCTGGCCGACACCATTCTCACGCGCACCGCGGCCTGCTTCGGCTGCACCGTGGGCTGCAAGCGCGTGGTCAGCGTGCCCGACGGGCCCTATGCCATGGAACAGGGTCCCGGCCCCGAGTATGAGGCCGCGGCCGAGTTCGGCTCCATGATCCTGGTGGACAATTTAGCGGCCATCTCCAAAATCAACGAAACCTGCAACCGCCTGGGCATGGACACGATTTCCTGCGGCGGTACTGTGGCGTGGCTGGTGGAAGCCATGGAATGCGGGGATATAACACCCGAACAGACCAATGGAATCAAGATGGCCTGGGGCGATGCGGACGCGGTGCTGCAAATCCTGGACCTCATGGCGCGGCGCCAGGGCATCGGGGACATCCTGGCCCGGGGCAGCCGCGCGGCCGCCGCGCAACTGGGCGTTGGCGCTGAATACACGGTCACAGTCAAGGGCATGGAAGCGCCCATGCACGACCCGCGCGCGTTCTGGGGCATGGGCCTCAATTACGCAACCGGCAACCGCGGCGCCTGCCACGTGAACACGGCTGGCATGTACCACGAGCACGGGTTCTGCTTCTTCCCCAAAATTGGGCTCGATGATGAAGCGCCCCCGCACCAGACAGGCGGCAAAGCGTTCCTCACCGCGCAGACCCAGGATTTGGGCCAGCTCTGGAACAGCATGTGCCTGTGCCATTTCCCGGCCATTCCGTGGGAGGAAGCCGATTACGTGAACGTGCTGAATCACGCCACGGGCTTTGGATACGACCTGGATGCGCTCATGCAAGCGGGCCGGCGCACATGGTACATCAAGCGCGGCATCAACAATCTGCTGGGCGTGTCCCGCGAGCACGACACCCTGCCCCCGCGCCTTCTGGCACCCCTGGACGATGGCGCCACGGCCGGGCTGGAAATCGATCTGCGCACCATGCTCGATGAATGGTACGCACTGCGCGGCATCGACGCGCAGGGCCGGCCCGGCAGCGAACAGCTCCACGAACTCGGGCTCGGAGACCTCGCGGAAAAACTGCACGCGCAGGTTTGAACTGAATAGGGATAACGAATTGAAAAAGATTAAAATCTTACAAACGCGGAAACCCTTTTTGGCAAAAAGGTTTTCCGCGCCTTCCCAAAAATTTTTGGCGGTCAATACCGCACCTGCGGCGCGGTATTGCCTGTTGCACTTGTCAGAAATTCGTACTTTGCCATAAGCCATTTGCAAAAATCAAGTTCTTGAGCCGTCGAAAACGCACAAATAAAACCATATTAACTGGAGCATCATGGCTCTGCCCGAATATTTCGAGTTCCAGTGCCGCACCAAAATCAAATGCGGCATGGACGTGATTGACGAGATTGGCGCCGAGGCGCGCCTGCTGGGCGGCGCGCGCGCTGTGATTGTCACGGACAAGGTGGTGCGCGGCCTGGGCTTTGTGGACCGCATGGCGCGGAGCCTGGCCCACGAAGGCGTGGATGTGGTGCACGTGTTCGATGATGTGCCTGTGGACTCGGACGTAAATGTGTGCCAGCGCGCCCATGGCATTGCACGGGAAAAAGGCGCGGATATCACCATCGCCCACGGCGGCGGATCCGCCCTGGACACGGCCAAGGGCATGAATATCCTGCTGAGCGAGGGCGGAGATCTGGTCGAGGACCACCAGGGTGCGGGCCTGCTCACCCGTCCCCTCAAGCCGCTCATCGCTGTGCCCACCACAGCGGGCACGGGCAGCGAAGTCACATTCGCCGCAGTGATTAAGGATCCCGCGGAAAACATCAAGCTGTCCTTTTACAGCCCGTACCTGTCGCCGGACACAGCCATCCTGGACCCTGCCGTGACTCAGAAAATGCCCCCGGGCCTCACGGCGGCCACGGGCCTGGACGCGCTCACCCACTGCATCGAATGCACGGTCAGCACCATGGCCAGCCCCATCACCAGCGCGCTGGCGTTCGGCGCGATCCGGGACATCGCCAAGCACCTGCGCCGCGCCGTGGCGGACGGCGATGACATGGAGGCGCGCGGACACATGCTCGTGGCCGCGTGCACCGCGGGCCTGGCGTTCGCCAATGCGCTCTGCGGCATTGTGCATGGCATCGCGCACTCGGTGGGCGCCATTTCCCACGTGCCCCACGGCGTGGCCAATGCCATTCTCCTGCCCTGGTGCATGGAATGGAATCTGGACCACGCCCTGGAGCAGTATGCGGATATCGCGCTCGCCATGGGTGCGAGTCCGCGCCATGATGCGCGCGCCACGGCCCTGGAGGGCATCGCCCTTGTGCGCGCGCTGTGCGCGGACATCGGCCTGCCCCAAACTTTGTCCCAGGCGGGAGTTCAAAAAGCAGACCTGGCGCACATCAGCGATATCACCCTGGGCGACGGGTCCGTGGTCACCAACCCGCGGCCCGTGGAAGATGAAGCGCACGTGCTCGAAATTCTCGAAAAAGCTTTCTGACCAGACACGCCGCGCCCAGGCCCGGCATGGCAAAGGAGACTGCATGGATTCCGTTTTCAAAAACCAGGAGCATTTCTACAGTGTGCTGGTTCCGTTTTTCAACCGGCTCAAGCAGGACCCCAATATCGGCCCCAAGGTGCTGGCCACGGGTCTGGTGATCAAGTTCGTGTACCACAAGCCCGACGCGGTTATCGCCATCGACTGCCCGGGCGACCGCGTGGTGCAGGGCGAGGACGAATCCCTGGAAGCGGACGTGACCATGACCATGGACGCGGAGGTGGCGCACAAATTCTGGCTCGGTAAAATAAATCTTATGGTGGCGCTCACCAAACGGCAGATCACGGCCAAGGGTCCGGTGGCCAAGATCATGAAACTGCTGCCCATCATCAAGGATTCCTACGCCATGTACGCCGCGCACCTCAAAGAAATCGGCATGGAGCACGCCATTGATGTAAAATAATGAAACTGCGGCGGGAGAAGAGAGAAATCACGCGCCGGCGCTCCAGGGCCCGATTGCGCATTTTTGATCTTTCGGTCCGGCCTGTTGACGAACCGCTCACAAATTGCAGATAATGTACGGGTAATTCTAATAAGAAGGTATTATGGGCGAGTTGCTGAAAAAACGGTGGTTCCAGGTTGTGGGCACGATTTTGCTCCTGTCCGCGTTTTCCATTGCTTATTACAAATTTATGGACCGCGAGATTCCGGAGCCCAAAAACATTGTGGCCGATTTGTGCGGCGAGAAAATTACGCGCCTGGAATACCAGACCCACATCCGGCGCCGCACCCAGCGCGTGTACCAGAAGGACGGCATGCTGCGCGGCTCGGACCAGTTCTCCATCCGCCTCTATGTGTTTCGCGCCCTGTCCAACGATAAATTGCTGAACAGACTCGGGAACGAATTGAAGATTGAGGTCACGCCCAAGGAAATCGATGAGCGCATCAAGCTGATCAAAGATCAACTCGAACACCCGGACAAGGAATACGCCTTCAGCCTGTTCCTGGAAATGGGCGGATACGGCAGCGGAACCGAAGGCCTGGCCCAGTTGCGCGAAGACCTGCGCCTGGAAATCCTGGAGCAGAAAATCGCCAACGCCAAGTTCCCCATAGACGGCCCCGAGTTTGAAATCACGGACAGCGAAGTGCGCGATTTCATTCCCACCAAACGGCTGCAGCAAATCTATTTTGCCGTGGACCCCTCACGCGAACTGTCGCAGGACATCAACGAAGCCTCGGCCAAGATGATGGACCGCGCCCAGGAGGTTTACGAACAGGCGGCCGCGGATCCCGCGAACGAAGAACTGTTCGGCAAACTGGCCGTGCAGTACTCCATGGAGCCCCAGGCCGCGGCGCGCGGTTATATCGGCTGGGTCAGCAAGGGCATTGTCACGGCCAAGTTCTGGGAAAACGTCAAAGACCTTGAACCCAACCAGGTCTCACGCCCGTTCATCACAGAAGCCGGCGTGCATCTGGTGCGCTGCGTGGAAACCGCGGGCCCGGGCGACAAGGTTTACGAAACCTATAAAGATGTCATCCGTGTCCGCCTGCAGTTCAAAAAACAAAAATCCCGGTTCGCCTCATGGTTCCTGGAGCAGATCACGAAAATGCACGACGAGAATTGCGTCAGCATATACGACGACTTCCTGCTGGCCATCAAGTACGAGGCCGAGGGCGACATCGCCAAGGCCATCGAGCATCTGCGCCGCGCCGCCGGCCAGGAATCCCAAAACCCCTACTTCCAGGTGCAGCTCGGCAAACTCCTGGCGCGGCAGAACAACCGCGAGGACGCGCTCATGGCCTACCGCAAGGCCACGGAAATGGCGCCGCGCGACCCCTATGTTTTCTTTGAACTCGGCTCGGCGTATATGGAATACGGGGATGTGGAAAAAGCCATCCGCGAATACCGCAAATCATCGGACCTGGCGCGCCTGGACCCGGAAATCCACAACCGGCTCGAAAAAATCTATTCCAGCATGGGCTTGCTTGCGGAAACCGATGAAGAACACAGCCGCTACCTGCACGCCATCCAGTTGCGCGTTCCCAAAGACGCCCAGGACAGACTCGAACAGGACCTACCCGGGGACAACCGCATGCTGCAGCCGCCGCCCGAAACCCTGATGCCGGAAATGGGCGCACCCATGGCGCCCGACATGGAACTGCCCGAAATGCGCCCGCCCGGCGCCGCGGGTTCACAATAATCTCCATCTTCCCACGCACAGGTGATCGTCCTTGAAATTCATTCTTTTCTCAGATGTGCATGGAAACCTCGAAGCCTTCGAAACCTTTCTCGAACGCATCGAATCCATCCAGCATGACCGCATCTATAACCTGGGCGACATCATCGGCTACGGCGCCAACCCCAACGAATGCATCGAAATCATGATCGAGCGCGACATCCCCAGCGTGGTGGGCAACCACGACGATGTGGTGCTCGACAAATACGAACCCGAAATGTTCAACCCCGACGCGCGCAGCGCCGTCATGTGGTGCCGCAACCAGCTCACTGAAGAAAACATGGACTTCCTGCGCGAACTCAAGGATTTTATCTGGATCGATTCCATGCTCGGCAAGGTGCTTATCGTGCACGGCAGCCCCATGGACAAGGACGAATATGTGATGAGCCGCTGGCACGCCGAACGCGCGTTCGTGAATATGATGACGCGCGACATCGCGGTGGCGTTCGTGGCGCACACGCACCAGCCCTGCATCTGGGTGCAGACGCCGGACGGCGCCGCGGAATTCATCACCCCGCCCGAAGACGGCGCGCCCGTGCGCCTCAACAAATCGGCCAAGGCCATCGTGAACGTGGGCAGCGTGGGCCAGCCCCGCGACGGCGACCCCCGCGGCGGCTTCGTGGTCTGGGACGATGTGGAGCACCTCATCGAGTTCCACCGCTTCCACTATCCCATATCCCAGGCCCAGCGCAAAATCCGCGAGGCGGGCCTGCCCCGCTTTTTGTCCGAACGCCTGGCCGGCGGGTTTTAATCCGCCGCCTACTACCCGCTTGCCCCGCACTCGGGTAAAATATACGGAACATGCACACCGGGAGGAGGGTGTCTCTTTTGAAAATAAACATCATGACTATGCTGGCCGCGTTCCTGGCCGCAGCCATTGTGTTCTCCGGCTGCACAAAAGACAACGTGGACACCGAACAACTCAAACAGCTCAAACCCAATGACGTGGTGGAGCGCGTGCTCGCAGGCCTGCGCACAGGGGAAACCGATTCCCTGGTCGATTATTTCGCAGCCGATGTGAGCCGCGACATCATCAAAAAGCGTCTGGCTGATCGTGCGGCTTCCGTGGAAATTCAAACCACGCGCATCGACAAACCCACGGAAAAGAAAAACACGGCCATCGTCAGATACGTGTACGTTTATACCGAAAAGAAAACCGATAAAGACGGCAACAAGATCCTGGGCGATAAGATGCGCGAAGCCGGCACGGCCGTGCTGGTCAAGGAAGACGGTATCTGGAAAATCCGCCTCCTGGACGCCAAGCTCGCGGATCGCGCGGACAAGTGGGTGGTGCAGGAACTGGGCGCCAAACTCGACCAGGACGGGGAAATCGCCCTGTTCAAGGACTGTGTGCTGGCCGTGGAAATCACCAAGCTGGCAGAGCAGATGTATGCGGCGGACAACAAGGGTGAATACACAAACAACGCCGGCCTGCTGAGCAACTACATAACGGATTACGACCCCGAGGCGTGCGCAACCCTGAAAATCCACAGCATCGGCGTGAACGAAAAAGGCGAAAACGATTACCGCATCACCGCGGAAACCAAGAATATGCCCGTATGCAGCATATGGGCCACCAAGAACAAAACGTACCCCGATTCCTGGGAGAAAAAGTGCCTGGGACAGAAGAACCCGATTGCCAATTGATTGCTGGCGGGCGCGAAATCGGAACGCAGCGAACATTATCCGGCGGCGCACCCCGCGCCGCCGTTTCGCGTTCCAGGGCTTGAACGCCTGTTTCGCGCCACGCGCGTTTTGTTTATACTGGATACAACATTATGAACTTCAACCTGGACAATGCCAACGGAGGCCATGAACCGCCCGAAACCATCGAGGGCGTGATTGACCATATCGTTTTCCGCAACGAGGAAAACGGCTACACCGTGGCGCAAATCCGCCCCCTGGACGGCTCGGACGCCGTCACCGTGGTGGGCACGTTTATCAACATCAGCCCGGGCCTGCCCCTCACCCTCAAGGGCGGCTGGCTCATGCACCCGCGCTTCGGCCGCCAGTTCGAGGTCAAAAGCTACAAGGCCGATATCCCCCGCTCGGCCGTGGGCGTGCGCAAGTACCTGGCCGGCTTCATCCGCGGCGTGGGCCCGGTCATGGCCAAGCGCATCGTGGACCACTTCGGCGAGGACACCATCGATATCATTGAAAAAGACCCGCGCCGCCTCACCGAGGTCGAAGGCCTGGGCCGCAACAAGGCCGTGGCCATCGCCGAATCCTGGCTCGAACAGCAGCACGTCAAGGACGTGATGATGTTCCTTCAGTCCCACAACATCAGCATCGGCTACGCCATGAAAATCTACCAACAGTACGGGGACGCGGCCGTGGAAGTGCTCAAGCACGACCCCTATGTGCTGTCCTCGGATATCTTCGGCATCGGCTTCAAAATCGCGGACCGCATCGCGCTCAACCTGGGCATTGACAAGGATTCGCAGGTGCGCCTGCGCGCGGGCCTGCGCTATGTGCTGGAACAGGCCGGAAGCGACGGCCACGTGTTCCTGCCCACCGAGGTGCTGATGGATGAAGCCGTGCGCATTCTCGAGGCCGACCGCGCCAATGTGGAAGCCGCGCTGCAGGCTGTTCTGAACACAAACACATATCTTGTTGAAGACGAGAACCGCATCTACCTGGCGCCGTTCCACTATTCCGAAAAATCCGTGGCCGACAAACTCGCCCGGCTCGTGGCTGCGCGCGACAAAGGCGCGCGCATTCCCGTGAACGCGGCGACCCTCAAGGCTGTGTCGCGCGACCTGGGCTTCACCCTCAGCGAGGAGCAGGAAAGCGTGCTGCACATGCTGGCCGGGGAAAAAGTGGCTGTGCTCACGGGCGGGCCCGGCACGGGCAAAACCGCCACCACGCGCGCGGTCATCCGCCTGTTTCAGCAGGCCCACCTGCGCGTGCTCCTGGCCGCGCCCACGGGCCGCGCCGCCAAACGCCTGGCCGAAACCACGGGCGAAGAGGCCCGCACCATCCACCGCCTCCTCGAATACAAACCCGGCAACTCAAAATTCGACCGCAACGAGGACAACCCCCTTGAGGCCGACCTGCTCATCATTGATGAAATGAGCATGGTGGACAATATCCTCATGCACCACCTGCTCAAGGCCGTGAAGCTGACCACCACTCTGTTGCTTGTAGGAGACGCAGACCAGCTTCCCTCGGTGGGTGCGGGCAATATTCTGCGCGACCTCATCGCGGCCGAGCGCATCGCCACCGTGCGCCTCAGCCGCATCTTCCGCCAGGAGGCCGGCAGCACTATCATCGACAATGCGCACCGCATCAACGCCGGCGAAATGCCCCACCTCACCGCCAAACCCGGCGACGGCGCCAACTTCTTTTTTTTCAACGCCAAGGAACCCGAATCCATTCGCGACACCCTGGTGGACCTGTGCACGCGCCGCATCCCCGAAAAATTCCACTACGACCCCATGACCCAGGTCCAGGTGCTCACCCCCATGTACCGCGGCCTGGTGGGCGTGGACCACCTTAACGAGGTGCTCCAGAATAAACTCAACCCCGGCAAAGACGTGCCCTGCGGCAACCGCTCGTTCCGCATCGGCGACCGCGTCATGCAGATCAAAAACAATTACGACAAGGAAGTGTACAACGGGGACGTGGGCCTGGTGCTGCGCATCGAGCCCCAGGAGAGCATCCTGTTCATCCAGTTCCCCGATCAGTCCGTGAAGTACGAATTCAAGGAGCTGGACCAGCTCGTGCTCGCCTACGCCATCACCGTGCATAAAAGTCAGGGCTCGGAATATCCCGTGGTTGTGCTGCCCCTCACCACGCACCACTTCCCCATGCTGCAGCGCAACCTGGTGTACACGGCTGTGACCCGCGCGCGCGATCTCGTGGTGGTTGTTGGCGCGCACAAAGCCGTTGCAATAGCCGTAAAAAACAATAAAATTGAAGAAAGATACACTGCGCTGGGCGAACGGCTCAAAAAAGCCCTCGATGACCACGGCCTGTTCAACCAGTAGGCCATGCCCGGCGCCGTTCCAGGGAGTCCGCCTATGATCGATGAAAAATTGCTCGAAATCCTTGCCTGCCCCGTGGACAAGCAGCCCGTGCAGTACGACGAGCCGAACCAGAAACTCGTGTGCACCCACTGCGGCCTCAAGTACCCGGTGCGCGACGGCATCCCGGTCATGCTCGAAAGCGAGGCGGAAAAATAGCCGCACGCCGCCGGCCCATTCAACCATGTTCTTATTCAACCACAAATATGTCCCGCCCGGGCAACTGAACGGCACGGCCGCAGAATGGAAGGCGCACGGAGAATCCGTGGCCCTGGCCTTGGGCTGCTTCGACCTGGTTCACGTGGGCTGCGTGCGCTTCCTGCAGGATGCAGCTGCGCACGGACGACTCATCGTGGGCGTATACGAGGATGCGGATGTCACCGCCATCCGCGGCCCCGGGCGCCCCATCCTCTCCCTGGAACACCGCATGGTCATGACCGCGGCCTTCGCTTGCGTGTCCGCGGTGACTCCGGTCACCGTGGCGGGCATCACAGACGCGATCCTGGCCGCAGCCCCCGACTTCGTGGTCGTGGGCTCGGACCAGGAAGACCTGTGCAAAAAAATCGGCGTGGACACGAAAATCTCCACCTCGTGCCGCGTGGTGGCCATGGGCGGCCAGTGGCAGACCTGCTCCGAGTGGGTCGTGAAGAAAGTGCAGGGCATGAATTAATGGCCATTCAGAACCTGAACATCGACAGCCCCGCGCAGATGGCCAAGGTCATCGAAGCTGTCAAAGCCGAAATCCACAAGGTCATCGTGGGCCAGGAAGAGGTCATTGACGAGTTGCTCATCGGACTCTTCTGCCAGGGCCACGTGCTGCTCGTGGGCGTGCCCGGCCTGGCCAAAACCCTGCTCGTGCGCACCCTGTCCGACGCCCTGGACCTGTCCTTTAACCGCATCCAGTTTACCCCGGACCTCATGCCGTCCGATATCACAGGAACCGAAATTCTGGACCGGGATCCCGAGGGCCGGCGCACCATGAAATTCCTCAAAGGCCCGGTCTTCGCCAACATCATCCTGGCCGACGAAATCAACCGCACCCCGCCCAAAACACAGGCCGCGCTCCTGCAGGCCATGCAGGAACTCCAGGTCACGTCCGGGGGCCGCACCTTCACCCTGGAGCCGCCTTTCTTCGTGCTCGCCACGCAAAACCCCATCGAGCAGGAAGGCACCTATCCCCTGCCCGAGGCCCAGCTCGACCGCTTTTTGCTCAATGTGCTCATCCGCTACCCGGATGAAGATCACGAAGTGGAAATCGTGGAGCGCACAACCACGGGCGCATGCGCCTCGGCCGAACACGTGCTCAGCCGCGAACACGTGATGCAGATCCAGGCGCTCGTGCACGCCGTGCCCGCCGCGCCCAACGTGGTGCGCTACGCCGTACGGCTCGTGAAAAGCACCCGCCCCGCCGAACCCGGCGCCCCCGAATTCATCCGCGACTGGGTGAGCTGGGGCGCAGGCCCGCGCGCATCCCAGCACCTGGTGCTGGCCGCAAAAGCACGCGCCCTCATGCGCGGCGCGTCCGCTGCCGCGGCCGACGATATCCGCGCCCTGGTCCCGGCCGTGCTCCGCCACCGCGTCATTCCAAACTTCACCGCAGAAGCCGAAGGAATCAAGGTCGATTCCATCATCGAGCGCCTCATCAAAGAAGTCCCGCAGGACCAAGGCCGCATTAAAAATTGATTTTCACCATCATGCGAATTCAAATTTCACAAGACACAGATCCGAATAGGTTATAATATTATCCATTATGGGTAAGTTCTTTCTTGATACAGGCATCACGCTCAGCAACCAGGCCTGGAAACTCACGGGCAAGAAGGCCGCGGGCGAACCCGGGCTCAAACTCGAGCTTCCCGAAGAGCCGCTTGAGCACATGTGCAGCGCAACCCTGCGCGAGGTGCACGAACGCGTGGCCATGCCATTCGGCGTGCGCTTCCGCTCCCGCTGGCTGCGCGCCACCGGGGACTCGGCGGCCGCGGACTCCACGGAATCCGCGTTCGCATCCCTGCTGCTCCGGTTCACAGACCCGGCCCTGGCCCGCGAAGTCATCCGCATTTTCTATTTGAACCGTTCCCTCGAGGGCCGCATGCCCCTGGCCATCCGCCCGTTTACATCCTCGTCCCTGCCCGCCTATCCGTTCACGCTCCTGGCCCTTTCCAAGTACCACGACATTTCACTGGACAACGAAGGCACTCGCGAGCTGTTCCTCAAATACCTGAAATTCTCGGACTGGCTTGTGATCAACCACAAGGGCGACGGCGGGCTCTATTACCACAACGATGAAACCTGGTTCCGCCGCGATTTCCTGGTCAAACCCCTGATTGACGCCGAACCCCTGGTGGCCACGCGCTGGCGCGACACCCTCAGCCTGGGCCTCAACTGCGTCATGGCGTGGCAGTACCGCATCCTGTCGCGCTGCGCCATCGGCGGGGGCGAAAACCGGGACGCGCGCAAACTCGACAACCATGCGAAAAAACTCGCGGCTTTCATCCACGAGTCTTTCTGGAACAATGACCATAAATTCTATTTCGATAAATTGAGCGGCGAACCCGTGCTCACCCCCTCGGCCCTGGGCCTGCTGCCCCTGGCCGCGGAAGCCGCCACACGCCTGCAGGCCGAGGCCCTGGTCTCGCGCCTGGACCAGGTTACGGCCCCGCTGTGCGACACCCTAGACCATGCGCCCTACAATGCGGTGACCGCCCTGCTCATCATGGACGGACTCTCCAAATACGGTTACCACACCAAAGCCGCTGCCCTGGCTCTGAAGCTGGCGCGCGCGACCGCGGCCCTGCAGGGCGCGCGCAATTCCCTTGTCGCGCGCACCATCGCCACGCACGCCCTGCTCGAATACGTGCTCGGGTTCGTTACCCTCGGACCCAAACGGTTCGTGATCTTCCCCAGGTTGCCGCAATCCTGGACGGGCAAACCCGGACGCATCGCCATTGCTCCGCATAACGTGGCTCTGGACTTTTCTCTGACTGACACCGGGAGCGTGGCCACTTCCATCGCGCACCCGTACGGCCCGGACTTTTCTTTGTCCCAGCCCAATAACTCCGTGCTGAATGTGGACCTGCAAAACCCTCCGGCCCCCAGGCCGGAACCCAGGCAGAACCCGCCCGCCGCAAACGGCGAACGCAATTCGTCCTGATCCCGGCGCGAACCATAGCGCCCGGTTTCCGAGGCCATTCTCACGGACTTTTTTTCTACGCGGACACGGCTTAAAGCACTCTTTTTCTGAAAGGATTCCGTTGTGCCCAAATTCCTCAAAATCCTCATCAGCGCCTTAGCCATCATTTTCCTGATCAGCATCCTGCTTCTGTTCCTGGTGCGCTTTTACCAGAGCCCTGCGGACTCCAGCGCGGTTTCGGTCGTAACCTTCACCGTGGAAAAAGGCGAAGGCCTGCCCGAAATCGCCGCCAAGCTCCAGAAACAGGGCCTAATCCGCAACAAAAATATGTTTATCGCCGTGGCGTTTATCGACAATAAATTCAATAAATTCTATTCCGGCAAATATGCGGTGAGCGCCAACATGAACGTGCGCCAGATCATGGCCGTGCTCAACACGCCACCGCCCCCGGTGGTGGAAGTCACGGTGCTGCTCAAAGAAGGCTGGACCACAGGGCAATACGCCCAGGCTCTTGCGCAAAGCGGCGTGTGCGAACGCCAGGAATTCCTGGACATCGTCTCCGACCCGGCCGCGCACGGCATCGACACGCACGCCACTTACGGCATGAAAATGGACCACCTCGAAGGGTTTCTGTTCCCCGAAACCTACCGCTTCCAGCAGGGCGACTGCATCAAAGCCGTGCGGCGCATGCTCTCACAATTCTTTAAATACTTCACACCGGACCACGAGGACAAGGCCAAAGCCCTGGGCTTTACTCCCTACCAGGCCGTTGTCCTGGCCTCTATTGTGGAAAAAGAAACCCGCGCGCCCGTGGAACTCGACCGCGTGGCCGGCGTGTTCATCAAACGCCTGCGCAACGGCTGGAAACTCGAAGCCGACGCCACGTTTAAATACATAGACGGCGAATGGGAGCCGGACCTCAATATCCGCGACCCGCGCGCCCAGCACAAGTACAACACGTATGTGATTAATGGTCTGCCCCCGCGCCCCATCGGCAACCCCGGCGCAAAAGCCCTGGACGCAACCGTGAACCCGGAACAGGATTCCCCCTACTGGTATTTCGTGACAAAAAACGACGGCACGCACCAGCACTTCTTCAGCCGCTCCAAAGACCAGCACGACCACTTCATCTGGTGCTCCAACTATAACCAGACCCACGAAGACAAAAAATGCCTGGACGAGGCTCAGTAAACGGCCACACCACGCCGCAGCCGCATAAGCGCCATATCCTGTTCGTGCTTTTCAGAGTTGAGATATTTTACATTTCCCTCAACGGCCTTCGCGCCCCTGGCGGTTAAATCTTTTGCATTTCCATTCGCGGCATTCGCGCAATTCGCAGTTGAATCTTTTCTCCTGTTCTCCGCCCGCCCGCACACACATTTGATTTTCCGCCCCAGAAAATTTACATTAATGCTGACATGAGCCTTCGCCGACAGCTTGTAACGCGCAGCATGGAGCTTCCCCTGTACCGGGCGTACCGCACGTTGCGCGCGCCCGTGCTGCCGCCCCTGCAGATATCCATGGCTGTGACCTGGCGCTGCCGCTATCAATGCCCCACATGCCACTGCGCGCAAAAAGCCGCGGACAATGAACTCACAGACCAGGAGTATTACCGGTTCTTTAACAACCTCAAATTCCGCCCGTTTCTGATCACCCTCACCGGCGGCGAACCCATGCTGCGCACAGACATCCTCAAAATCGCCGCGCTCGTGGGCCAGGTGGCGCGTCCGGTGATTATGTGCATGGAAACCGCGGGCGTGCTCCCGGACCGCGCCCTGCGCTGCTTCCGCCTGCTCACCGAGCGCTACCGCGACACGCACTTCATCGCCATGCTCTCCCTGCCCGGCGTGCATGGCCGGCTCGACGAATTGCGCGGCGCGCCCCCGCGCACCGGCGCCTTTGAAACCTTCCTCAAAACATACCGCGCCCTGCGAAGCATCAATGCACCCAATTATTCCATCGGCGTGGACGTGCTCCTGTCCCGGTTCAACGCGGCCGACATCAACGCAGTCATGGATTACGCGTTCCTCATGTACCCGGATGTGGTCAAGCTCACCGTGGCCCACGGCAGCGAGTGCCTGGGCATTTCCACGGCGGACGCAGCCCCCCCGCGCAAGGAACACGACGATACCGTGGCGCACTATATCCAGAAATCACTGCACACCGGGGGACGCAACGTGCACCGCGCAATCTGGCGCGTGCTCCGCGCCCAGTCCCGGCGCGCCGCGCGCAACCTGCACGTCATGGCCCAGTCCACAGCCTGCCACGCCGCTTTTGGCAGCATCTTCATCACACCCGACGGCGCCGTGCTCGACTGCCCCGTGGCCGCGCGTGAAATGGGCGCTCTGCGCGATCACGCCCTAGACCTGGACTTGCTCCTGTGCTCGGACCGCGCGCGCATGGTCCGCAAACAGGTGGCCGCCGCAGAATGCTTCTGCCCCATGCAGTATGCGGATTTCACACACGCCCTCACGCACACACCCACTTATCTCAGAATGACTGCAAGCAGCCTTTAAGGCCTTGGCGGGCCCTGTGTTTTCATCCGCGCCAGGCACTTACCATGTGCCGCCCCGATCATGTACAATAACCCCTGACTTAAGCAAAGGAGCTTTTTGACGCCATGAACGTGCAAATCATGACCCTTCGCAACGTGCAGGATATCGTGACCGAACTCGTGCGCATTGGCGCGCCCGAGGCGCACCTCGAACACATGTCCGCGCGCGGCCTGCACCGGTGCGTGCGCATATGGGGCGCGGGCGGGCTCGCCGCGCGCGAACTGCACGACGCCATGCTCGCCGCGGGCGGCAGCGCCGCCCTGCCCGACAACCCCTGCCCCGCGTCCTGCGACTTGTTGCTTTTCGGCACGTATGACAACTTCCGCCGCATGGCCGCCTACCTGCCGGAAAACGATCCCTGCCTCGCACAATGCGCCGAACAGATCAACGACGCCATCCTCTACCCGGAATCAGACCCGGCGCCCATCACCTGCCGCGGATTCACCCTGCTCTGGGGCCAGCGCACGCATGTCATGGGCATCCTCAACACCACGCCGGATTCCTTTTTCGCGGGCAGCCGCAAGCCCGGCTTCTCAGACGCCGTGGAATCCGCACGCGCCATGATCCTTGCCGGCGCGGACATCATCGACATCGGCGGTGAATCCACACGCCCCGGCGCCGACCCCGTGCCCGAAGATGTGGAGCGCGAACGCACGGCCCCGGTCATTGAAGCCATCCGCAAAGAATTCCCGGATATTCTCATTTCCATAGATACGTACAAATCCGCAATTGCAGCCGCAGCCCTGGATGCGGGAGCGGACATAATCAACGACATCTCCGCCCTGCGCATGGACAAGGCCCTGGCAAAAGTCGCGGCCCGC
>Ga0351859_1053_pt1 | contig 26888 bp, 24 predicted proteins | sample BONcelFGM3001D11_FD_206789 | JGI IMG/M metagenome (GOLD analysis project Ga0351859, IMG submission 206789) | Enriched cells from coal bed in the Powder River Basin, Montana, United States - BONCAT cells FGM rep2 HSBNCT.FGM.300.1.D11 ... | reverse complement strand
CGGGGTTTTTATATTTGATAAGAATTTGATTGGAGAATAGCTCAATACATTTCTGTATTGATTGTATTTTAATACATATCTCCGCCCATACCCATTCCGCCTCCGGGAGGCATCATTGGGGCTTTCTCTTTTTCAGGTTTTTCACAGATAAGAGCTTCTGTTGTGATAAAGAGACCTGCAACGCTGGCTGCATTCTCGAGGGCTACTCTTGTAACCTTTGTAGGATCGACTACGCCTTCTGCCAACAGATTACCATATTGTTCTGTCTGAGCATTGAATCCGAAATCTGCTTTACCTTCTTTGATCTTATTGAGAACAACTGCCGCCTCATGACCTGTGTTGGTAACGATCTTCTTGATTGGCTCTTCGATAGCTCTTCTGACAATCTCTACGCCTATTTTCTGGTCTTCGTTGTCAACTTTCAATTTTTCAAGTTTAACTGAAGCTCTGATGTAAGCAACACCGCCGCCGGCTACGATACCTTCTTCAACTGCCGCTCTGGTTGCATGCAATGCATCTTCAACTCTGGCTTTCTTTTCTTTCATTTCAACTTCGGTTGATGCGCCGATCTTAAGAACCGCAACTCCGCCGGAAAGTTTTGCCAATCTTTCCTGTAATTTTTCTTTATCATAATCAGATGTTGTTTTTTCGATCTGAATCTTGATTTCATTAATTCTCTTTTTGATGTCGTCTTTCGAGCCTGCGCCTTCGACTATTGTGGTATTATCTTTATCGATAACAACTTTCTTTGCTGTTCCAAGATATGAAAGGGTTGCGTTCTCTAATTTGAAGCCTTTTTCTTCTGCAATTACTGTACCGTTTGTAAGTACTGCAATATCTTCCAACATCGCTTTTCTTCTATCGCCAAAACCGGGAGCCTTTACCGCTGCGGCTTTGATGGTTCCTCTTAATTTATTGAGAACGAGCGTTGCAAGAGCTTCGCCTTCGATATCTTCTGAAATGATAAGAAGCGGTCTGCCTGCCTGAGCCGTTTTCTCAAGTATAGGAAGAAGATCTTTCATTGAGCTGATTTTTTTCTCGTTGATTAAGATATATGGATTCTCAAGTACTGCTTCCATTGTATCTGCATCGGTAACAAAATATGGTGAAAGATATCCGCGGTCAAACTGCATACCTTCAACAACATCCATTGTTGTTTCGGTGCCTTTTGCTTCTTCAACTGTGATAACGCCGTCTTTTCCGACTTTATCCATAGCTTCTGAAATAAGGTTTCCGATTGTGGAATCGTTATTAGCTGAAATTGTTCCAACTTGCGCGATTTCTTTCGGACTGCTGATTGCTTTGCTGTTCTCTTTCAAGCCTTCTACGATTTTAGAGACTGCTAAATCAATACCTCTCTTGAGGTCCATTGGATTTGCGCCTGCTGTTACGTTCTTCAAGCCTTCTCTGATTATAGCTCTTGCAAGAACGGTTGCTGTTGTTGTACCGTCGCCGGCAACATCTGATGTTTTTGAAGCAACTTCGCGAACCAACTGAGCTCCCATATTCTCTAATGGATCTTCGAGTTCGATCTCTTTTGCTACTGTAACGCCGTCTTTGGTTATTGTCGGCGCGCCGAACTTTTTGTCTATTACTACATTGCGTCCTTTTGGACCCAGTGTTACTTCTACTGCATCGGCAAGTTTATCTGCGCCTCTTTTGAGCGCATTTCTTGCTTCAATATTGAATTGAATTATTTTTGCTCCCATTTTTCAAACTCCTTGTATTTTTAATTTTTTTTTTAACTATTTAATAACTGCAAAAATGTCACTCTCTCTCATGATAAGATACTCAGTGTCATCAACGTTGATCTCTGTTCCGGAATATTTTCCATAGAGAACTTTATCGCCTACTTTTACTTCGAGAGCTATTACTTTTCCGTCTTCGGTTACTTTACCGGTTCCTACCGCAACAATTTCACCCTGCATTGGTTTCTCTTTTGCTGTATCCGGGAGAATGATACCGCCCTTTGTCTTTTCTTCAGCCTCGGCTGCTTTTACGATCACGCGATCTGCTAAAGGTTTTAAATTCATACTACCTCCTAAATTTTAGATTTGTTATTTATTGTTAAACTCATAAAACATATACTCTGTTTTCTATTAGCACTCATTGCTACTGAGTGCTAATATAACAAAAGGCTTTAGAAAAGTCAATGACATAATTGGGTAAAAAATTGGTTGCAATGGGTATTGGGGTTTAGTTGTGTAAGAAGTGAAGTATATTTGACAATCGGGTGTCACATAATATTTTCAACAATGCAGTCGATACGATAGGAGCAATTGGATTTTCAGTTCTAAATTGTTTTTCTATAATGGGAACGAAACGAGGAGATATCGATTTCACGGAGGTTCTCATAGATAGTATAGATCAAACGATCTTCTAAATTCACTCTTCTGCTAAATACCTCCTTTTCAAAATACCGAAGCCGTTCAGGTTTTCCCATTCCTACCCTGGGATTTTTTGCGATATCGCGAACAAGATCAAAACATTTGACATAGGAAGTTCTATCGTTGCGACGGAAATAGTTTAAATCGTCATCTGCTTTTGGGAGTATATTAATTTTATAGGTCATTGAATGCTTGATCAGTAGTTTTTGAATTGGGCGCTAAACCGGCATCTCTAAGCTTATGCCCTTCCAGCAGACATTCTAAAGATTTGTTATCCCTTAATAAATTTAAGGTTTCCTGTATTCTATTCCAATCGTTTTGTTCAATTATTACTACTGATCCGGATTCAGAAACAACCGTGAGCTCATCTCTGTTTTGAATTACAGAATCAAATAAAGCGCTAAAATTATTTTCGATGTTTTTTAAAGCAATAGTCGTCATTTATTATCTCCTTTTTAAAATAGTACTGATTTTTTTCGTTTAAATCAAATTATTATGTTTTCTCTACTGCGGCTGCTACTATTCAGCATAAATATGAGTAGATAAGCATTTAAAACATTCTCGCATCATTTGTCTGCCACCACGCTGTGGTTTAAACGAGGTTACAATTATTTTACTACCGTACTATCCCATCTCCGAGGTTATCGAAAAATCATGTAGTGCTGTGCTTCGGTAAGGCCAAGCAGCCAATAGTACGTAATAAATAATAAAGCTGTATATTAAGCGCTGTAGGTAAAACAGTATTATACTCACACCTAAATTTGTAAATCGAATGCACTGAATTGTAATATGGTTTTTGAGTTAATAGAAATATCATATACACCATTCAATCCTAACAGACATTTTTCTTTGCGACTTAGCGTCTTTGAGGGCAATTACTTTGTAAACTTTTCATTTGCATCTTTTAATAAATAATCCTAAATTGCACAAAAATTTACTACGGGAGAGAGAGAGGATGTTAAACATTGATTTCAAGGCGCACAACGAAGAAGCCAAAGAGATGTGGCGCTGTTTTAATGAAGGAAAGCCGTATAGAATTCCGATCACTTTCGGGATAAATGAAAGAATCATACTTTTGGATACGAAGCTTAACAAAAAGAAAATCACTTTCAAAGATTATATGACTAATAACGAAACTGCTTTTGAAGTTCAGCAGGATTTTCATTATTACGTAAGGCATAATATCATTTCCGATAATGGTGTCGGCATTCCTGAAGATGGCTGGGATTTTCATATTGATTTAATGAATATTTATGAAGCCGCCTGGCTTGGAGCGCCCATTATATACTATGACGACCAGGTTCCGGATACCGAGCCGATACTTACAGACGACAAGAAAAACCTTTTGTTTGACAAAGGTATTCCTGATCCATTCTCGGGTATTCTTGGCCACCACCTGACCACTTGGGAATATTTTAACAAAAGAGCAAAGGATTTTACTTTTCATGGTAAACCTATTAAATCGATTATATCATGGACTGAATTTACCGATGGTCCTTTTACTGCCGCTTCAAATTTACGCGGCGCGACCGAAATACTGACCGATATGTATGAAGATCCGGAGTATGTCCACAGACTTCTATCCTTTCTAACCGAGGCAATAATTGCCAGATTAAAAGCATGGTGGCCCGTGCTTGGTAAACCTGTAAGACCCGACATGCTGAAGCTTGCAGATGATAGTGTCCAGAATATATCTATAGATATGTATAAAGAATTCGTACTTCCCCAACACAAAAGAATAGTGGATGAACTTGGCGGCAAAGGACCAAACATGATGCACCTATGCGGAAATGCGCTCAAACATTTCGTTGCATTAAAGGATGAATTGAACGTCGGAGCATTTGATACCGGATTTCCTGTCGATTTCAAATTAATGCGCGATAGCCTCGGAAAAGACGCCCTCATTCAGGGCGGTCCGAGCGTTCAACTTTTAGTTAATGGAACAAGTGAAGCCGTATATGAAGAAACAAAAAAAATATTAACATCCGGTGTTTTAGAGGGGGGCAAATTTATTTTGCGCGAGGCGAACAACCTTGCCCCAATGACGCCGATTGAAAATATAGAAGCGATGTACAGAGCCGGAAGGGATTTTGGAAAACTAAGTTAAAGTTGCGTAAGATTTGATTTATCTGCAGTGATCTCTATTATAACTATAATATAAATCATTGAAATCATTTTTACTCTCAATCGCGTTTTTATTTTTTTATTCTGTTTGTGTTTCCCAGTCCGTTAGATCTATCGGTATGGGAAACTCAAACATGATTAAGGGTGATGCTTTGGATGCAGGGCTTAATCCATCCATATTGTCTTTCTCAAAAAATCATTCAATAACCATATCCGCCACACCCGCAAGATTCGGACTTTCAGAACTCGCAATTTATGAAATAGGTTATAACCGTAATATAAAATATTGTGTTGCCGGAATCAATTGCTCGTTATTCGGTTTTGAACTCTATAAGGAATTGTCGCTTGGCTTAACTTTTTCAAAAACCGTTGCTACCGGCCTACATACCGGAATAAACATCAATTACAACTCTGTAACTATAAAAAATTACGGAAGCTCGGGCGCCATGTCGCTTGACGCAGGATTACTTTATGAAATCAGCGGAAGGATTTCAGCTGCTTTTTCATTTACCAATATTTCCGGCGCGGAAATAGGAGGAGATAGAATTTGCCAAACACTAAACGCCGGTTTAGGATATAAAGCCCTCGACGAATTATTTTTATCCATCAGAATTGAGAAGGAAAAAGATTTCGATGCTTCTGTTTACTCGGGTGTTGATTATAAAATCATAAAGCGATTATCTGTTAGATTCGGTATATGCGCAGAACCAGCAATGTTCTTCGGCGGATTTGGTTTCGGATATTCCAATATGATATTCGACTATGCTTTTTCTTTTCATAGCATTCTTGGCGATACGCACTCATTTTCAATAGGTATGAAGTTTGATGAATAGAATACTTTTCATAGCGCTTTTACTTTTGGCTTTTCACTGCGTCTGTAAAGCCCAGTCTATTGACTCACTGAAAGCGCAATACAATCTTGAGAACTATTTGGAAACTCTGGAAGAAAGCTACGACCTTGAAGATGATTTAAAATTTTTGAGAACCAATCCCATTTACCTGCTTACCGCAGATAAAGACGATTTGCTCAAGCTGCCATTTGTGGATCAGGAAATGGTCGGGAAAATTATCACCGCGCTGGATAACAATATAATAAAATCAAAAAGGGATCTCAAATTAATTATAAACAATAACGAAATCTATGAAAGTATTATTCCCTTCATTACTTTTAAAGCTCCCCGGAAAAATATCGGTTTCTCAATTCTCTCTGCCCTCTCTTCTGAAATGCAGAACAGAAGAGGATTCGATTCAACCTTTGAAGGCGGAAAAATAAAATCACTTACCAAAATGTCTCTGAAATATTTGCCCTACAACCTATCCGCAGGATTTACGATAGAGAAAGATCCCGGTGAAAAGTTTTTTACAGACCATTACTCCGGATTCATAAAATACGAAACAAACGAATTCAAAATTATTTCAGGAGATTACAGGGTTTCATTTATCGAGGGACTTACTTTCGGAAACCAAACATTTATTTACAACAAGGAAAACATTTCCGGAATAACACAAGGGAAGAGAACCGGACTGAGAACTTTTAACGGAACAAGTGAAACTGATTTTCTGAGGGGACTAAGCCTTGAATACCGCCTTAACAAAACCGGGCTTATTGCTTTTTATTCCAATAGATTTATTGATGCGAATATTAACGGCGAAGGATTGGTTACAAGTTTTTATAACGGAGGGCTTCACAGATACGGAACTGAAATCAGTAAGAAAGGAACCCTGAACGAAAAAATTTACGGTGGTCAGATAAGCCGTTCCTTAGGCTCTCATCTCCTCTCGCTAAATATTTATTCGTGCAGTTATAACAGGGATTTTTTAGGCAGCGGGTATTATGGTTTAAGAGGCTCCTCTTTTTCTGCTATCGGGATAGGCTACAATTATTATTCGGAACAAATTGACATTTCCGCTGAAGCAGCCGGAAGCGGCAACAACAGTTTTGCCGGAATACTTAATGTTGGATTCAATATTAATAAAGAAACCGTTCTATTCGTGAATGCGCGGAAATATCCTTTCGACTACTCGAATCCTTTTGCAAATTCCATAAGCGTAAAGGGGAATACACAGAACGAGGAAGGATTTTCTGTTGGTATTAAAATATCGCCTTTGCCTAATACCGAAATTAATTCTTATGTTGAAATTTTCCGTCAGCCATATAGAACATACTACAATCCGCTCCCTTCCAAAGGAATGGAAATGATGATAAAAGCGCAGATTAGTATTAACCGGAATCACCTGCTATCACTGAGATACCGCCTGAAGGAGGGCGACGAACCACTGACAATTGATGATGCCGTTAAAGGAGAGACGAAAGCAATAACTGTTAGAAACAAAAAAGAGATACGGTTAGAATATAATTCATTATATTTTGGAAATCTATATCTGAAATCCAGAATAGAATTAAGCCTGTTGGATTATAAACTCTACCGTGAAGATGAAACCGGTTTTATTATCTTCCAGGATTTTTTATATAAACCTTTCGATAATTTGTCGCTCAGTTCACGTGCTATGTTGTTTTCTACCTCATCATACGAAACCGCACTCTATGAGTATGAACGAGAGATAACAGGAATATACAGCGTAAACGCCCTAAGCGATAAAGGCGCCAGATTTTATTTTACCTTTAACTATTCGTGGGGTGATATTTTTAGCCTCATGTTTAAATTTTCAAGTACCACTTACAATAATAAAAATTCAATCGGCTCTTCATACGATCAGCTTAAGGGAAAATCGTTGAGCAAAATTTCGTTTGAATTTGGAGTAAAATTATAAACTTTAAAGTAATTCCGTTTGTATAATCTCAAATTATGCAATAGATAAACACAGAGTCGGCACTTCGACTGCGCTCAGTGTATCACTTCGATCAGCCATCGATTTTATGTTTTTTTATGAAACATAAAATTTCAGTATTAATATTTCTATCGCATAGCTCGAGATAATCTCAGGCATGGAATCCATCCTGCAGATTGCGTTTACCTTTAACAATCTACCATACAGAGCTTGACATTTAAAAATAAATCTTTATATTGCATTTATACGAGGCGAATATCTTTTGATATTTAATTCTGGGAAATTCAATCATTTTATTAAAAGTGTTTACATGAACAACAGTTTTCTTTAGGTTAAGAAATGCTGAAAATCGTAAAACTTGTTTTAATCTCCGGTTTGCTAATATTGCTATCCATTGATTTGCTTTCACAAAGCTTATCCGATTCTACAAAAAGCAGTAACGGAGTAGAGGCAGCCCTGGAAACCGGAATACAATATTACAATCCAGAATATAATGATATGTTTGAGGAAGCCGGCATGAAATCCGGTTTTGGATTGGGAGTGAACCTCGTCATAGGCGAAAAGAATTTTCGATATATGGTTTCAATCGGCTTTTATAGTCTCAAAAACAGTTCAGGAAATCCCCGGTCAGAATACGGCCTTTATTGTTTAGATATCGGTCTTGGTTTCAGATATCATATAAATTATGAGGATTTTTATCCATATGCCGGCGCCGGATTAGCTGCCAATATATTTACTCTGGTGAATAGGGATAAATCTCTACAACACACTGCCCGCTTCAGAGAAAAAACATATATTGACATTGAAGCTTTGGTGGGATTGGGTTACAAGCTAAGCAGCGCAGTATCTCTTGATATAAACTTCAAAGAAGGTTTTTTGTTATCAGAAGCAAGGTTTAGCAAAACTATTGTTAATCTAGGTTTTTCTTTTATTCTTTGAATACATTGATTTGGGTATGTTGAATGCGCATTTGATAAAAGCGTCGTATAGTTGTTGATCAGAAAATTTATAATAATAATTGGCGGAGAGCGTTTCCATAGAAAAAATTATGAAAGCAAAATGCATTATATTTCTTTTTCTTTTTTTTGCATCCATTGCTGCCTCGCAAGATGATATTCCGGTTTGGCGCATGGGACTAAGAGCCGACATCAATATGGTAAAAGAACAAACGATGATTGGAATTGACGACCAACCGGAAGTTGTAACGCGTTCAAAAATTTACAGCAAGTATTTGCTTTCTCCTCTTAGTTTGTATTTTCTTATAAATTATAATCATGCCGGTAATTTAAATTTTGAAGCAAGACCCGGATTACTAATGAGAGGAAGTGAATTGACATCAATATCTTTGGGATTCTATGTAAACTATTACCCATTCAACTATCCCCTGTTTATTACTACCGGATTGGAAAACACGTTACATCTTCAGGGTATTGCTGTGGGCGATAAGAGTCATACTTCTATAACCCATTGGACAAACGTAACGGGATTTAATGACAATGAAATTCATACTGCCATAAACTTTGGTTTTGGTTTAAAAGTAACCAATAAAACAACTATTGATGTTTCATTCACAAAACCTTTTAAAGAACAATACGGGTATTACAAAGTAACAGACGAAAAAGACCATTTTATACTACCGGATGGGAAATATCCAATGAAATTACTTTGGATGCTTAAGGCAGGTATTGTCATTTATATATTATAACCATCGTTGGATATCGTGTAGAGACGTTGCATGAAACGTCTCTACATGAATTTAACCAACGTCTCTACATAAATTTGTGCAATTCAATACATAAAATTACAATAGATCAGACAAAATTAATTATTATCTATCTGGGCTTTTTGTAATTTTCCGGAATAATCAAAATAGACGGTTTTCCATTCGGTATAGAAATCGTAAACCGTCCAGCCCCCTTCACGGTGACCATTTCCTGTCTGCTTCACTCCGCCAAAAGGCATATGTGCTTCAGCGCCGATAGTTGGACCGTTAATATAGGTAATTCCGGATTTGATATCTCTGACCGCAGTAAAAGCGTCATTAACATTATTTGTATAGATTGATGAAGACAATCCGTATTGCGTATTGTTTTGAACCGCAATTGCTTCATCAAGATTTTTAACTTTTAAAACGCTTAGAACGGGACCAAAAATTTCCTCTTTTGCCAAACGCATTTCGGGAGTAATGCCTGTAAAAATAGTCGGTGTATAGAACCAGCCTTTGGAGTGTCTGCCTGTCGTAAGTTTTTCTCCGCCGCAGATTAGTTTAGCTCCTTCCTCCAATCCTATTTTTACATAACTATCCACAACTTCCCGCTGAGCGCTGTTTATGCAGGGTCCCATGTCGGTAGCGCTATCCAAACCATTACCAACATTTAACTTTACAGCTCTATCTGATAACAATTTTACAAACAGGTCATGAATTCTTTCGTGGAGAATCAACCTGCTGGTAGCGGTACATCTTTGTCCCGTGGTTCCGAATGCGCCCCAAAGAACGCCTTCAAGAGCAAGTTCAAGATTTGCATCTTCCATAACTATTACCGCATTTTTTCCGCCAAGCTCAAGCGAAACCCGTTTTAAAGTTTTCGAGGATTTCTCGGAAATATCAATGCCAACTTCTGTAGAACCGGTAAAACTGATCAGATCGATATCCGGACTGGTAACTAAAGCATTGCCGACAACCCGCCCCGAGCCGTGAACAAGATTTACAACACCTTCCGGAATTCCAGCTTCAGCAAGAATTTCGACAAATGTTGTTGCTGTTTTCGGCGTATCCGATGCCGGTTTGAATACAACGCTATTTCCGCAAACCAATGCAGGAAATATTTTCCACGTGGGAATTGCCATCGGAAAATTCCAGGGGGTTATAATTCCTGCAACACCAACCGGCATTCTGAAAGAAAGGTTCATTTTATCCGGCAGTTCGGATGGAGCATTTAATCCAAACAGCCGCCTTCCCTCCGATGCTGCATAGTAAGCTGTATCAATTCCTTCCTGTACATCACCGCGGGTTTCGGCTAATACTTTACCCATCTCGCGGGTCATTTCGCGGGCAATAACTTCTTTTCTTTCGGTCATTATATCGCCGACTTTCTTCAGGTAATCTCCCCTCTTTGGGGCAGGAATGAGACGCCATTTATCAAAGGCATTTTTCGCTGATTGAATTGCCGATTCAACATCAGCAGTAGTCGATTTTGGAAACTCTCCGATTACATCTTCCCAATCGGCCGGGTTACGGTTTTCGAATACTTCACCGCTGCTTGAATCAGTCCATTTTCCATTAATAAAATTCTGATACTTCCTGGGCATAGTTCATCCTTATAATTTTGTTGAGAATTATTTAAGCTGCCCTTATGCAAAGAACCGCAAATTATAAAGAGCGGTGGGTTCCATCGCAGAATGGTTTGTTTTTTGTTTGCTTACATGCGCACCATGCTACTTTCTTTTTTTCTTCAATCTTTACTTCCATTGGAGAAAACTCTGTTCCTTTATGCGAGCCGTCGCAAAAAGGTTGACTCTTTGATTCGCCGCAAGCGCACCACCAATAGGTCCCCGGTTCCATTTCGGCGATGATAGGTTTTTTGTCTGCAATTTTTGGATCTGCCATAATGCCTCCTTTAGTTAAAAAAAATTCTATGTAAATTTAATTATACCCAAAACGCTGATATAATGTTTTTTTCTTTTTAGACTGCCTCGTTTCGTAATTACTAAATAACAAATAATTCGTCATTGTCTAATAAGTCGTATTTGATGTCATTCCCGCGAATCTGCCATGTGAGGTTGTCACAGTACACAATTATTAAGGACGCTGTCCGCCAGGTGCGGAGAAATCGAAGCGTCTATACAATTCAATAAGGACACTTCGACTTCGCTCAGTGTCCATTTATTCACATCCTGCGACAGCCTGCTGTGGCGAATAAATGACATTGACTGTTACCCCGCAACTTTATTCCAGTCCTATTCTTTCAAATATAACGTCAACATTTTTTGTGCATTTTCTGAGATCGAAAATATTATTTACCTCCTCTTCGGAAAGATTTTTTCGTATCTCTTCATCGGCCATAACTTCTGTCTTAAAATCAACCCCCTGTTCCCAAACTTTCATAGCGTTTCTTTGAACAAGCTTATATGCATCTTCCCGTGAGAGCCCTTTACCTGCAAGAGCAAGCAAAATACCTTCAGAGAAGAAGAGTCCTCCGGTAAGATTCAAATTCTTTATCATGTTTTCGGGATATACGAATAATTTTTCCACAACATTTGTAAATATGTATAACATGTAATCCATAGCAATAGTTGAATCCGGCAAAATTACCCTCTCAACGGATGAGTGTGAGATATCCCTTTCGTGCCACAAAGCTACATTCTCTAATCCAATGATAGAATTAGCGCGTAAAAGTCTTGCCAAACCCGAAACGCGTTCACAGGTAATAGGATTCCGTTTATGCGGCATTGCAGATGAACCTTTCTGTCCTTTTGAAAAATATTCTTCTGCCTCGTAAACCTCGGTTTTCTGGAGATGCCTGATTTCAGTCGCAAATTTATCAAGAGATGATGCGATTAGAGCAAGAGAGCATAGAAATTCTGCATGCCTATCCCTCTGAATGATTTGGGTGGAAACCGGCGCCGGTTTTAATCCCAATTTTTCCATTACAAATTTTTCAACAAAGGGATCGATATGTTGATAGTTGCCCACCGCACCGGAAATTTTCCCGTATGAAATATTATCAAGAGCCGCCTTGAATCTGGTTATATTTCTTTTTGTTTCTTCGTACCATAAAGCCATTTTCAGTCCAAAGGTTGTCGGCTCGGCATGTATACCGTGGGTTCTTCCGATACAGAGTGAATATTTGTGTTCCTTAGCCCTTACGGCAATTGTATCTCTGAGTTTCTCAAGAGCTTTCAGAATAATTTCCCCGGCTTGTTTCATTTGTACCGATAGAGCAGTATCAAGAACATCGGAAGAGGTCATTCCAAGATGGATGTACCTGGCGGGTTCGCCTACATATTCAGCAACATTTGTGAGAAAAGCGATTACGTCATGTTTAACGGTATCCTCTATTTCTTTTATCCGCTCCACCTCAAAATTTGCTTTCTCTTTTATTGTTTTCAGCGCATCCTCCGGTACTCTGCCAAGTTTTACGTGCGCTTCCACCGCAAGGATTTCAATATCGAGCCAAATCTTAAATCTGTTTTCATCCGACCAAATTCCTGAAATTTCCGGTCTTGAATATCTTTCAATCATATCATTATCTTTTAAGTTTATAAAATTATTTTTCTTTTTCTAATTTCAAATCCATATCAAGGGTTTTATCGTTCCTTTGAATCTTAAGCTTTAGAATATCTCCGGCTTTAGCATCTTTTAACTGATCAAAAACCGACTCATCATTTGAAACCCTTGAACCGTTGATTTCAAATATTATATCGCCGATCTGGAGTCCCGCTTTTTGTCCGGGACTTCTTTTCACAACTTCCGTAATAATTACGCCTTCGGTTTTGGTTAAACCATAATATTTTGCAATACTGGGATTCAATGATTGAACTTCCAGTCCTGTCCAAAAACTTCGATCCACTTTTCCTGATAACTTGAGTTCGTCAAGCATCGCCCTTACTTTATTGATTGGAATAGCGAAACCGAGACCAATACTGCCCTGGTTGGGAGTATATATAATTGTGTTTATTCCAATCACCTCCCCAACCGCATTCACCAATGGACCGCCGGAGTTTCCGCTATTAATTGCTGCATCCGTTTGTATCATGTTCCGGTATACTCTGCGATCATCGCTGCTCCGCAAGTTAAGTCCAACATTACTTATTACGCCAACAGTAACGGTAGGTTTATCATTAATATCAAATAGTCCAAATGGATTTCCGAAAGCAATAGCCCACTCCCCTATTACCACGTCATCGGAATTTCCGAGTGTTACATATGGAAAATCTTTTCCCTCAATTTTTAGGAGCGCGATATCCGATACAACATCGGTACCGATTATCTTCGCGTCATATTTTTCTCCGTTAGTCATGGTAACAACTATTTTCGATGCATTGCCTGCAACATGGTCGTTGGTTAGTATATATCCATCTTTGGATATTATGAGTCCCGACCCCAATCCCTGCACTTTTTGTTTCCGTGCATAACCATCCCCGAAAAAATACCTCAGGAAAGGATCATCACCCCATATAGGATCGCGGTAAGCCCTAATCTCTGTAACATTGATTCCAACTATTGCAGGACTTACTTTAGCTACGGTTCTGGTAATCGCATTTTTACGGGATTTATCTACGTCATCATTAATGATCAGCTTATTCTTTGAGACATCAAGATTTTCAAAATTAGCACCGGATGTAACTAAATCCGCAATTTCATCACTCTGCGAGTAACCGACAAAAATACCAAGACTAAAAGTCAATAATAGATACAAAAAAACAAAAACTCTTCTTTTCATAGCATTATCTCAATTATTCCTTAAATTTGATGAAATGATAGTAAATATAAAAATATTGAGATGTAAAATCAATACTATCTAAAACCCTATTGAATTATTGAAAAAAAGTGTTAAATTACGGTATTATGGATAAAATGATAGTTCTTATCAGATCAATATTTTTTTAATATATATAAAGAGAGAAACATGACATCGAAAGAAAGATTTATTAAGGCTCTTAAAAGTGAAAAGACTGATCACCTTCCCGTAACAACTCATCACATTATGGAATCATTTTTAAATAAATACATGAATGGTATTTCCACACCTGAATTTTTTGATTTTTTTGAAATGGATCCGATAAATTGGTTTATGCCGATTAAAGCCAACGAAGCGAAGGGTGAATATCTTGAAGGCGAATACCTTAATTCCGAAACATGGAAAATTAAAATCAGCGATATTGCAGATCCGGTTTACGCCACAAAAAGATATGATATTGTTACCCCTAAGAAAACATTAAGCATGGTTCTACAGTCCAACGAACACACAACGTGGATATCCGAACATCTGATAAAAGAAAAAAATGATTTGGATATACTTGCTGAATACATGCCATGGCCCACATACGATGTTGACAAAATTAATGAAGAATATGTTCGATACGGAGATAAAGGATTGCTTCGGGGACATATTATGTGTTTCAATATTTATGGTCAGCCCGGCTGCTGGCAGGATCTATCCTGCTATTACGGAATCGAAAAACTGATTATGGAAACATACGATGATCCTGAATGGGTTCATGCATTTTTAAAAATGATTTTAGAGAAAAAAATGATTTGCGTGGAATCATTGAAGGGAGCCAAATATGATTTACTGGAGCTTGGCGGTGGAGATGCATCCAGTACGGTAATTTCTCCAAAACTCCTCCAAGAATTCGTACTGCCTTACGACCAAAAAATAATCGAAAAAGCGCATGAGCATGGACAGCGCATTGTTTATCATACATGCGGCGGTATGATGCCAATTCTCGAGGATATCTTATCCATAGGACCTGATGCGATGGAAACGCTAACACCGCCCGGAATGGGAGCCGATGTTATTTTATCTGAAGTAAAGCGAAGAGTTGGCGACAAGGTATGCCTTATCGGCGGCTTTGACCAGGGTTACGGATTTACTTGCGACCCTGAAGAGACACGAAAAATGGTACGGAAAAATTTCGAAGATGCGGGCGAGGGCGGCGGATACATTCTTTGCCCATCAGACCATTTTTTTGAGGCAAAAATCGAATGTCTTAAAGCTTTTGTGGATGAAGCCAAGAAATGTGAATATAAATAGTATAACGGTTTTATTGACAGCAGATTTTCCGGAATGATACCTTTTCCGGGAATCATACCGGGAAAATCTGCTTTTTTACAAATATTTTTTGGATTATTTAAATGTAGTTTTATAAAATTAGTTTTTCCGCTTTCTCTCAGAACCGGATTTGGAGAACTTTATGAAGGTAAAATATAAGTTACCCCTGAGTTTCATAGTAGTAGCTTCATTGGTATGGATAGTCGGACTAAGCGCTATCATAGTAAGCAAGAGCAATTTGGAAAGTACGATAGCACAATATTCAACTGCGTCTCTGCACAGAATTACACATTATGTTGATAAGGAAATTTATTCAAAGGTTGAATACTTTCTGGGACGAACGCATGGAGCTATGATTCAAAACGAGGTATCAAAATCTAATCATGAAATTTCTCAAAAATCCAATCCTTATGACTTCATTATATCCCGGGACAAGGAATGGCGAAAACTTTCTACCGATTCAACTAATCAACTCATGGATTTACTTTCAAGCAACGAACTTACTAGATCTCTTAAAGCGGAAATGCGGGTTTTTGAGAAGCTTTATAAATTTCCGATATTCTCTGAAATTTTAGTTACAGATAGCCTTGGAGCCTTAGTTGCGCAGACGGACAAAGCTACCGACTATTATCAGGCTGATGAGCCATGGTGGCAAAAAACAAAAAACGATGGGTTATATCTAACCGAGTTTATATTCGACGAAAGTTCAAAAACTTTCGGAATGGAAATATGTATAAAAATAAGCGACAGGAGAAACCGATTCATTGGGGTACTAAAAGCTGTTGTCGGTCTGGAGAATCTATTAAACAGCGTAAGGGATTATCTTGAACAAGATACTATTACCAACCGTTCTGATGCAAACTATATTATTTTTGACAAGGAAGGAAAAATATTTTTAAGTTCTCACAACTACAAATTTTTGGATAAATATCCCCGCTTTGAAGAAATTCGCGAAAATCTAAGCAGAGGTGAACAACAATTCAAATACAGCTCTCCGGGAAACGGAGAATTCTTGGCTTTCTTCCGCCCTTTAACAGGTTATAGGGATTTCATGGGGTTTGGTTGGGTATTAGTAGCCGAATATCACGAACCTGTAATTTATTCGGAAATATATGCTCTGAGGAATCAAATTATAGTTAGCTGCATAGTTATAACAGCGCTGGGTATCATTATCAGCTTGTTGATTTCCATTAGAATAATCAGACCCATTAAAAGCCTGCTGATTGCCACAAAAAAGATTAGCCAGGGAAATCACGATTTCACGCTGGATACAACATCGCCTGATGAGATTGGAGACCTATCGCGTTCCTTTAAGGAGATGTCTGACAAGGTTAATGAATATAACTCAAAACTATTAATGCAAACCGAGGAGCTAAGCCAAATCAATCTTAACCTTCAGCAGGAAATTACAGAAAGAAAAAACGTTCAAAACTCGTTAGCTCAGGAAAAAGAAAAAATAGCTATTACGCTTAAATCTATATCCGATTCCGTTATTGCCACGGATAACAATGGTAAAATAATACTAATGAACAGCGCTGCTGAGTTACTAACAGGAGTAGAAGCTGAAAATGCTTACGGAAAATTGATAGAAGAAGTTTTTAAAATTGTCGAACGTCCTGAGTGGAATTTTATGGAAATCCTGAAAGATGCTAAAATTTTCGAGCATAAAAAAACATATACCGAACAGGTTACCCTGAAAAACTCTCTTGGAAAAGAAATCACTATTTTAAACAGTATTGCCCCAATAATTGACAGCGCTGAAACCTACAGCGGGTTAGTATTGGTTTCCAGAGACGTGACGGAAAAAAGCCTGATAGAGAAACAGCTTGTTGAGTCGGAAAAAAAATTCAGGAACCTGTTTAACAACTCCGTGTTGGGAATATTCCGATCTTCCATCGAAGGAAGGTTTTTGGATGTTAATCCTGCATTCGCTAAAATGTTCCGGTATGATTCACCAAAAGAAATAGTTGAATGCATAACAGATATTAAAACCCAAATTTATTCCGACCAGGATGACAGAGACAGAATATTAGAGCAGCTTATTAATGGACGCGGTTATGGTGTATTCGAAACGAAGTTTAGAGCAAAGGATAATTCTATACTGATTGGCAGCATACACATCAGAATAGAAAAAGATTTTTCCGGTAATATTTTGTTCCTCGAAGGTTTTGTTGAGGATATTACCGAAAGAAAAACCGCAGAAGAAAACTTTTATAAGATATTTAACAGCAGTCCGGAGTGGATAGCCATATCTACAATCGAGGATGGAACCGTTGTAATTGCCAATCAATCCTATTACGAAGCCTTTGAATATACGCCTGCCGAAACAATAGGTAAAACCGCACAGGAACTTAACTTGTGGGTAGAATACGAATACAGAAAAAAGGTTGTCGATGTCGTCATAGAAGATGGTACTTTAAAAAATGTCGAAGTTAAACTAAAAGCTAAATCGGGTCGAATTCTTATTTGTCTCGTTTCATTCGAACGGATTATTTTCAGCGGCTCTCCACATTTAATAACCATAGGCAGGGATATAACAGAAAGAAAAGAATGGGAGGACTCACTCGCCAACGAAAAAGAGCGGCTCTCGGTTACATTGAGGTCTATCGGAGATGGGGTTATTACCACGGATGTTGATGGCAAGGTAACACTTCTTAATCGAGTTGCCGAAAAATTAACCGGTTATACTCAGCAGGAAGCGCACGGAAAATTCCTGGAAGATATATTCCGTATTTTCGATGCGGATTCCGGCATTAAGCGGGAAAATCCTTTTACTAAAGTGATTTCAACAAACGTTATAATTGAACTTGAATCAAACACAAAACTGATCGCGAAAGATGGTACTGAGAGAATGATTGCCGATAGCGGTTCGCCGATAAGAGATAAAAACAGCCAAGTAATCGGCATGGCGCTGGTTTTCAGGGATATAACTCAAAAGCGAAAAATTGAGCAGGAGCTGCAAAAAATTCAAAAAATTGAATCAATCGGCGTCCTTGCCGGCGGCTTGGCTCATGACTTCAACAACATCCTTACAAGTATAGTCGGAAGTATTAGTCTCGCACTTCTTAAGCCGGATAGTGAACACAAAGATAAGTATCTGAGACTGGCAGAGAATGCTGCTCTGAGAGCGAAAGATTTAACCCAACAGCTATTAACCTTTTCACGGGGCGGAGATCCTATAAAGAAACTCACATCTTTGGAGAATATAGTCCGAATGAGCGCTTCGTTTGCATCAAGCGGATCGAATTCGGAAATTTCGTTTGATTGCGAGAAAGATCTTTGGAAAACAGAAGTTGACGAAGGACAGATAAGCCAGGTTATTAATAATATTGTTCTAAATGCAATACAGGCAATGCCAAACGGAGGCAAGGTTTCTATTAAATTGCAGAACTACTCGGCCTCTTTAAAAGATGAAATTATTCCACATGGAAATTACGCGCTTATTCGTATTTCAGATACCGGTGAGGGAATAGATCCCAATGTAATTAAGAAAATATTTGATCCATATTTTACAACTAAACAAAAGGGCAGCGGACTTGGACTGGCGATCTCCTACTCAATAATCAGCAAACATCATGGATTTATAGATGTGATTTCCCGTCCCGGTAAAGGTACCGAGTTTCTAATCTATCTTCCTGCCTCTGAAAATAAAACTCTGCCTCTCGAACCCTCCCCCGAGAAGATAAACAGAGGTAAAGGAAATGTATTGGTAATGGATGACGAGGAAGCTATCCGCGAAATCATGAAAGATATTCTCAACATGCTTGGTTATAACGTTATTACAGCCAATGACGGAGCCGAAGCTATCGAAAAATACAATAAAGCGATTGATACGGATGGTTCAATTGATTTAGTTATTATGGATCTGACAATACCAGGCGGAATGGGAGGGAAAGAAACAATTACGAAGCTCCTGAAAATTAATCCCGGAGTTAAAGCAATCGTATCAAGCGGATATTCGAATGATCCCGTAATGGCTGATTTCAAAAAACATGGATTTAAAGGAACGATAGCCAAGCCATACAGGGTTGATGAGGTTGGAAAAATAGTCAATATGGTCATCAATCAAAAGTGAAGTCTCCGGAGTAAAAATGAATAGATATTTGTTTGCTTTTATTTTTTTATCGCTTTTTATTACGCACAATGTTCCTGCCCAGAATAGGCTGACCGATCAAAAAGATATTCGGGAATTTTTATATTCAAAATACAGAAAAGTTGAAACCTCCTCAATCGCTATTAAGCAGATTGAGATGCTGAACACCATTCAAAAGATCATTGGAGCTGATAGTTTATTCAGACTTGAGGAGTTAGGAAAATCTTTTGAAGGCAGAAGTATCAATCTGATAAGAATAGGCACCGGAACTAAAAAAGTTCTCTTATGGTCCCAAATGCATGGCGATGAACCTACTGCAACACTAGCTATATTTGATATTTTGGTTTTTCTCAGAGATAATCAAACAACAGATTTATTAAAAAACCTACTTTCAAAAATCGAGATTTTATTTATTCCAATGCTGAATCCCGATGGGGCTGAAAAGTTTTCGCGACGAAATGCGCAGGGAATAGATATTAACCGTGACGCTCTTAGACTTCAAACTCCTGAGGGTAGAATTTTAAAGAAAACGAGAGATAGGTTTAATCCTGAGTTTGCTTTCAACCTTCATGACCAGTCACCCTATTCTTCGGTCGGCGATACGGATAGTTTGGCGGCTCTTGCACTCTTAGCCCCCGCTTTCGATGAGCAAAAAAACGATAATGAGGTTAGATTAAAAGCAAAAAAAATGATTGTGTATATTTTAAAATCCTTACAGAAATATCTTCCCGGAAAAATATCAAAATATAGTGATGAATTTGAGAAACGCGCTTTTGGAGATAATGTACAGTTATGGGGGTCAAGTACAATTTTAATTGAATCCGGTGGGTACATTGATGATCCCGGTAAAGAATATTTAAGGAAGATGAACTACATGGCTCTGCTTTCATCCTTCTTCGCTTTTGCCGATGATAGCTACAATCCCGCAGCTACCTCAGAGTATGATTCGATTGCTTTTAATAAGCGGACATTCTGCGACCTGCTGATTTCTAATAGCGAAATCGTTTTTTCAAAGGGCGCTTATATTGCCGATATCGCCATCAATCTTGATATAGATGCGAGCGGAGTACCGCCATTTTATAAAGGCGGAAGAATATCGGATATCGGCGACTTAACGAATCTAAAGGGTATAAAAAAAATTGAGGGAACAGGTTATAAAACGTTTCCTGGAAAATATGTCTTAGTCAACGACTTAAGTGAGTTGGAAGAAAATACCCGGATTATCGAATTATGCAAAAATGGGGTTACAACTATAATCACCGGAAAGCCAGTAATAGAAAATAGGAAAAATCCTTTCCAAATAATTCAAATTTCCGATATCGCATTTTCTATGCTGAAAAGCAAGTTTGACAACAAATATTTTTCAGTTGATGATTTGTATTCTGATTCAAATTTTACTTTCAAAGAGAAGAATCAGTTGAATAATACAATTCAATTAATGAAACCTGCAAACCTTTTTTTAACAAATGGCAGCGATATTATTTTAGTTATAGAAGGAATTGTAAAATTTGCAAACGGTATACTAATAAACCCATAATAATAACAGGAAAAACGATCTATATTCAAGCGAATTACACAAATAATTCAGAAATAAATCGATTGATTTAAAAATTAAAAAGAATTATATTTATTTTGCATTTTGGAGGAGAAAATATGTTAAAAGTTACATATTACGGGCATTCCGCTTTTAGGTTAAGCGATGGTTCACAAAGTTTAATCATCGATCCGTTCCTCTCAAATAATCCGGTTTCTCCCGTAAAAGCAGAGGAAATAAAAGCCGATTATGTTGTGTTGACACATGCTCATGGCGATCATATTGGAGACGCCCTGAAAATTGCACAGCAGAATAACGCAACCATAATTGCGGTTTTTGAACTGGCAAACTATTGCGCCTCAAAAGGGGCAAAGATTCATGATATGCATATTGGGGGTGGTTACAATTTTCCGTTTGGACGCCTAAAATTCACAATTGCCCATCATGGATCATCAAATAATGATGGTCAATACATGGGTTCGCCTGCAGGAGTAGTAATATCTATGGGCGGAAAAAATTTATATCATTGCGGTGATACCGGTCTATTTTATGATATGAAACTGATTGGGGAAATGACACCGATTGATATTATGCTTGTACCAATCGGGGATAATTACACTATGGGTATTGATGATGCAGTAAAGGCGGTGGAGCTTACCAACCCAAAGATCGCTATTCCAATGCATTACAATACATTTGACGTTATTAAAGCCGATCCTTCAATATTCGGTAAAAAATTGACTGATATCGGTAAAAACAGTATTATTATGAGCTATGGAGAAACCATAGAAATTTGATTTACAGAAAAAGAATTTTTTTATATAATGTGATTAGGTATTATTATGGCTACAAAATATATTAAAGCGCCCATGTCAATAAAGGATGTCGAAGATTTAAGAATAGGCGATAATGTTTTTATTACCGGCGTTTTATACACCGCCAGAGACGCCGCTCATAAAAGACTTGTTGAGCTGCTGGATAAGGGAGAAAATTTACCTTTCGATCCGGAAGGTTCGGTTATATACTATGTCGGACCCACTCCAGCTCCTCCGGGAAAACCAATTGGTTCCGCCGGTCCAACAACAAGCTACAGAATGGATTCATATGCCCCCCGTCTCATCGAAGAAGGAATGCGCGCTAGTATCGGAAAGGGAGAAAGAAATGATGATGTGGTAAGCGCAATGAAGAAACATAAAGCTGTTTACTTTGCAGCCCTTGGCGGCGGAGCGGCATTAATATCACAGTCAATCAAGAAAGCAGAAATTATAGCATTTGAAGATCTTGGGGCTGAAGCAGTCAGGCGTATTGAGGTTGTAGATTTTCCATGCATAGTTGCTCAGGATTGCTACGGCGGCAATATGTATGAAGAGGGAATAAAAAAATACAGAAAACTTGGATAAAAAAAACTTCATCCATCAATAACCGGAAAAATAATATATTAATTTTCATTCCGGATGGATTTACAGACATATTTTTTTAACAAGTAATCGTTTATACAAATCTTGAACACGAAAAGCTTTTCGTGGTTTAGGAATATTTAGGACTTATTGATGACAAAAATTATCTCGATTGCAAACCAAAAGGGCGGAGTAGGAAAAACTACCACTTCAATTAATATATCGGCATCTCTGGCTGTGGCTGAAAGAAAAACCCTATTAATAGATATCGATCCACAGGCAAATTCTACCAGCGGACTTGGGATAGAACCATCTGAAGTAAAACACAGCATATACGATGTGCTGAGTTCTCAAGCATCTATGGAAGAAGTTATTATTCCAACTTCCGTGCCTAATCTTGATATCATACCTTCTCATATCAACCTGGTAGGTTCCGAAATTGAATTAGTAAACCTTCCATTTAGAGAAAAAATTCTTCAAAAAGCATTTGAAAACCTTGCGCGGGAGTATAGATATATAATAATCGATTGTCCGCCATCGCTCGGACTGCTTACCCTTAACTCACTAACCGCTTCAGATTCCGTTCTCATTCCGGTTCAGGCGGAGTATTATGCTCTGGAAGGTTTGGGTCAGCTTCTGAACACTATTAATATTGTCAGAAAACATCTGAATCCAAAACTTGAGCTTGAAGGCGTACTAATAACAATGTATGACAGCAGGCTTAGACTTTCCAAACAGGTTGCAGAAGAGGTGCGCAAATATTTCCGAAGTAAAGTTTTTAATACTGTCATTTTCAGAAACGTAAGATTAAGTGAAGCCCCAAGTTTTGGCAAACCTGTAATATTGCATGATGCTGTCTCTATGGGCACATACAATTATATCGATGTTGCAAATGAAATAATACAAAGGAATGAAACAGGTATACCGCCGGCTAATATCGCCTCAACTTCAGTTGAAAATCCGCAAAATATCCAATCCGAAGATCATTCTGAAATAACTGAAACTATTAACAATCCGGGTGAATTAATATAATGTCTAAAGCAGCGCTCGGCAAAGGACTAAGGGCATTAATACCCTCTATGGATGAAGACAATAGCGTTGAACTAAATTCTAATGCCATAAAAACCGATACCGGCGGAGTTAATGTAATCGCTAAGATCGAAATTTCAAGAATAGATAGAAATCCATTCCAGCCCAGAATTAACTTTGACTCCTCTGCATTGGCAGAACTAAAAAGCTCCATCATAGAAAAAGGAGTTATTCAGCCGATTACCGTAAGAAGAAAAGGCGCGGAAAGATATGAGCTGATATCCGGAGAGCGAAGAATACGCGCTTCAATAGAGGCAGGAATGAGATTAATTCCTGCATATATCATTGACGTTGCCACCAATGAAGAGATGCTCGAACTGGCGATCATCGAAAATATTCAAAGGGAATTTTTGGATCCAATTGAGATGGCGCAGGCATTTCAGCGTCTGGCTGACGAGTACCATTATACCCACGATGAAATTGCAAAAAAAGTGAGTAAAGATAGAACCACAGTTTCTAATCTTATACGTCTCCTGAAATTACCCCAGAAAATCCAGGAGAGCATTGGAAAGAACGAAATCAGCATGGGACACGCCAGGGCATTAATTAGTCTTCCAAATCTTCAAACACAATTGGAGGTTTATAACCGGACTATTAAAAAGGGATTGTCTGTACGGGCAACTGAAAAACTTGCCCAATCTTTCTCACAATCAAAAAAGTCAAAAAAATCTAAGAAAGAGGAAACTAAGTTTACCACGGATATCAGTTACGATTCTGTAACCTCGAGAATCAGAGAGATACTCTCGACAAAAATTCAAATTGAGAAAAGCAAGGAGAGAGAAGGCGGCAGAATATATATTGAATACTATTCAGATGATGACCTAAGCAGATTGCTTGAGTTATTTGAAACAATACAAAAATAAATTGAGGAAATAATGGATAAATCAGTAATATTAACGGATGCTGCTCCCGCTCCGGTCGGTCCCTACAATCAGGCGATCAAAGCAGGTAATCTGGTTTTTACTGCCGGACAAATAGCAATCAATCCAAAATCAAATCAGGTGGAAGATACGACGATTGAAGGACAGACCAAGCAAGTAATATTAAATTTGCAGGCAATTCTCCAAAAAGCCGGAGCAGACCTTTCTACCGTGGTAAAGACAACAGTATTTCTGAAAAACATGAACGATTTTCAGGCAATGAATAGTGTATACGCAAGTTTCTTTGTGGAAAATCCACCGGCACGCAGCACTGTGGAAGTTGTCAGACTGCCCAAAGACGTTCTTGTTGAAATAGAATGCGTAGCCATTGCAGGCTGATTTGATGAGAAATTATTATCTAATATTTTTGATTGTTTTATCAGTTTCTTGTTCGTTTTCACAGAATGTTAGATACTCTTCTCAATATGAAGTTAACAATTTTTCTTTAGATGCTCAGATGGGGGATTCGTTGAAATCCCCCGTTAAAGCGGTTGTCATGTCTGCTGTTCTGCCCGGATTAGGGCAATATTATAACGAAAGCTATTGGAAAATCCCAATAATTTATGGACTCGGAGCTTTTTTTGTTTATGAATATATGGAGTACAATAAGGATTTTAAAAATTATGCCGATAAATTCGAAGCAAGTAAAACAATCGATAATCCCTACGGCAGCACCTATTTAAAAAATTACCGTGAACATTACAGGGATAAGAGAGATTCGTTCATCTGGTATGGCGGTTTCCTTTATCTTATAAATATTCTTGATGCTTTTGTCGATTCCCATTTATATGGTTTTGATGTTGATGAAAACTTATCCGTAGGTTTTAAACCGGGAATTTCAAACAATGCCTTTTTTATAAAAATCAGGTTCTAATATTTTGAGTTATCTGTTTAAAATATTGCTGTTGTTTTTTGCCGCCATTACTCTTTATTCACAAAATATCCAACTGAAATTTTTATCTTCCTTCGGCGAATTTAAAGATGCCTCCGGAATGACGAAGGACCAATATAATAATTTTTATATCGCGGATATAGGCGCTAACCGGCTTTTTAAGTACTCCGATAAACAGGTTTTAGTTGCGGGCGCCGGCGGTTACGGCTGGAATAATAATTCTTTTGATGCCCCCCAAGATATTGCTTCATCCTTCGATTTATATCTTTACGTCTGTGATTTTAATAATAACAGGCTTCAGCATCTCGATAAAGATTTCAACTATATTTCGAGTATAAAAAATCTCGAGGGATCCACAAAAAAAGAAGAGTTCGGTTATCCCAAAAGTATAGCATTAACCTCGGATGGAGAAATTTTTTTTCTGGATAGCGAAAACAAACGGATCGTCAAGCTTGATGCCTTTAGAAATTTTATCAGGGATTTTGGCGGTATCGGCTATGGAGAAGGAGAATTGACCGAACCCTCAAAAATCAGATGCGATAACCGGAACAATCTTTTTGTAATAGATGGTAAAAAACTTTTTAAATTCGATCCGTTCGGTAATTTCCTCAGTGTTATAGAGCTTGACGTTATGATATCAGGAATATCTTTTTATAAAAACTTATATGTATTACTGAGCATGGAATCAATCCGTTTTATTGATCCGAATACTATGAATGAAACCGCTTACTTGTTCAAAGACATCCTTCCGGAAAACGGTACAATTTCATCCGGATTTTCACCCAAGGATATATTGGTTTTTGAAAACACTTTATATTTACTTAGTAAAAATGTTTTACTGGAGTTCCAAATAAATAATTAATGTAATGTTTGAGGAGAAACTAAAATGGCAGAAAGAAGTCTAAACAAAGTAATGTTATTAGGCAGATTAGGCGCTGATCCGGAAATTAAGTATATTCCAAGCGGTCAAGCCGTATCAAATTTTAATCTTGCAACCAGCTACAGCTGGAAAGATGATTCCGGTAACCTGCAGACAAAAACAGATTGGCATAGAATAGTCGTCTGGGGGAAAATGGCTGAGATATGCCACGAATATTTAAAAAAAGGAAGTAAAATCTATTTGGATGGGACCCTTCAAACCCGCCAGTACGAAGATAAAGATGGACAAAAAAGATATATCACTGAAGTAAAAATGACAGACATGATAATGCTGGATTCAAAGGGCAGCGGAGAAGGTTATAAAAATTCCGGCGAAAATTATTCAAAAAGCGCTTCCGGTCCAAGCGACCAACCCGGGAACGATATAGATGCTCCGCCATCAGCAAAAACCGGCGTTGATGATGATTTACCGTTTTAATTTTATTCTTTAAAAACAATTTATGAGTTTAACGTGGTTTATCCAAAAAACAAAACCGGCAGATTAATTAAAAAAATTGATTCTATTTTGAATGATTTTAAGCAGTATGAATCTCTTTTTTCCTCTTCTCTAAACAGAGTTCATCCGCAATACAAAGATGACGCTATAAATCTGATTCACTATTTTGCGTACCGCCATCACGATGTTACATCCCTGCAGAATGAGCTCGGTAATCTTGGATTATCTCATTTATCAAAAATCGAGGGGCACATTTACCATAGTCTGATCTCTACCGGATATCTGCTTAATCTGTTAATAAATCAAAAGAATGATATCCCAAAAGAACTTAAGAACAGATCCTTTTCTGATTTCGAAAACATTCTTGAGCACAACACAAAATCACTTCTTGGAAATAAACCCAAAGGAAGACGCTCCAGGGTGATGGTAACTCTACCCTCAGAATCCGCCGACAATTACAATCTGATCTTGAAAATGGTTAGCTCCGGTATGAACAGCGCAAGAATTAATTG
>Ga0351859_1040_pt1 | contig 26983 bp, 21 predicted proteins | sample BONcelFGM3001D11_FD_206789 | JGI IMG/M metagenome (GOLD analysis project Ga0351859, IMG submission 206789) | Enriched cells from coal bed in the Powder River Basin, Montana, United States - BONCAT cells FGM rep2 HSBNCT.FGM.300.1.D11 ... | reverse complement strand
GTAATAAAAGACCGCATGCAGAAATCATAATTCCAGGTGCAAGCATAAGCTGAATGATTTCAACAATCGAGGTAATGTTGGGCATTTTTAATTATAATTAATTTTACTTGGAATAAATATAATTATTTAAAACTTCAACAGTTGTTTTGCATTGATTAAGATCAATCTCTAAAAGATCACGAAGTGAAAGAACACCAACAAGTTTTTCGTTATCAATAATTAAAATATGTCTTGTCTTTGCTTCTTTCATCTTTGCAAGCACGGATTCATTAGTTTCATCAATCTTTGCAACAACCAGACTTGTGCTCATCACATCATTAACAAGAGTTAAGAAAAGATCTTTATCTTTTGCAATTACTCTTTTAACCAAATCACGTTCAGAAAATACTCCAATTAATTTTTCATCCTTCATCACAGGAACGAGTCCAACTCCCTTTGATGCCATATAGTTTACAGCATCTTTTATTGAGGATCCAGATTGAATAGTAAAAATTTCACGTCCTTTTAATATATCTTTTAGTGATTCCATATTTAACTCCTCTTTTTGACTTTAAGATAGTTGAAAGATTTTCACAAGCAAAGTAAAAAAATATTTGACTTTTACAAATGATTGCGTAATTTAAGTGCGCCCACTAAACTATTGTTTTATAATAATAATTTACATCCACACAAAAAGGAGTCACTATGAAGATCTTTTCTACTCTTCTGGTTGTGCTTCTTGTCCTGTCAAATTCTGTCCTCGCACAAATGCAACTCAAAATCAATACAGATATTGAGAATTTAAATTTTCAATCGGTTTCTTCTGATTTGCAATCCAATTTGCAATTAGATTTACCGACAAATCTCCTTTTATCACCCCCTGATGCAATGGATTTCAAAAGGGGATTGATAATTCTTGGTCTTATGGCAGATTTAACAATTCCTTTGGGGGAGGATGATGGATTCAAGCACATTGCAGGAACTGCATATTCAGCCCATATAATGGCTGCTTATTTACTAACAAATCAATTTCTTTTAACTTTAAGAGCGGGATACATCAACTATGGAACTCAAACCGAAGAAGGATCAGAAGCGGGATATTCTTATAGTTATGAGGACACCTATTCACAGATCCCTATTTTGTTAGGTGCATATTATATTTTTGCAACTCAAGGCGCATTTAAACCTTATGCCGGAATATCTTTCGGGGTATTCCTTCAGACATATGCGGCAAAATGGAGCCAAACCTATGGTCAAGGAATTCCTGCATATAATTTTGATGAATCATTTAGTGCTACTTCATTTGGAATTGTACCCGGAGTAGGAGTTTATTATATGCTGTTGTCAGCAATGATTCATGTTGCTGTGGAGTATAATATGTTATTCAGCGGAATTCCAACAGCTGAGGAAAATTATACATTAGAAAAAACATCAGGACTGACTGCAACAACAGCAACTAATGATGACGTAAAGGCAAGTTCAATTTCGTTTTTATTAGGTGTCTCATTCCCCATCGGTGGAAACTAATCACTATTTTAAATAGGCGGAGAACAATCTTCGCCTGTTAAATTTCAGTTCTTCTTATAAAATCCTCAATCACTTTATCCGATGAATTTATCAATTCTTCAGGGTTGCCTGTAAAATAAATAACCCCATCGTTCATCATTGCAACGCGGTTAGCTACGTTTTTTACACTGTACATATCGTGTGTAACTACAACAGACGTAACATTTAATTTTTCTGAAAGATCTTTTATCATTTGATCGATAGAGTCAGACATTATTGGGTCAAGTCCGGTTGTCGGTTCGTCGTATAAAATATAAGATGGGTCGGTAACAAGTGCGCGTGCGAGTGCAACACGTTTTTTCATTCCGCCTGAAAGCTCGGCTGGCTTTAGATTCAAGATTTCTTCAAGCCCAACCAGTGATAACTTTTCTTCCACAATTTTTTTAATATCAGTTTTAGAAAATTCGATTTTTGATTCAACTAATGGTAATCCTACGTTTTCTTCAACGGTCATAGAATCAAATAAAGCAGCTCCCTGAAATAAAAATCCAAACTTCTTTCTTAAAGCGTAAAGCTCCTTTTGTGAAAGATCGTTCACAATTTTATTTTCAACTTTAACATAACCGGAATCCGGACTAAGTAACCCTACAATATGTTTTATTAGAACACTTTTACCGCAGCCGCTTCTGCCGATAATTACAATGGTCTCACCTTGTTCAATTGTTAGGTTAACGCCCTGTAAAACTTTTTTATCGCCAAAGTTTTTGTGGAGATCTTTTATTTCAATCATATTAAATAATTGTTTGGTGAGTAAAAATAAAGAAAAAGATTTACTTATAACCCTTTAAGAAATTTAAAAATAAAAAAGCCAGATTTTTTCAAATCCGGCTTTTACCATCATCATCTAATCGTTACCTAAGCATTAGTTATTCACGATTATCTGAGCACCTAAAGCTTGTGTACCTGTGCCAGCAACAAATCCTTTAGCAAAAACTGTGTAAATTTTTCCTGCTGTTAATGCAATATTTGGAAGATTTAACACCACAGTTGAAGTGCCTGCTAATCTAACCTGCAAATTATATGTTGCAGCATTAAGCGGAGTAAAAGCAGAAGCCTCTTTGAATATATAATCGCCAAATACTACTGTTCCGTCAGTTAAAGTAATATCAACTGCAGGCGCATCTGGTGATAAGTGTATAAATCTAACATGAGCCTTACCGCTGGCAGGGGCAGTAAGATTATCTTCTAAAACAATTGCTTCAATAGCAGACACACTGTTTATAGCAAAGACCGAGTAATTTTTATTTGCTGCTAAATTTAAGTTTGCCTCTAAAGCTGTTGTTGAAGTTCCGGTTACATTTACTTTAACATTTCTGGTACCGGAGTTTAGTGTTGCATATCCAACACTATTGGGGAAAGTAAGATTTGCTGCAGCAACTGCATTATCAACTAAAATATCAACACCTGGCGCATCCGGTGAAGCGTGTGTTACAAGTACTTTAGATGTTGAGGGTGTAGGTGCCATTACTTCATCATCTTCACTACAGCCTGTAAAAACAGTTATCCCGAAAATTAACATTAATAACAATGAAAAATACTTTCTTGCGAACATTTGAACCTCCTGATATATATTATTTATTTTATTTGTGTTACATACATGCATAACAGAACTAGTTCTAAATGAGTTCCCAAAATTTTAGGTCACTTATTTGCCCCTATAAATATTTATTATGTTATCTTTAAGTAAACAAAAAACTTCTGTAATCGGAGATTGAAATGAACCGAATCTTATTTATTGCCCTAACAATTTTTTTAATAATCACTTCTTTTAACTTGTATTCACAGGAACGGTTTCCTTCTTACTACTCACAAAATGAAATGGAACTTGCAACTCCGGGAACTATTCTATTCGGACTAGGTGGATACAGCAACCCGGCAATTTTATCTTATTTATCTCAACCCAATCTTTATTTAACATGGAATGATAGAAAATCTGATTTGGATGATTTTAATAATTTTGGATTCTTTGCTTCATTGCCAAACTTTGGTTTTAGTATGGTAGATAAAAAACAAAACAATTACTCTATTACAGATTATAAACTTTCTGCTGCTTTTGGTTCTGCTGCATTTAGTCTTGGAATTGGCTACGGCTGGTCATCCGGTGATGTTAGTTACTATAACAGATCTAATCTATTTACACTTGGGGCAATTTATCGGCCTGCTAATTTTCTATCCTTCAGTTTGATCGGAAATCTTCCAACAAATAATGAGAGAGAAGGAATTATAGGAATTGGATTAAGACCTTTTGGAAACTATAATCTTACATTTTTCGGTGACTATATTTTTACACAGGATACGATACCAGAACAAGTAACCTGGAGTGCCGGAGCTACTATTGAACCTATTGATGGACTTAGACTTGTTGGAAGATATTTTGAAGGTAAGGCTTTTAATATTGGGGTACAAATTGGATTGGGAATTTTTGGATTAACAACGATATCCCATTTTGATGAAGAATCTAATAGATCGCACAACACTTACGGAATTAGAATCGGTGCTGATGATAGAAACTTATTAAGAATCTTTTCCGGTGATGATAATTATGTTAGCATGAATCTGCAAGGTGGAATCAAATATCAAAACTTTAAACTTTTTGATAAAAGCAAAACACTTTTTAATCTACTTGAACAGCTTGATGCAGTAAAAAACGATAACTCAGTTTCAGGAATTGCAATAAATCTCTCCGGCGCAAATATCAATAAAGAAATGTACTGGGAATTGCGTGAGAAGTTACGGGAAATAAAATCATACGGAAAAAAGGTTTATATCTATATAGATCGTGCAGGAATGGATGAGTATCATTTTGCATCCGTTGCTGATAAAATTATTCTTGATCCAATTGGAAGTATTTCTCTTAATGGATATATAATGGGAAGAACATTCTTTAAAGGTACGCTTGAAATGCTTGGTCTAGGTTTTCGTGAGTTAAGATATTTTAAATTTAAATCTGCTGCAGAAAGTTTTGCACGTGAAGATTTTAGTGAAGCAGATCGCGAGCAAAGACAAAAATTAGTGGATGATAATTATACTCTTGCTCAGAGAGATATTTGTGAAGGAAGAAAATTCACTCCATCATATTTTCATAAACTTGTTGACAGCACGTTTATGTTTTTACCGGATGATGCAGTAAAACTTAAACTTGTTGATACACTTGCAAGATGGAGCGATATTGGCGATATAATAAAAAAGTATGAACTAGAAAATAAAAGTTTAATCAGTGCAAACTCGTTGGAAGAATTTAATGTGCCGAATGATTATTGGGGATCAAAACCAAAGATTGCTATTATTTATGCTATTGGCGGAACAAGTATGGATGACGGAATTAAAGCAAGAAGTTTAGTAAAGTATGTTGAAGCCGCGATGAAGAGCAATAATGTTAAAGCAATTGTTCTTCGTGTTGATTCTCCCGGCGGTGATGCGCTCGCCGCTGATCTTATTGCTGAAGTATTACGAAAAGGAAAAGGGAAGAAGCCGATAATTGTTTCGCAGGGTTATGTTGCTGCATCAGGTGGTTATTGGCTTTCTATGTTTGCGGATACAATTGTTGCAGCACCAAATTCAATTACAGGCTCAATCGGTGTAATTGGCTCATTTATGTTTAACAAAACATTAAAGCAAGATCTCGGACTTTCAGTTGATCATGTTAAAAGAGGGAAATTTGCAGATCTTGGTTTTGGTGCAACACTTCCATTGATTGGTGTTTCACTTCCTGATCGTGATTTTACTGATGAAGAATTGAAGATGGCGGAAACAGGAATTAAAACTCTTTACAAAGGTTTTGTTGATAAAGTTGCTTTAGGAAGAAAAAAATCTTTTGATGAAATAGAAAAAATTGCGCAGGGGAGAGTTTGGTCCGGAAGTGATGGCTTAAAGAATGGATTAGTTGATGTTCTTGGCGGACTGGATGTTGCAATAAAAATAGCACTTCAAAAAACTAATCTTACAAACAGCGAATATGAAATTATTGAAATGCCCGAACGCGAGTGGTTTGATCTAAATTCTTTCTTGCCAAGTTTCCTTAAGATTGAACAAACAATAACTGAAGATTCGTTTATAAGAGATTTGAAATTCCGTTTACAGTATAACGGAATACCAATGCCAATGCTTCCTCTTGAGTTTGTTGATGAGAATATGATTTATGAAGAATAAGATTATGTGTTAACTGCGACTCAGCGTCTCTGCGTGAAAGTTTTTCTCACGCAGAGACGCAAAGGTGCTAAGGTTATTTTAAAAGAAGGATTAAACTACTTATTAAACTTTAAGAGTTTCACCTTCTGTTTTAGCGATTACAACCGTTCCGCAGCTATCACTAAATACATTAACCGCAGTGCGGCACATATCAAGAATTCTATCAACAGCAAGAATTAACCCAACACCTTCTAATGGTAAACCGACAGCAGTCAGTACAATAGACATCATTACTAGTCCTGCCATCGGAATTCCTGCTGCACCAATGGATGCAAGCAAAGCAGTTACAACAACAATTAATTGCTGCACAAACCCTAATTCAATTCCGTACGCCTGAGCTATAAACATTGCTGCAACACATTCGTACAAAGCTGTTCCATCCATATTTATTGTAGCTCCAAGAGGAAGAACAAAACTTGAAATTTTATTTGACACTCCGGCATTATTTTCAACGGCATCAATCGTAAGAGGTAGTGTTGCAGATGATGATGATGTGGAAAATGCCGTTATGATTGGAAGCGACATTGCTTTGAAATGTAAAAAGGGATTTGCTTTGCCAACAAATTTTAGGATTAATGGAAGTGTTATGAAAAAATGGATCGATAATCCGGCGAGTACGGTTATCATATAAATTCCAAGATGCTGTATCATTGATACAAGTTTTGATTTATCAGCAGATTGATCAGCAACTACACCTGTAACAATTCCAAGAATACCGAGTGGAGCAAATTTTATAATGAATGACGTTAGTTTCATCATCACTTCAAAAATTGCATTAAAAAATCTTATCATAAAATCAGAATATTCGCTTTGAACTCGAGGAATAAAAAAACCAATAAGTATTGCAAAGAAAATAATTGCCAGCATATCTGCAGAAGCAAGAGCATCAAAAATGTTTGTTGGAATCATCCTTAATATAATATCACCAAGTGACCCGGTTGATGAAGTCATTTCAGGAACATCCATTCTGAAACCAAGATCAGCACCGACACCAGGCTTTATAATATCAACAAGCAGTAATCCTGTTAAAATTGCAAATACACTAGTCGTGATGTAATAAGCAATTGTTTTTATTCCAAGTCTGCCTAAACTACTGGTGCTTCCAAGATTTGCAACTCCAGAAACGATGGATGAAAAAACTAAAGGAACTATTATCATTTTAAGTGCACGAAGAAAAAGATCACCAAGCCATCTAAGGTAACCCGAATGCTCAGGAATTGATATTCCAAGAATTATTGCAAGAACGAATGCAATTAGTATTTGCCAGTGTAGTTTTAGTTTAAGCATAGGTATTATTCGCTTTGATTATCTCGAAAGTAATTATTGATAGATTGTCATTCCCACGAAGGTGGGAATCCATTTTAGCCCTAAAAATTTTGATTCGCGTTTTCACGAGAATGACAGTCCCAAGTTTCATAATATATTTTTTAAAATTTCATCACAAACTGCATAACCTTTAGGTGTAAGCTTTATCCAATTGTCATCTACTGATAAATGCTGTTCATTCTTTAATAATTCAAAATATGAATAATTCTTTTTAATCCAATTATTAGAAAATCTTTTTTTGTAATCATCTAAGTCCAAACCTGAACTGCGCAATGCCAGCATAACATATTCATCGTGCATCTGTTCTTTAGAAATTATTTCGGAATTCATAATTGCGTGATTATTTATTTCAATTTCTGAAATATATTTTTTCAAACTAGAGTAATTCCACCATCGTTTTCCATCAACAAAAGAATGAGATGAAGTTCCTAAACTTAAATAATCTTTGTATCTCCAATAAGCATTGTTGTGAACACACTCAAATCCTGGTTTGGTAAAATTCGATACTTCATATTGATAAAAACCATTTGAAACCAGAAAATCAATTGTGGTTTCGTAAAGATCCGCATCGTAATCATTATCCTGCATTGTAACTTTTTTATCAAGAACAAGTTTATTAAGGATAGTTCCTCTCTCAAGGATTAAGCTGTAAGTTGAGATATGTTTTATTGGAAGTGTAATTGCTGTTTCAAGATTTCTAATCCATTTTTCTTTTCTTTGATTGGGGAGATTAAAAATTAAATCAACACTTATGTTTTCAAATCCAATATCTGCTGCATTATAAACAGTTTGGATCGCAGTTTTTTTATCGTGAATTCGAGTAAGAAATTTTAATTCTTCTTCATCAAAAGATTGAATGCCAATGCTTATTCTGTTTATTCCTGCTTCTTTAAACTTTTTTAGTTTTGATTTATTAACAGTGCCGGGATTTGTTTCCATTGTTACTTCTGCTTTTTCATAAATCTTAAAATTCTTTTTTAAATGATTAAGAATTTCTTGAAGATAATCCGGCTGCATTAGCGATGGAGTGCCACCTCCAAAGAATATGGAAGTAAAGGATCGATCTTTTGAGTAAAGTTTAGAAAAATATTCAATCTCTTTTTTTAGTGCTGATAAAAATGATTGAATATTATCAGTGGTTATAATAGAATAAAAATCACAATAGATACATTTGTGATCGCAGAAGGGAATATGAATGTATAATGCACTGTTCTTCAAAAATTAGTCTCTTTATAAAAAAGAGATGACATCTTTTAAAGAATGTCATCTCTAAATTGCTCTATTACTGAAACCCTGATTATGGTTTTATTTTTAGCTCTGTTAGAAACTCAACTTTACTAGTTAAATTATAAGGCGTGCTGGAAGCAGTAACGTTTGAAACTTCAAGCGTTGCAACAAAACATTTATCTTCTTTTGGATTTGTAAGATATGCGTTCATATCATCTATCTCTTGCTGAGTAAGCTCAATCTCCAATGGATTATTTACATAATTTGCTGCAACAAATGCTGGAATAACGTACCTGAATAATTGTGTAGAACCATCCGCCTGATAAAGTGTTAGCGTAAAGTTTTGTCCCTGCAGCCCTGGGGTAGCGTTTAAAGTAAAGTAGGCAGATGTAACATATCTGATCTCTTCAAGATCTTCATTATTATCATTATAGTCGTCAAAATCGGACAAACATAAACCACTTGATATAAAAATATTTGAACCGGCTCCAAGAGTACTAAATTGGGTTTCCATTGCAAGCGTTAAATAAATATCATCAAAAGGATTGCAGCCATTAACTGCAATAGACGTGAGTACAATAAATACTGTTATAAATAATTTTTTAATTTGTTTCATTTTTTACTCCTTAAAAATCTAATGACAGACCTGTTGTAAAGGTCGTAAATTTTGTAAAATTAACATCACCGTTAATTACAAACACCCCGAGTTTTAGTGCTCCACCAAGAGTAAATCTAAAATTATTATCTCCATCTAAAGATAAATTTTGTATAGTGTTGCCTGTAGTAGGATAATAATTATTAGTGTCTTCAAAGTAGTAGCTAAAATCCATTGATGAAGATTCGTATTGCAAGCCGCCATAAACAGTTAGAATAGAAAAACTTTTACTTGCGTGCACATTGAATGCAAAATTGTTTGATTTAACTTTAGTATAGTTAACAGGATCACCATCATCAAATTCAAAATTAAAATTATTAAATAAAATCTGTACTGCAATATCCAGCGGAATCTGAGGAAAGTGACTGCTTACTTCGTGTTTAATACCAAAACCGAAAAGTCCAACTTTTACATCATCAAACTTAACTTTAGGAAAAAATCTTACCATTAATTCAGTATTAAACATACTACCGGAAAATTGATATATAGCTGATGGAACTGCATTTAAAGACAGCCCTGTTGGATAAGTATAAAATCCGTTACTGCCTAAATAATAACTGGATTTGCTACCAAACACAGTAGCGGTAGGATCAATATCTCCAACTCCCGTGAGATCTGGATTTGGTTTAAAAGTTTTTTGGTCATCGGGAACAATAGACCACATACCAATTAAACTAAATTTAAATCCAAAAACTTCTGGAACATCAGCATCATAGTAGGTGCCCGAATTGAAATAAGTACCGAACCAAGTAGAGAGGGGTCGCATATATCCTTCGGCATCAGTTGGCTGAAGGCTGTTTATATTAATATTTTGCGAGAATGATGTTGAACAGAACAGTACTAAAGAAAAAAGAATTCCTGATAAAAATATTTTCATAGTAGTTTCCTTCAAATCAAAATTACTAGTACAAAGTTCCAATAATATAATTTTAGATACAAAAACTATTTTTATTTATTTAAGATAAGTTGTTTTGCACTTTCTATGCTGGCTTTAGTAAGTTCTTCACCACTTATAAGTTTTGCTACTTCATTTAATCGCTCATTATCAGAAAGTCTTTTAATTGAACTTACGGCTCGATTATCAACTTGTTTTTTCTCGACTGCAAAATGATTATCTGCCATTCCGGCTATTTGCGGAAGATGTGTGATTGAAATTATTTGATGAAATGATGCCAGTTCTTTTAATGCAGTACCAACTTTTTGTGCAATTCTTCCGCTTACTCCGGTATCAATTTCATCAAAGATTAATAAAGGTAGTTTGTCTGATTTTGCAAGAATGGTTTTTAGTGAAAGCATTATGCGCGATACCTCTCCACCCGAAGCAACCTTTGTTAATGGCTTTACATCTTCACCGGCGTTTGTGCTGATGTAAAACTCGACTTCATCTATTCCTTTTTCTGTGTAAATATAGTTTTTATTTTTTAAGATAATTGAATGATTGTCATTTCTTTCTGCTTCATTCTGTTTGATATTAACTTTAAATATTGTATCTGGAATACCAAGTTGAGCCAAAACTTTTTTTACTTCGGTTTCAACCTTAACAGCATATTTTTTTCTGGATGCAGAAAGTTTTTCTGCTTCTTCTCCTGCTGATTTTCTTAAGCTTAAAATTTCCTTTTCCAGATTATTTATGGCATCAGAAAAATTATCTGCAAGCTCAAACTCTTTTCCAATTTTTTCACGATGCTCAATAATTTTTGCAATTGAACCGCCGTATTTTTTCTTCAAAAGATTTATCGAACCAAGTCTTTCTCGTTTTGCTTCAACTTCTTTTGGATCAACATCAATTCTGGATTTGTAATTTCGAAGAGAATTTGCTAGTTCTTTAACAATTGCTAATGCAGAGTCACATTCACCTTCAGATTCTAAAAAGGATTTATCAATATTTGCAAGCTGATTTAATTTATGCTTTGTTTCACCAAGCAAATCAATTACAGAAGGTTCGCCATCGTACAACTTATTGTAAACATCGTCAGTTAACTCAAGAAGTTTCTCAGAATTTTCAAGAATGTTTAATTCGTTAACAATTAATTCGTCTTCATTTGGAAGTGGATTTATATTATCAATCTCTTTTATCTGAAAACCATAAATTTCTTTTTTCTCTTTTAAAGATTCTTCTTTTGATTTTAATTCTCTTAATCCATTTTGTTTGCAGTTTAATTCTTTATAAACAATTTTATAATCTTCGAGCAGTTTGTGGTTATTTGCAAACTCATCTAAAAATTCAATATGAGTTTCAGTTCGAAGTAATGATTGATGTTCATGCTGTCCGTGTAAATCAACAAGTAAATCGCCAAGTTCTTTTATGATGTTTAATGAAACAGGGGAATCATTAACAAAACAACGATTAGAACCTTTTAATGAAATTTCTCTGCGGATAATTAATTCCGGCTGGAATTCAATTTCGTTTTCTTCAAGAAGTGATTTTACTTTTTTATTCAGTTCAACATCAAAAATTCCTTCTACAAAAGATTTTTGTGCGCCTTTACGAACAACCTCAGTAGATGCACGTTCACCAAGAAGCAAACTCATCGCATCAATCAAAATTGATTTACCTGCACCTGTTTCACCGGTAATAATATTAAGTCCTTTACCAAACTCAACATTAATATGATCGATAAGTGCGTAGTCTTTTATTTCTAAACTTTTAATCATAATTAAATTTACTGTTTAATTAAAAATAATCCGATTTATCTGCAACTTCAAAAACAATCATATCAATAACTCTTTTTATTCTAAACCAGAATGCTTTATTTTTTGGCAGCATCTTTTTAAACACTTAGGTAACAATAGTGTGTTAAACGGCAAGGGAGAAAACATGAAAAATCATTCCATCCTTATCCTACCTCTTATTTTGGTTCTTAATGGTTTTTGTCTTTCGCAAGATCAGAAGACAAATCAAGAATATCAAAACATATTAAAAGAAATTGAAAACATACAGCCGGTATCAGTTGCAGCAGTTCCTGATAGCGGATTAGTAATTCAACAAGATGCAGCAATATTTAAACTAATAGATGGTGAACTCTTTAGATGCAGTCAAATAGCCGGTTCAGAACGGTTGTTATTATTTAAAGGCAAAGGAAAATTTTCTTTTTCGCCTCCCTCCCAGATAGAAAAAGATCATCTATACAGATTTTATGAGAAGCATAGTTTAGATGAAGAATTTTACTATCTAATAATAATGTTTTCTGATCCGGCAAAACTAAGATTGCTTGGTGATTTAAAATTTATTGAGAAGTCTGACTTATCCGACATTAAAAGAGATTTTCAAAAATTTATGAATTATACTTACGATTCAGATGCCGGATATTTTCATAATGATTTCATGCGGTCATTTCTTAATTATCATACTAACGGACTCTTTTATGCGCATATTGGATTAACAAAAGGTGACCCGTTATTTTTTAAAATATCACCTTATGATAGAGAAGAGGTTTCCTTTCTTAAAAAAAAGGATACAAAATTTATGATTAGTTCATACTATCAGGAAGAAATTAGCAGCTATTCAACGCCAAAGCCAGTTGATAAAGATGAAAGTTTTAAAGAAGATGTTATAAAAATTAATAGCTACAATATCATTTCAAAGATTGAGAACAATCTGGATTTTAGTGCAAAGTGTGAAATTAACTATGAACGAAAATATACCAACAGTAACTGGATAACATTCTCACTCTATTATGAACTTTTAGTGGACTCTGTTTTATTAAATGATCAGCGTACTTTTGATTATTACCGCGGAGAAGAAAATTCCGAACTTTGGATAAAATTAAACCCGCTTTCTGCCGATGATAAAATTACAGTTTATTATCATGGTGATTTAATGGAGAAAGACGAACTTAGTTGGATTGCACTAAAATCACCTGATTATTGGTTTCCACGATATTCCTATCGTGATAACGTTTTACATGATTTGACCTTCACTTATCCTGAAAAATATAAGCTTGTGAGTATTGGTAAGAAAGAGTCAGAAGAGGAATCCGATGATTTTATTACGTGCAGATGGAAATCCGTTGAACCAGCGCATAGTGCGTCTTTTAATATCGGTTTTTTTGAAAAGTTTGAATTAGAAGATGAAAGTAAAACCAAAGTGAATGTGTTTATATCAAAATCAGGTCATCAAAAACTTGCTAGTACGCTTGCAGAATATGGTACTCTTTCTGGTGCTGATATGGACGAAAAAATAGCATCAGATGTATTAGGCAGTATCCAATTTTTTAAAGGGCTTATAGGACCAATTCCGCTTAATGAATTACAGGTTACAGAAATACCTTACTATCATGGTCAAGCTTTTCCGGGGTTGATTCATCTTTCATTCGCAAATTATCAAGGAATAACAAAAGACAAAGATGATGAAATATTTAGAGCGCATGAAGTTGCACACCAATGGTGGGGCATAGGTGTTAATTTTGATTCATATCATGACCAATGGTTAAGTGAAGGATTTGCAACTTACTCTTCACTGTGGTTTGTGCAAGCAGCTTTTCAGGATAATGAAGTATTCTTTAAAGTGCTTGATAAATGGAAAGATGAAATTTTAGGTAATAGAAAATATCTCTTTGGATCTGGGCAGCAAGCGGGACCAATATGGTTGGGCAGTAGAACAAATACCAGCGATACGGAAGGTGATTATGATTTAATCATTTATAAAAAGGGCGCCTGGGTGCTGCATATGTTAAGAAACATGTTAATAGATTTAAAAACAATGAAAGAAGATCCGTTCCAGAAAATGATAAAAGAATACTACAAAACGTATTACGGTAAAAAAGCTACAACTACAGATTTTAAAAATATAACTGATAAATACTGTGGACAGGATATGAGCTGGTTCTTTAATCAATTTGTTTATGGAACTGAGGTTCCGTCTTATATATTCTCATACAATTCAGAAAAATCAACTGACGGGAAAATTATCGTAACCTGCAAAATTATTCAGGAAAATGTACCAGATGATTTTAAGATGTACGTACCTATTAAAATAAATTTATCGAACGATAGATTTGCAAGAATGAGAATTGAAGTAAAAGGTAAAGAGACAACAGTTAAACTTCCACCATTGCCGGAGGAACCTGAAGAAATAATTTTTAACGATCTTAATTCAGTTCTGTGTGAAGTTGAATATGATTAAAAATTTACTGCTCAGGATTAATTATCTGAGCAGTATCATTTTTTTTGATTCAACAAAATCTCCTGCTTGTAACCTGTAGAAATATACACCACTTGCTAAAGCGGTGGCATTAAAGTCAACTTTATGAAATCCTTTCTCCTGCTCTTCATTTACTAATACTGCAATCTCTTCTCCAATCGAATTAAATAAAATTAGCTTTGTATTGGTTTTTTCTTTGAGAACATATCCGATTGTTGTTGCCGGATTAAAGGGATTAGGATAGTTTTGTTCAAGTGTATAATCATCAAGACTTCTTACATCAACTTCAATAACACTTGAGTATTCATAAGTACCATTGAAATCAATTTGTTTTAGTCTGTAGTAATATTTTCCATCAGTTAAATCTTTATCGATGTAAGAATACTCTGTTTGATTTGTAGTTGTTCCTTCGCCTCTAACAAACCCGATGGTGGCAAAATCACTTTGAGCAACTCTTCTTTGAATTTCGAAACCGTTATTGTTCAGTTCTGTAGCGGTAGTCCATTTTAGAACTATTTTTTGATTTTGAGATTGTGCCGTAAATGAATAAAGTTCAACAGGAACTACATTAATTTCCATATAATCTAAAACACCTCGCAAGATTGCATTTGCAGTGGAATCATACTTACCTGTGTTAGTGCAGGAAGGACGGTATTTATCTTCATAAGTAAGTGCCATAATATTTTCACCGTGATTTAACCAGCACCAACTTTCGGGATACTGCAGTGCAGTACCCGATGTCCAACTAACAAAATAATTATATGGCTCAATTGCATTTAGGAAATACGATCGCACACCGTTAATAAAACTCTGCTGCAATAATGCAAAGTTTGGCGATGTTCCATTTTCGTGATGATAAACAAAATATCTTGTACACAAAGAGGATGAGTGCATATTCAACATTACCTCAATCGGATTTGGTGAAGCCATTAATTGTGTAAATCTAGCTTTTAACGCTGCAACTTCCGGCTGATGGGGAAATGTATTCCAGTTAGCTTCAAGATCAATGTTGTTTGCATTGCGTCTTGGTAAACCTAAAACAACACCATCGGGATTGTACATTGGAATAACATAGAATACACAATTTGCTCTGGCTGTTTGCGCAAATTCACTTTCAGATAAAAGAATTTTAATCATCTCATCTGTAACATAAAATCCTTCTGTTTCCTGCGGATGAGTTCTTGCGTGAATATGAACAGTTCGCTTACCTGCAACATTATTCGGATCGCTGGAAATTGTTAATTGCCATAATGGTCTGCCCTGCACACTTAAACCGATAGAATCTATTTTTACATATTCACTCATTCGCCAGAGTTCAAGATCGATTAATAAACTATCGTAACTGTAATCCATATACTCGGGAGAAATAAATTGACCCAAATCCGAATCATCCATTGGAAAACCGCATTTATCAAATTCAACCGTAGTGCCATTTACAATGTTTATTTCCTTTTGAGCATAAGCAGTTGAAAATTGAAATAAAGAAATGAGCAGGATAATTTTTACAAATGAATTCATCATAGTCCAATAATTTTTGTTGACCGAAAAATAAAGAAAGGATTGATGAATTGCAGATTATGAGAAGAAAAGTGGAGGCCACCTAAAAGATGGACTCCACACTTGTTAATACCAAAAATGTAATTGAAGTACAAACGAATCATTATCAACAGAAGGATCTTCCATAACTAGTCTGTACTGGGGACGAACTTCTATAAAACTGTATGGATGAAATTCAAAACCAAAAACAAATCTTGAGGTTTCGTCTGCGTCAACATCAGCGTTGTAATCAATTCTATCGTAACGAACAATTGCTTCAAGGCCTGTTAAAATCACATAACCTGCTTCTACCATAAGCATATTAGATTTTACATCCGGCGAGGAAAGATCATTTGCAATATCGTATTCCGCAAGCAATGAAAAGTCAGTATAACCGAATCCGAAAAATCCGCCGTACATATTTGTATTAAGAGTTCCTACACTTCCTACAAGTTTTACAGCCGCATAAGAACCACCAAACATTAAACCAACTTCGCCAAAACGCGGAGTAACTTCTACACGCGCTGTATATGTGGGATCTTTGGTGTAGTTGCTGGTAACATCAGAAAGATTTGAACCGGCACTGGCACTAGCATAGAGCCATTTATCTGCAAAAAATCCAACCTCAACTCCTGCTTCACGATAAAATGGATTAAATATTAATCCTTGTCTTGTATAAGCCGTGTGGTCATCCAATCGGATTCCAAAGTTAGGAGTGTAAACACCTGCTTTAATATATCCTTTGCCCGGAAGAATATTTGCAACTCCGTAACCTTCCCATAGCTCATTTACAAAATCGTATTTACCAACAAGATTAATTTGTTTTGATAATGCAAAATTTGTGTGAAGTGCTGCAGTCATATTCTGGAAATATGTTCTGCCGCTTGATTGTGAGTAGATGTATTGTGTCCTGTAATCAAGTCCGATTGAAATATTATCGGATATTCGTGGAGACATAATAAAATCTTTATCTCGTGCAGAGATCATGCTTAAAGTATTCTTGCCCCAGTGCCATCCATCTTCATTTCTAATTAATCCTCCGCTCGGATTGTAATGACAGTCGCTGCACTTATCGCCAAGTTTAACTGCAAATCTTGGCAGTGCCATTAAATCAAATGAAGTTATGCATAGCACAATAAACCAAAACGTTAAAATTGTTTTCTTCATATTTCTCCTTGAATTGTTAGTTATTCTGTTGTGAATATTACAAATAGTGTTATAACATACAAACATTATTTCTAGGTGTTTTAAGATATTGAATAAGTGCAATTAGTTTAGAAATAGTGACAAGATTATTTAAGAAGTCTACAGTTCTCAGTTGGCAGTCTGCAATCTGCAATCAGCAGAAAACAAATAATGGCTTAATTACAATGAATGACATCCATTACTTAAGAATCAAGAATCCAGTATCTAACAATCATAACCTCCGCGCTACTACCACCGTAGATTTAATTGTTTCAACAATTCCAGAATTATCATTTAACGCTTCGAGGAAGATAATGTAGATTCCCATTCGCAAAGCATGTGTTTCATCATCCAGTCCATCAAAAATTACAGAACCGCTCGAGCCGCTTGCTTGATTGTTTAATAAAGTTCTAACCAATCTTCCTTTGCTGTCAAATATTTTTATTCGCACTTGAGCCGTTGCCTGAGATAAATTATAATTGATAACTGCAAAATCTTCAAAGCCATCATTGTCCGGTGAAAATGGATTTGGACTAACAGAGATATTAGCAGATTGATTTAAGTTTTCTGCAAAGATACTGTTTTGATTTCCCGGAGTTCCGCCAATTGAATTTACTGATGTGCTCCAATTTAATGGATCATTTCCGTTTAAGTTTGGATTAATTCTTTCTAATGATTTTCCTTTACTTGATGCAATGTTTCGGTTGTTCCATTTATCACTGTAAAAAACTGAATCAATCACAATACCTCTTACATCTTTTAATAAAATTAGCTCGCCTGTATTTACAAGTCCCAGACTTGTAGCACCAACAATATTTTTATTTTGATATTCAAACAGATTGTAATTAATTAATGCCGATGAATCAGAAAGTAAGATAAAATATTCGTTTGGTTGAATGATAAAACTTGTTTCAATTAATTTGTTTGTATTTCCATTTTCATCTTCAAACTTCCAACCGCCAACGTTAACAGGTTCAGAACTTAAATTATAAAACTCAACATACTCGCTGTTATTTGTTTCCGGATCGTACATAATTTCATTAATTATAAGAACGTTGCGATCGTATGACGGTACATTATAGATTGAGTTCTCTATACCTGGTGTACTGCCGCTTTCATCAAGAGAAGCTAACCAATTCGAGCTGTCATTGGTTTGTTCGGTTAATGAGATTCTTTCTAAAGAATATCCTTTCTTTCCGCCCCAATTGGATTTATAAAACAGACTATCAATAATTCCATTTCTGAAATCATAAATCACAACTCCATCGGATGTATTGCCTAATGTTCCGAAGTTTGAAAAGAATTTTTTAGTATTTACTTCGGGATAAGCTGAGTTAAAAGAAGAATCTTTAGCAACTACAAATATCTCGTTAGGCTTGATAAAAATATCTTCATCCGTAATAAAATTTTTTGTTGGAGTTGTAAGCACATCACTTATAAACCAATTATTAATATTGATTGAATCTGAGCTTACATTTATAAATTCCACCCATTCTGGTTTGCCATCAGCAGGGTTATACATAACTTCATTTATCTTAACTATGTTTTGTGCAAAACCCGGTTCAATAGATTTTTCAAAATAATTGTTAAGCGTATCTACATCGGATTCAAAAACAACTCTAACAGCAGTTAAAACTTTTTTCTGCAAACCTATGATTTGATTTATAGAAATAATTGAAATTGAATCTCCGGAATTTAAATTTGAGGAGTTGACAGAACTTAAAAGAAAATCAACAACATTATTTGAATCAGTATCGATATAGAATTCTGTGATAAAATTTTGTGCAGTTTGATTTCCGTTATTTTTTATTTTTGCTGTGATAGAAACGTTTTCTCCTGGAATGGGAAATCTTGGCGAGAATGAAATTTCTGAAACAGATAAATCATATTCTTTTGGAGTAATGCTGTTTATTCTGCCCGGCGTACTCTGTTCAATATCAATACTGCTTAACCAATTAAATTGATTGTTTGACGAATTACTGGTAGAGATTCTTTCAAGAGAAAATCCATTTGTGCCGCCCCATTGATTAGAATAGAAAACAGAATCAATTGCAATTCCGCGATTATCTTTTATAACAACTCCATCTCTATCATTATTAAAAGAGGGAAGCGAGATTTCTAAAATTTCTGATGAGATGAATCTGTGATAATTTACAATTGATGAATCTTTCGTTAAAACCACATAACCGCTTACAGGCATTATAAAATCATTTTTTATGGTTGCTTTAACCGGCGTTGTAACAACATCCCAAACTGTCCAATCTTTCAAATTAATATCCACATTGGAATTATTGAACAATTCAATCCATTCAGGTTCGCCGCCAAAAGGTGCAAACATTATTTCATTTACAACGATGGTTTGATTTGGAAAACCGGGTTCGATGGTTTTATAAAATGAATTATTAGTTGTGTCTTGATCTTGTGCGAATAACACCTTCGTATAGAAAGCTTTTTTATCGACCAAATTCTGTATTATATAATTGAATTGATAAACAGCCGAATCAAGCGAAGCAAGATTTTGATTTGAAATAGTTTCAATGAAAGTATCTGGAATAGAATCCAGATCTGTATCTTCATAAAGATCAATAGAAAATACTTCTGAATTCATACCAATATTTTTTACAAAGGCAGAAATGTTTACATTCTCTCCAACTAACGGAAACTTTGGGGTGAATACGATATCATCTGCGAGCAAATCAAAATCTTTTTGAGTTACAGAATTATATGTCCCGGGAGTCGCGTTAAAAATACTTTTTGAAGTTCTCCAATTTGCTGGATTATTACTTAATGAATCAACAGATACTCGCTCTAAAGATTTTCCTCCAACATTTCCACCCCAGGCTGGCAGATATGAAACGGAATCTATTAGTGTTCCTAGTGGATCTTTAATTACAACTGCATCGCCAGTATTGTTAAGTGCGGGAATGTTTGCAATAATTATTTGTGAAGGAACATTGTAGTAATTTCGTATTGATGAATCACGAGAAATCACTAGAAACGAATTTGCATCAATAAACTTATCTTGAGTTGTTATTGTAACTGATGTTGAGGCATCAGATAGTTTCCAATTTTTTAGATTGATTGCATTTGAAGTTCTGTTAAATATTTCTAACCATTCGGGCGCACCTGAAGGTGGTGCGTACATAATTTCATTAATAACGATATCATTAAAATTATTCCCCGGTGGAGTAACGTTAAATTGTCTTATCAAAACATTGTTTGTAAGATTTTGATCTTCTGCAAAATTAACTCTTGCAATTATTTGATAAAGATCAGCAGGAAGTGAATTAAGAATTGTTGCTGCATTTACAGAATCATTTGGAGAAAGAGTTGTATAAGTTTGATTAAAAATTCTTTCACTTATATCTCCGATAGAATCTTGATTGACATCATTGAAAATTTCTAATGAGAAATTTGTTGAACTTAGAATTCCATTGTTTAGAATTTTTGCTGTAATTGTTACATCGTTTCCAATAATCGGATTTGGAGGTGAGAAAGTCAGTGAGCTTAATTGCAAATCATAATTAGTTGGTGTAACTGAATTTGTAAATCCCGGTGTACCACTTGTTACAAGCGAGTTTGCCCAATTTGTTGCAAGCGAATCACGATTTAATATTCTTTTCTCATCAGAAATTGCAGTTGAGTTGTTAGCAGAATAGAAATAATAATCTATTGTATCGTTAACACCATTTAATAACCATAAAGGTCTGCTATTGGTATTTGCCATTCCGGTTGAACCGAATGAATTATCGGCGATCTTTAAAATTAAAGCATTTGCCGGAACAAGCCCGCTGTAAATTCCTGCAGCAATATCATAATCGTTTTCAAAAACTATTGCAAAAGAATTTGGTGGAAGTATGGTGCCAAATCCTGCATCAATAATGGGATCAGCATTTGCGGTATAGTATTTTATTTTATAACCATTAAGATCAACAGGTTCGGTGCTGCCAATATTATAAATCTCAATAAACTCATTATTGCCGGAAGATGGCGAGAACATTACTTCAGAAAATGTTAATAGAGTATCTGATTGGGAGTATGTTAAAGTTAAAAATAAAAAAGCAAGAGAAAATATTTTCTGAATCATTTTAAACCCAATAAATATTTATACAATAAACCAATTGTTCTTTATTTTTTTACCGGCGGCTCTTTAGAAGCAATTGCTTCAAACCATCTAGTGGGCATCATTCGCAAAATTTTTGCACCCAAAGTTGTTTGCCACGGAAACTCTATTATTCTTTTATCTTTCTTCAATCCATCTAAAATAATTTTACTGCCTTCTTCAACATTCATAAGGAAAGGCATCTTAAATTCGTTTTTATCTGTCATTGCTGTTTTAACAAATCCTGGTTTAACAGTTACAACTTTAACATTATACTTTTTAAGTTCGATCCTTAAACTTTCTAATAAAATTGTAAATGCAGCTTTGCTAGCCGAATAAAATCCACTCTTGGGAAAGCCCTTTCCATCACCAAGACTTGAAATACCAACAATGGCTCCACGTTTTTCAGAAATAAAATCCGGAAGAAGCTGCTCGATACAATAAACTGCACCAAGTACATTTGTGTTAAAAGTTATTTCCGCTTCCTCAGATTTATAATCTAGCACACTTGATCTGAATGCAACACCAGAATTTAGAATTGCAATATCAATCTTGCCAAAATCTTTTTTAACTTTTGAAATCGTTTCTGCAACCTCAACTTTATTAGTAACATCGCATCTATAATTATGTATAATGGTTTGATCTTTTAAATCACTAGCCAATGAATTTAAAAGTTCTATTCTTCTTGAAAGCATAGCTAGTTTTGCCCCTTCAAGCGCTAAGTCCTTAACAAGCTGATATCCGATTCCTGATGAAGCACCGGTAATTAGAATAACCGAATTTTTGAAATTCATGATAAATCCGAGTTTTAAGATGTGGCAAATAATCGATTTGGGGGATTAAAATCAACTAAATGGTAAATAAAATTTACAGGTTTTGTAAGAAGTGACGAATAAAATTAAAAATCAAGTTGCGATAAAAAGAATTTTTACCGTATATTTTGGCACAATAATAGCAAAAATTATTCCAATGCCATCTGATAAAATATTTGCAATAAATGACGTTTTAGTCCGAGACGAGATTGTAGAAATTCCCTTTTCCTGCGATTTGAAGAAATGCAAGGGCGCTTGCTGCACTTTGGAAAGTGAGCTTGGTGCGCCGGTTACAAAAGCTGAAATTGAAGAGATTGAAAAAATATTACCCGTTATAAAAAAATATCTTTTACAGACTAATATTGATGCGATTGAAGAACGTAATTTCTACGAAACTAAAGACGGCGAAATGATGATTGCAAGTGTAAATAATCGTGATTGCGTTTTTTCTTTTTGGGATAATGGAATAGCAAAATGTGCAATCGAACGAGCTTACTTTGATGGTAAAGTTCAATTTAGAAAACCAATATCCTGTCATCTTTTTCCGATTAGAGTTACGGATTTTAGCGGTGATGTTTTACGATATGAAAAATTTAGCGAGTGTGCGCCGGCATTGGAAAAAGGCAAAGAAGATAATGTCACCATCGCCGAGTTTTGTAAAGACTCTTTAATAAGATTATATGGGGAAGATTGGTATAATAAACTTATGAATTATTCAGGTAGATAAAATGCTTTCACTCAGTCAAAGGCTTACGCAAAACCAAAAACTTTCGCCGCAGCAGATACAGTATCAAAAACTTCTGCAGTTAAATACTCTTGCGTTAGAGCAGAGAATTAAAACTGAATTGGAAATGAATCCTGTTCTTGAAGAAGAAATGGAAATGACTTTAGAGCAGGATGATAAGGAGAAAGACTCCGATTCTGAAACTGAAAAAGAAGACGAGTTTTCTGATAAAGATAACGAAGAGTTTGATCTTGAAGATTATTCCAATGACGATGATTTTGATCATGAGAAAATAAACCGCAGTGCAGATGAAGAAATTTATCAGCCCCTTGCACCTCAACGAGAATCGTTAAGTGAACATTTAACCGATCAATTAAGATTACTGAATCTTGAAGAAAATCTTTTTATTCTTGGTGAAGAAATTATTGGCAACCTTGATGAAGACGGATATTTAAAACGAGATCTTGCAGAGATACTTAATGAACTTGATATGTTCGATCATATTAAAATAGATGCTCAAACAGGTGAAGAACTATTAAAACGAATTCAAAAATTTGATCCAATTGGAATTGCTTGCAGAAGTTTACAGGAATGTTTAATAGTGCAGCTTCGTGAAAGTAAATCTGATCCTTACACAAAATTTCTTGCGATCAAGCTTCTTGAAGAACATTACGATGAATTTACCAAACGTAGATTTGATCTGATTAAACATCGAATGAATTTTACTGATGAAAGTTTGCGTGATACGATAGCATTAATCCAAAGTATGAATCCCAAACCCGGCGAAGGAAATATTTCCTCGATGGAAAGTAACCAGGTAACACCCGATTTTCTTGTAGAAAAAGTTGATGAAAACTGGATCATAACTTTAAACGATAGAAGTATGCCTTCAGTTACTATCAGCAAGCATTATCTGGAGATGATCGATTCTAACAAACGTGGAAAGAAAAATCCGCGCGAAAAAGAAACTTATAAATTCTTGAGAGAAAAATTTGAATCGGCAAAATGGTTTATCGCATGTATTCAGCAGCGCCGGGAGACGCTGATGAAAATTATGCGTGCTATATTAGAAAGACAATATGAGTTCTTTGAAAAAGGTCCAAAGCTTTTAAAACCTATGATTTACAAAGACATCGCTGAAGAAATTCAAATGGATATATCCACGATTAGCCGTGTTGTAAATGGCAAGTATGTTCAAAGTCCAATGGGCATACACGAATTAAAATATTTCTTTAGCGAAGGTTTATCTACTGATTCGGGTGAAGAAGTATCGAACAAACACATCCGCGAAAGATTAAAAGAGATTATTGAAGCAGAAGATAAGAAGGCACCCTTTAGTGATGATAGGCTTGCAGAACTTCTTAACGAAGAAGGTATTCACATTGCAAGACGAACAGTTGCAAAATATCGCGAACAACTAAAATTACCTGTAGCACGTTTGCGTAAACAAATGATGTAAATGAATTATGTCATTGATGTAACAGTTATATTTCTTCTTTTTGCTCTTTATGGATTTGTCCATTCAGTTGCTGCCTCGGAAAAAGTAAAAAAATTATTTAGAAAAATATTTGGTAAACTAATTGCTTTCTATCGATTTGGATTTAATGTTTTTGCTGTTTTTGGATTGTATCTCATTTGGGATTTAGCACCTCATCCATCCTTACAAATTTATAAACTTCCTCCGCCTTACGATTATCTTGTTTTAATTCCACAATTTATTTCACTTGCCGGAATAATATGGTGTTTCAAGTATATCTGCTTCAAAGAGTTTATTGGATTAAATCAGATAGATCGTTATTTAAAGAATGAATATTCTGAGAATGATTTAGATGAAAATTATACTTTGCGGATTGAGGGACCTTACAAATACAGCAGACATCCAATTTATTTTTTCTCAATTATCATTTTGATGTTCAGAGCAGAAATGAGCTTGTTTTATCTCACAATGTTCATTTCGTTTACGGCATATTTTTACATCGGTTCATACTATGAGGAAAAGAAAATGGTTAGATTATTTGGCGATGATTATAGAGATTATCAAAAGAAAGTACCGAGAATATTTCCTTATAAGATTTAATCTTCATTTCGTCGAAGGACGGAATCTTTGGAATTGTAAGTAACAACCAATTTTTGACAAGAAAGTAATTAAATGAAACGAAAAATAAGATCAACAACGATACTTGGATTAGTACATAATGGCATAGCTGCTCTTGGCGGTGATGGACAAGTATCGCTCGGTAATACAGTTATGAAACACAATGCAATGAAAATTAGAAAAATTGCGAATGGTAAAGTTCTTTGCGGATTTGCAGGAGCAACATCAGATGCATTTACACTTATGGAAAGATTTGAAGAAAAACTTGAACAGTATCGAGGTAATATTAATCGTGCTGCTGTTGAACTTGCAAAAGATTGGCGTACAGATAAATATCTTAGAAAGTTAGAAGCCATGCTTGCGGTTATCTCCAAAGATACAGCACTTGTAATTTCAGGGACCGGTGATGTTATTGAGCCAGACGATAAGATTGTTGCAATTGGTTCGGGGGGAATGTATGCACTAGCCGCTGCGCAAATGCTTAAGAAGCATAGTAAACTTAATGCAAAAGAAATTGTAGGCGAAGCATTAAAAACCGCTGCCGATATTTGTATTTACACAAATGATAAAATTAATGTAGAGGTTATAGAATAGTTATGGAAAAGAAATCTTTTGATATGAAATTATTTACTCCTTCTCAAATCGTTAAGGAACTTGATAAATATATTATTGGACAGACAGAAGCTAAACGTGCGGTTGCAATTGCAATCCGTAATCGATGGAGAAGACAGCAGGTAAAAGATTTTCTTCGTGAAGAAATTATGCCGAACAATATAATTCTTATCGGCCCAACCGGAGTAGGAAAAACAGAAATCGCACGCAGACTTGCAAAACTTTCTCAAGCTCCATTTGTAAAAGTTGAAGCTTCAAAATTTACAGAAGTTGGATACGTGGGAAGAGATGTTGAATCAATGGTGCGAGATCTTATTGAAGTTGGTGTTAATCTTGTTAAAGCAGAAAAAGCTATCGAAGTTCAGGCGAAGGCGGAAGAACTTGCAGATGAAAGAGTACTTGATTTATTAATTCCACCAGTTAAAAAAACTAAAACAGCACCCGTAATTCAGGAAGGTGAAGAACAACCTGCAAACGGTGAAGAGAACGAAGCGTATCAAAATCAAAAGACCCGCGAGTGGATGAAATTAAAAGTTAAAAACGGTGAGATGGATGAGAAGATGATTGAGTTTGATTCGCAGGCGCAGTCTTCAATGGGAATGCAAGTGCTAGGACCGTTTGGTATGGATGATATGGGAATTAACATCCAGGAAATTATGGGCAACATAATGCCAAAGAAGCGAAAGAAAAGAAAAACCACTGTTAAAGAAGCCAGACAAATCCTTGCACAAGAAGAAATGCAAAAACTTATTGATATGGATGTGGTTCAGAAAGAAGCCATTGAAAGAGTTGAAAATTCTGGGATGATATTTATTGATGAGATTGATAAAGTTGCCGGCGGTGGCAAGGGACAAGGTCCCGATGTTAGCCGTGAAGGCGTTCAGCGTGATCTTCTTCCGATAGTTGAGGGATCAAATGTAAATACTAAATATGGAGTAGTTAGAACCGATCACATTTTATTTATTGCATCAGGAGCTTTTCACGTTTCAAAGCCATCGGATTTAATTCCTGAATTGCAGGGTAGATTTCCAATTCGTGTTGAACTTAATAGTTTAACTGAAGAGGACTTTGTTCAGATATTAACCACTCCGCAAAATGCATTATTAAAACAATATGGTGCGTTGTTGGAAACAGAAGGAGTTAAATTAAGTTTTAGCAAAGATGGAATACGAGAAATTGCACGCATTGCAACAGAAGTAAACGAGCAGGTTGAAAACATAGGTGCAAGAAGATTGCATACAATCCTTACAACGCTACTTGATGAAATACTTTTTGATGTGCCGGATAAAATTCCTTCTGATACAGTAAAGATTGATGCAAAATTTGTAAAAGATAAACTTGAAAAAATTGTTAAAGACAGAGATTTAAGTAAGTTTATTTTGTAAAAAAGCCTACCTCTGGCAAAGCAATTCCTATGGAAAAACCCCTCCCAAAAGGAAGGGTTTTTTGTGAACGATCAGCAAATAATAATTTCTTTACTTTCCAATAATCATTTCTTAAGTTTGATACACCATTAAGTCAAACTGGTTAGATATGAAAAAAATATGTTTTGTTTTCGTTTATCTTATTTATTCATTCTTATCTACTACACACGCCCAATGGGAAATGAGATACCCCTCACAGCCAACAAGTGGGATTAGTGATATGTTCTTTCGAAATCAATCGGTGGGATTCGCCGTTAATTTCTCGGGCAGTATTATAAAAACGACTGATGGCGGTTTAACCTGGGGTATTATAGATCATTATCAAAGAGATTATATTACTGAAATAGAATTTGTTGATGAACAAAACGGATTCAGCATATCACCGCATTCATACATTGGAGATTCCCAG